>Ga0213500_10000037_pt1 | contig 14148 bp, 8 predicted proteins | sample Redfir_Yose_2_Me_FD_150978 | JGI IMG/M metagenome (GOLD analysis project Ga0213500, IMG submission 150978) | Leaf-associated microbial communities from Abies magnifica in Yosemite National Park, California, United States - Redfir_Yose_2 | ecosystem: Host-associated > Plants > Phyllosphere >...
TAAACTCAGTGAACTTTTCAATTTTAAGGAGTCTGAAAATCGATCGAAAAGATAAACTCCCGCCATTTTAAAATATAATCTACTCGTTCCGGACAAGGCGAAACGTAATCCGAGCAGATGATTTCTTCAGAAACGAGCGATAATGCTCTAAGTTTTTACAAGCGTGAAAAAATCAAAGGTCGCTTGCGTCATTCCATTATATTTTCGAGTATGGAATGACGAACTAAACTCGATGTTGCTTCTCTAAGAGTTTTACGAGCATGGTCGCAACATAGAATACGCTCGGTATCGTTTTCATTTTTTGATCCAGAGTATGAAAACGAAAAATAAACTCAAATTCCCTTTTCATGTTTGAACCAGAGCGCGAAAAGGAATCTAAAGTAAGCTCAACCGTTTTTTCATATTTAAATCCAAAGCGGGAAAAAACGTTAAAAGACCGCTTGACCGTTTTTCATATTTTGATCCAGAGCGGGAAAAACGTAAAAGATCGCTCGAAATTTGTGACTGACGAGAATTTCCCTCCAAGAAAATCAAAACTATGATATAAGCTTTTGATGCCAACTCCAGAATTAATAATGCCATCTGTAAGAATAATAACTCGACCAAGTGGTTAAAAAACCCATTTCAACCTTAATAACACATAAAAATTCACAGTAAATTCTTATAAAAGGAGAAATTGACCAGAATTACTATTCATTTTACCCTTTTGCTATAGTGATTTTTACCCTCTGATCCATTTTCTGCCCACATTTTGTTTTGACCCGTACGTGCATTCCGGAGCTCCGTTTCACTCCCCGTCAGTTCCAGGTAACTCCAAACTTTGTCCTGCAACCTTAGATTAGCTTCATTTTCAGTTTCTAGCTAGTTTTTCCGAAGATTTTTCCAGTTAAAGTCAATGTTAAAAAGATGCCCTAGCTCTCGCGGTTTCCAATGTCGGGATCCGCGAGAGTATCGGGCCTCTCGCGGTATCCGAACACGGGATCCGCGAGATGCTCGTTACTCTCGCCCTGTCAGCAGAGAGAAACCGCGAGGGCCGCAGTTTATAACTTTAGTAACTGTTTTAGCTAGAAAATGTTGATTTTTTCTCTGAAAGTGAGTTGCTAACATTAATATTTTGGCATTGCAGAGACTTCTGGCGGAACAGAAATCACCATGTTAGAGTGGAAAGAGAGAGAACACGAAGCGGCCGAAATGGCTGCTATGCATAGTCCGGCATGTATACAGGCACTCCGGGAGTGCGGGTTACTGAAATTCTTCCGCACGCATAATATGCGGAAGCAGACTGGCCTTCTAGAGAGGCTAGTACATATGTGGGATCCTGATCTGAGAGTATTCCACGTTGGCGCACGCGATCTCGAGATAGAGATCGAGGATATATATTTCATCACTGGGCTCTCCAGGCGGGGAGCACCAGTGATTATGAGTGGCCAGAGATCCGATGTAGAGCTTACGATGGACCACTTTATCAGCACTTTCTGTGTGGCAGGCACGCAGAAAAAGGCTGGCAGGGTTCCCATCCCTGCAGTTACTGATGTGGTGCTCCGCACCATTTTACTGACTATCACTAGAGCATTTGGGAGTCTTGGTGCCCATGCGGCCACCAAGGCACAGATGGCCTACGCTGTGGAGTGCTTAGAGCCACGCGTGTTCAACTGGTGTGAGGGTCTAAGGACCAACATGTTCCATCAGCTCACCAGTTGCCGGACGGGGAAGCAGTCCCAGTTCGGATATGGTTCTATTTTGGTGGCCATTTTCTTGGAGAGGGTACCTCTTCTTCAGCCACAGATTGCATTACCAGTTCGCCCACCTACTGAGCCACGGCTAGTGCTATGGGCCAGTCTCGCAGAGAGACTGAGAGGCGTACAGATTATCCATTTTGATGCTCCATTCCTAGCATGGCTAGATCGACAGACATTGGTCGTCGATGATTTTCCCTATGGAGGAGTGGACTTTACAGGGGACGCTGAGTTGGCATTGCCCCCCGGGGCAAACTGGGATGATTCAGGTATGTGTTTTTAAGTTTTTGTCATATATAGATTTTTTGTATTTTCATATATATGTTTTTTTTTATATATATCGTCGGAATTAAATATATGTCTTATGGAATGCAGATGTGGGTCGTCCGAGGCCAGCTGAGCTAGATCCACTCCGGCGGAGAGTCGGAGGATTAGGCGATGAGGACGCCAACCTTCCAGACTTCTTGGAGCGTTTGACCGCTGATGTAGCGGGCCTGAGGATGGTCGATATCCCGATAGGTTTACAGGGATATACCGTAGATGTCTCTCAGCGGATGCGCCGGGCCCTGCGACGGGTCGTGGCGATGTTATTATGTTACCGAGAGCATCATCCTCCTCGGGATGATCTATCAGACTAGATCTTGTAGATGTTCCTGTAGATGGGCCACGGGCCTTGTATTGTACGTCTCCAGAAGACGATATTTTTTGTACCGACAGATACATGTATTTTGAAAACATTTTCATTCGATCATATATATATATATACAGAGGTTTTTGATAGTTACATCTGCTTCTTTTGTGTGCTTTGCAAATTTCAAATGTGATGATATTATTTACATTGCCATGTTTAATTTACAGTTTATATAAAAACACATTAAAAATTAAGCTGCAAACTAACTAATGCGACAAATACCAATCTAACATATAATTAGCCAAAGAATCGGCAACCATGTTAAATCGTCTTGGAACGTAACAATATTCAATGTATACGAATGATCTTTCCAAGAGACGCACTCTTCGAAACAAGCGGATAAGCGACGGATCGCGTATGGAATAAACACCATTGAGTTGCGACACAACCAGTTGAGAATCCAGGTGTACGATCAGATGGAAGATCCCACTGGATAGGGCCTCGGTCATCAAACCAATGGCGGCTTGATATTCTGCGACATTATTGGTCGCGGATCCGAGACATCGCGCACCTGAGATGGTCAACTCACCAGAGGGAGAATACAAAACCCAAGCAGCTGAGGCTAAATTCCGGGTGTGTCGACTCGCACCGTCAGCGAATCCGTAATACGCCATATCTGCGCATTAAAATACAAGGCAAAGGCAAAGCACTAAGAAATCGAACGAAAATGGTTTTTTGTAAAACAAATGCGACAATCACACGCACACTCGTTTATACAATATATACAATTGTTTCGCACACAGAATTACGCATAATATCGTTTCAGGTAGAGTCCATTTCTGGGCTCACCCAATGGTACCCCATCGTAGTCTACTAGTTCATAAGCTCCTTTCTCCAACACCTTACTGACAACATAGGGACCGTGCCAGATAGACTCGGATTTACCCTTCCCTAGTTTGTCATAACGCTGGTCGTAGGTAAGGACCAGGTCTCCCAACTGGAAGGAGCGAGGACGAACGTTCCTGTCATATTGGGCTTTCACCCGTTTTTTGTGCGTTTCATTTCGGAAAGCAGCATCTCGACGATGTTCGTCGAGTTGATTCAGATACAGGAAGCGTTCCTCTTCTGCCGTGGTATTGGGTAGAAGTTCTATCGCTAGTTTCAACGAGGGGATTTCACATTGAATAGGGAGGACTGCCTCCAGCCCATAGACAAGCTGGAAAGGTGTAAAGCCTGTGGCAGTTTTTACCGATGTGCGGTATGCCCATAGTGCCGAGAATATTTTCAGATGCCAGGAAGTTTTGTGAATACCGACCATGCGATGGATCATTCGTTTCAAGACTTTGTTAATGGCCTCTACTTGACCATTCGCCTGGGGGTAATAAGGTGTCGAGTTTTCATGACGAAAACCCAACTTGGCACTGAGCTCGCTCATCATGTGGTTCCGAAAGTGGGACCCATGATCGGTCACGATGGACTGTGGAACACCGAACCTCGCGATAATGTGGTTAAAGACGAATAATGCGGCCGTATTGCCGTCGTCAGTAAATGTAGGCATTGCCTCAGCCCACTTTGTGAAGTAATCGACCGCCACGATAGCGTAACGGTGCCCCCCGGCTGAGGTAGGGCTACAGTGAATGAAATCAATCCCCCATTTTGCAAAGGGGCCGACAGCAATAACGGGATGCAAGGGAGCTGGATGTGTGCGTTGCTTCGGAATATAGAACTGACATGGTGGGCATTTCTTGACGGCTTCAATGCAATCTTTAAATAACGATGGCCAGAAATACCCTGCCCGGCAGATTTTCTGCGCGGTTGCCAGTCCAGAAAGATGGCCGCCACAAGCTCCAGCGTGGCAGTCATTCAGAACACTCTCCGCCTCTTCATAGGTGAGACATCTGCGGAGGATTGTATCAGGGCCGCGACGATATAATGTGTCGTCTACAATCAAGTAGTTTTTCGCCTGATGGCGAATGCGGCGCCGATCCTCACGAGACAGCTCGGGTCGGAAGCGTTGAGTTTGCAGGTAGGAGAGGATGTCTCCATACCATGGATCAGACGTACTGATCAAGAAGATTGTCTCATCCGGGAATGACTCGATATGTTCTTCTTCCTGATCAGTCCGGGGAAGGTCACATATGAGCTCCGCAAAGACCAAGGACTTCTTGGATTTGGATTTGCCAAACTCCAAGTCGAATTCCTGTAGGACAACTATCCAACGGGAATACTTGCCCCCGAGCACCTGCCTGGTAAGGATATGGTACATCGGGTTCGCGTCCGCAATGATGGTCGTTTTACGTAGCAGAATGTAGTGACGAAATCGTTGGACAGCAAAAACAGCTGCCAACGCCAGCTTCTCCACATGACAATAACGGATTTCGGGGCCGATGAGGCTCTTACTTAGGTAATAGATCACGTGTTCTTCGCCGTCGTGGGACTCCTGTACCAGCACCATGGCGATGGTGGCGTTTGACGCAGCGAGATAGAGGGTGTAATCTTTTGAATAATCCGGGGGGTGGATTAATGGCGCGTGAGTTAAAGCATATTTGAGCTTCTCAAATGAAGATTGAGCTTGCTCATCCCAAATAAATGGGGTGTCCTTCTTCAACAGACGCATATACCCTTGCGACATCTCTGCGTAATTACACACAAAACGACGAAGAAAGTTTGCTTTCCCCTGCAAACTCTGAAGCTGAGTAATGTTTGTTGGTGGTGGCAGGTCCAGAATGGCCTGGACTTTAAATGGATCGATCCGGATACCGTCTTTGGAGACAATGAAACCTAGCAACCGGCCAGATTCGACATTAAAGATGCACTTGTGCGGATTCAAACGCACGCGGTAGTGTCGACACCTCAGGAAGATAGCCCGAAGATGAGACACATGATCCTCGCGACGATCAGAATGTGCGGGAAGATCATCCAGATAGGGCTCCGCAATGTGTTTGATGTCATGAAAGACATAAGACATGGCCCGCTGGAAAGTGGCACCAGCGTTTTTAAGGCCAAAGGGTAACTTCCGGTATGCGAAAGTGCCCCATGGGCAGATAAAAGCTGTTTTGAGTTGATCCGACGGGAGTATTTCAATCTGATTATAGCCAGAAAAGCCATCCATAAATGAGAAGATGGCGCTTCCGGCGCAGTTATCGATAATCTGGTCGATAAAGGGTGTCGGATAGTTGTCCTTCGGACAAGCCGCATTCAAGTCCCTATAATCGACACAGACCCTAATGGTTCCCTGTTTTTTGGTAACGGGGACGACATTAGATACCCAATCGGTGAGAGGAACAGGATAAATGAATCCTGCCTTCAATAACTTTTCAATTTCAGCTTTGATAGCTGCCGTTTTCCGCGGATGTACAGGTCGAAGTTTCTGGCGTACAGGTCGCGCATCCGGGTATGTTTTAATCTCATGTACAACGATGGAAGGATCAATACCCGGCATTTCTTCATAACTCCAAGCGAAAATGTCTCGGAATTCCTTGAAGAGGGCAGTATGAGATGTGACCTCCTCAGGGGTGCTAGTGACACCGATATGTACATTCTCGACGATTTCTGGTTTCACTGAAATATCAATGGGACGAGTCGCAGTGATATTTGCCAAATTTCCCTCAGATAACACATGGTGTGTCAATATGGGGTTTTGGGGACTCGAGGTTATCTCAGGTGGAACCAGTGATGTGAGACGGTCTTCCACTTCCTGAATGTCGGGAAAGAAAGAGGAGCGATGGTGATCATCGTTCCATGGTAAATCGTCGACACTCATGGCCTCCATAATGGATTCATCACTAGGGAGGTTCAGCGAAAGATAATCGGAAGATCGATCGTTTTCATTCAGCCAACATGGAAGAGAATAGGTATCAGCGGCGACATGGTGGTCCCGCTGCTCAGGAGTGTCTGATAAGGCCTGGATGCTTTCATACCATTTTTCGTGGGGGGATAAGGGCATCCGGTCGCCTGTGATTTCTTCGTTGGACGAAGAAGAGGGTAGCCATGATCCAGTGGAGGCAATCATGTTGACTGTATTGTGGGGGCAAGGTACTTCCGGAAAAACCCCAATGATAGAGGAGTCCTTCAATAAGCCAACACCAATATCCTCATAATGAGGTTTGGAATGTCCGACGACAGGGACGGAGTTGGCATCAGGGTTGGAAGTATCTGGATGATAGAAACTAAGTTGGTCGATAGTAACGATTTGCCCTAGGTGTGGAAATTGAACCGTTCGGAACACCGAGGACGCTACTGCTGTCATGGCGTAAAACCAATTTCGACCAAGAAGTAAGTTATAATCCAGAGTGGCATCAACGATTTCAACGTGAGTAGTTATCGTCTTGCCCCCCAGCGTTATTGCCAAAGAAGGGATCAGGCCATACGGTTGGAAACCTCGTCCATCGAAGGCCTTCAGTGTGGTGGGTGACTGTTTGACTTCAGGGGATCCAATGGATCTCCAACAAGCTAAAGACATGATGGAGGTAGACGCTCCCTCATCCAATACTGTGCGGTGGATGGTCTTCCCGCATATAGAAGTATTGATTTGAAATGCGAGATGGTGGGAGAGTCGTGTCTGAAAATTCTCCAAACTGAACATCAGGTGATTGAAAGTTGATGGTTCAATTGCACCCAGAGTTGCCAACAAAGCTTTACGCTGAGTGGGGCAATTCTGGAGAACCTCTAAGGTTGACATGGCGCAAGGAGCTTGTGCCAAGTCTTCAACGACATTGTAATTTTGAGCCGCTCGCGCATTCGGATTGAAGACCGTTTTGCGGACAGTAGTCTTAGGAGGGCGCAAAATCGTATCGGAGGTGGGTTTCTCGATATGCAATGGACCGCCAGGAGGGGGTGTAAAGGAATTTTCGTCAATGGGACCTTTACCTTTTCCACCGTCACCTGTGTTCGAGTTGGGAGGTTTATCGTATGTCTTGGTTCTTGTTGTTAGCCCAACAGTATCATTACACATCAGCACATGGGCTGATGAGGTCTCTGCGGGATCGTAGTGAGTGTTCCCTCCCTGTGGAGGGGAGTCTTGGTGCACCAACTGCTGCCCATGATTGGGGAATGGTTCGGTAAGCACAGCCGAGTTTTGGGGTCCTTTAAGGAACCGTTGGACTTCCTCCTTATGGGGGCAGTCGCGGGTGAAATGATATTCCCCACAAATCTGGCATGGGTACTTGACCTTACGTGTATCGTTAGCAGTGGTGTTTTGATTTTTTGCGTTATCCTGCTTCTTCTTTGATTTCCCTTTTTTCTTCTTACCGGAGGGTGACGTGGATTGAACCGCATTCACGTCTTCGGTCTTAGCAGGATTTTCAGTCTTGGTGCCAGTCGAACTCGAGTTAAAGGATTGTCCCGATTGTTTGGGGTCCAACTGGTCTTTTACCGATCCAATCAAGCCATCAGAGGATGGTTGGGTGGATGGTCGAGAGGGGTCTGTGGAAGGACGAGGAGCATTAGGGATCAGGTCATATAAAGTTCCCGATTGAGAATAGACCAGATCAAGATATTGAGCACGGGCGATAGCCTGCTCTTCAGTAATAGCTCCTCCCATAGCAACATCCCTGGCAATGGGGGGTAACAACGACTTGGTAAACCAATCTGTGAGAATTTGATCAGGGATTGGAGCCTTGATCAATCTTCTCCTCCTCCTCCACTCATGAATGTGATCAGAGATGTGGGTGGAAGTGGACTGACGCAAAGAGGTCAGTAGATCGGTGCCCGTCTCATAGCGGATGGGCAATTGAAAGTGCGTTAAAAATGCCATGGCCAGGTTGTTGAACTGGTTGAAAGAACGGGTGGGTAACTCGATGTACCATTTGGCGGCAGTCCCGGTTAAGGTCCTTTGAAACAACCTCAAACGAATGGAATCATCAATCAGAGAGTTTGAGGAACACCACAGATGGTATGTGGTGATATGGTTTTTCGGATCTTCTCCAGGTTTGCCGTCAAACTTGGGGATGTCGGACGGTAATTTAACTGGAATAGTGGGCCAATGCGGGAGATGGTAGATGGGGTCATTGGTCAAACGCGACAGGTCCGGCAGATCCAAAGTAGCCAGGAAAGGTAACTGTCGGTTCGGTTGAGTGTACTGGTAGTATGAGTATGGCATAGTCGTACCAGTTGGACCATACGTTGATTGGTAGTAAGGTCCCCCCATATACGGTCCACCATGTGGTGGTGGAGGTGGTCCCGAAGGTGGTGGAGGAGGTGGGGGAGGTGGAGGAGGTGGGGGAGGAGGTGGGCCAGATGGTGGCCCACCTGGTGGCCCTGAAGGTGGAGGAGGTGGTGGAGGAGGTGGTCCGGAAGGTGGGGGTGGTGGCCCCCCCGGATTGCCGCCTGTTGGCCCTCCATGAGATGGTCCTCCAAAATAGGGTCCTCCGTGTGGTGGTCCTCCATAGGGTGGTCCTCCGTAAGGTGGACCTCCTCCCGGTGGTCCTCCATGTGGGGGCCCTCCGCCTGGTGGTCCTCCTGAAGGGGGACCTCCAGGTGGAGGTGGTGGTGGAGGGGGAAGCATGGGTGGGGCTCCACCTGGGGCGAAAACATTCTGAGTAAAAGGGCCCCAAGGGGTGTTCACAATCCCTGGATATGGAATACCAGGAATAACTTGCCCTGGATCACTGGGTTGATAGTTTTGATTATGGGTCCAGTTAATCTGTCCAGGGTTCTGTTCCCATGGATTCTGCCCCCACAGGTTTTGACCCCATGGTTGGGGTTGCCCCCCTTGTTGAGGTTGGCCTAAATTCCAGTTTTGATCATAACCTAAGTTCTGACCTGAGGTGGAAGGGTTGTTCAAGTTGCCCGCTCCTATGTTCTGATTATCAGATACAGCCAACCTTTCAAGCGGAAGGTCGGTTTGTGTATGTGCAGACATCATAAGAGGGGTATTATGACCTGACGATGTCGTCGGTCCGACGAGGGGAGGTATCGTTGGGTCCACATATTGGCTCCCTTGGTCTACCATGGTTGTAAGTCTAGGGTGCGTTCTAATCATGGGCTCCCTAAACGGTACATAAGGATTATTAGACCAAGAGAACGGGGTGTTCTCCATCATATTAGTGTTATCCCCATAATTTTCCTCTGGGAGAGGAAACTCGTCGTTCTCAAAAACAGACATAGTAGGTGTAGAGTATAAACTTGAAGCAGTCCTTGCGACAAGTGGAACAGGTTCCGAATCCCTAAGGATTTGTTGGTACCAGGTGTTGCTTCTCCAAGGTGAAGCAGTTGGTTCAGTCAATTCTTGAACTATGGGTCCAGAAGGGTCAGTAAGAGGTTGGTTGTAATGAAAAAGAAATGGGCCCCTAGTGGGTCGTTGGTTAACCGAGGATGAGCCGGCCCCTGATGAGAGGTCGGTCGATGATTCTCCAAAAAGAGGGTTAAACGAGAAGGCACTAAAGTCTGGTCTAACTGCGTCAGAGTCCGAAAACTCGACTATATGGATCCCCGATGGGTGGGGTACGGGAGGTGAAAGTAGATAGCTTTCACTCCTGACTTCTAGACCAGAAAAACTAGGACTTCCAGTAACTACCTCTAAAGGGTCAACCGGTGCTGGCAATGAAGCCAGTGGAACGTCAGTCTCAAATGATAAAGCACGAGGGGCTAAACCTTGAAGACGACGTGACCTACGAGGCGGTTGCGCCACGACTAAGAAGACCAAAACAAATCAACCAAACAATTACACACCATACAACTAAAATCTTCCTAATACTGTAGAGTGACTCATGTGATAGGTAGGGCTGAAAAGTTCCAAGGTGCTCACGGGTTTGTCAAACCGTCGCGAACTGCAATATACCGTTCAGGTCCAACAATAATGCTCGTCCCAATCTTTCAGGGCACTAACCAAGGAGGATCAACCGTCCCTTGGCCGCACTATCCGACTACTGAGGGTACGCGCAGGTAATCTCCCCGGGGGAATGTTCCCGGTGTATCGCAACAATGAGACGGCAAAATGGTTATCTCAGAAGGTTTCAGGTCCCTATGGGTGTCTCTCTATATACCCGAAAGTACGTGAGAGCTCAAATCCGTAGTAGTGCTGTCTGATGCGCGACCGTAAAGAGAGGGGCAACCCTATATACCCGAAGTACGTGGAAGAACTCGACCGATATACCCGAGTGCAAGCCCGCGGTACGTGGTGAGCCTAACCGATATACTCGAAGTACGTGGGAGAACCACACAATCCCCGGAATGCAGCGCTAGCTTATCCAAAGTAGGATTAACGACAGCTCCTACGCTTAAAGACGCCGGAACACGTCTCTAGCCTATCACACAGTTTCTAAAAATTTTTATTAGCAAGATTTATTTTATCTGGATGCGGGTTTAGTTTTGACTCGAACCAAACAATTCACAATATTTTCAATGCAAATATGATTCTTCACTTTGAATGAATACAGCACCCAAAAAATGCATAACGTTTTTCAAATAAAACCGAGTTACACTACCCTAGAATGCAGACAACTCTCCAACTAAGACTGAAAACGAAGAAACTCTTTCCTAAATGCTTCGATTGAATGGAAGTAAAAAAATTTCCTTGCTTGATTATCTACTTATAAAGCAATTCGTGAAAGCGTTTAATTTTAAAAAATACTAAAAAGAAACTTACAAACTGGAAATTTTTTGTATTTTTCTGATTTTTCAAAATAAAAATGAACAGCTACAAACTTTCAGATTGCAATAAAAATGATAGAACAGCTAATGAAGCAGGGAAAAACTTCCAACAAAGACACAAAGGAAAAACTTGGAAAAATCAAATAAATGACAGAAACAGTACTTCTACCAGACTCTAAAGGCTTCAAAAGACCTATGAACAGATCCAGGAAGACCCTAAACTCACCAAAATCCAAGAAAACTCAAGAAAATCACACAAAAATCGGGTCTCGCGGTTTTGCTGTGCAGACAGGGCGAAGCAAACAAAGGATCTCGCGGTTCTGCTGTGCAGACAGTGCGAGGTTTTTATGAATTGCACAGAGGCCTCGCGGTATGATAGACCAGACAGTGCGAGAAGGACAGAGAATCGCTCTGTTTACTCTGGTAAGGCGCGAGATCAGAGAGACAACTCGCTCTGTAAGAGTTCAGAAAACGCGAGGGGCGACTTTCTCTATAGAAAAAAGGCAAAAACTCAAATGAAAAGCCAAATTCAGACAATCTAATGTTACCAGATCTCTTCGTACACCAAGGAGCGAAACTTTGCTCAAGACATCAAAACCAAAATCATAACAGAACACGGGGTACTAAGATTCGAAAGTTTTCAAAGGAAAAAACTCTAAAAACTCAAACTATAGCAAGCATTCCCCAGTGGAGTCGCCAGTTTCTGTTGTAAGAATAATCACTGCGGACAGATCCTATTCTTTCTAGGAGTCCATAGGCTCTTAGTAAACCTACCCTAGCATACAGAAAGGTACAAGTGGTTACCGACTTTCTGCTCTAAGTTTACCCTCAAAGCTTGATCAAATGAGAAAGGAAGGATATGGAGGATTGAGACCTCACCTCATCCACAACGCTGCTCGAAGAAGACTTGATCGCAGTCCAGAGTCTCCAATCTTCGTCAACCTGCAAATACAAAGCAACACTTTCTCCAAGACACAAGTAAACTTATCTCATCACGAATTTACGTCAACGAGCATTCATGAATTATAGCAAAATAGCAAGACATGAATGAGAGAAACGGGCCAAGTAGATATATTAAGAAAGCAAAATGGAGAATAAATACAAGACTTATACCTGAAGGGCCAAGTTGCAAGCTCCAATCCAGCTCTCTTCCGTTCGTTTCAAGACTATAGCTTCGCCGATACTTGAGCAAAATCTCCTCCCCTAAACCATGAGTGGAAGCCTCATTATATAGGGTTCCCAAGCCAACCAACCATGAGAAATAAATGGATCTGGATAGGGGTTCGAAACAGGCTAAAGACAACACCTATGCAAGTCCAAATCCCATCAAATTCTCGAGGTAAGTTGAGATCCATAGATAGTGGATCTATAGTTTAGATCAGCCTCGCGGTTTCCAAGACCAGACAGGGCGAGGATTCCAAGGGTCTCGCGTTATCCTGAACTAGATAGCGCGAGAGCTCGCGTTGCCCGAGAGAAAAAAGCGCGAGGTTGTTTGTTTTGACTCAATGATGAGGTGTCTTTCAAATTTGGATGAAGTGTCTTCGGTTCCTTAAGATCCTCAAGGTGGTTTGATAATGCCACGAGGGTCCTAAGACACACAACCTAGTCATGTAACATCATGGAAAGTGGTGACCATAGTCTAAAGTGTGACCTTTAAGTTACGACACTTAGGTATGATGAACAAGCGTGGGAATTTAAGGTGTAACAGATTGCCCCCTAAAGCATGAGGTCAGAGAACAAAATGATGACCGAAGTGCTTTACCAGTTTGATGACGTGGAACAAACGAAAGAGGAACCGGAGCGGAGCTGCAAAATGACAACCAACAGCAATATATAATGTCAACACTGAGGCGGGCATATCCCATGCTCAGGACAAATACTGACTCAAACATAGCCGCCGACCAGTACAATGCGGATCCATGATAACAATGATCAACAGGGTATAGCCACTGAAATACAATGTGGATCTATACTTAAATGCTAAGACCAATCGCAACCACGAGGACATACACAGTGGATTTGCGACACTATCAAAACATAGCCACGACCAGTTACACAGTGGATCTATGTGACCATACAATTACTCCATCGCAACCTGGGCACTGAATGATATCAATGAACAGCATCCCAGGGTCTTCAATTTCTCATACCAGAGCGACATAATTCTTAACCATGTGATTACAAGGACTTGATGTCGAACATGGAAGAATTCACTTGATTACCGGTCATTGATGTATACCGTTAACAAGTGCGAGGAAAATCACCAATGATGTCAATGAATTCCAAGATGTCCAAGTACAATCCGACAAGTGTGAATAAATGATCTGAAGTCGAACACAGGCGGAATTCTTCATTCAAGGGCCAATGATGTGAACCCATGAACAAAGACAAAGAAACTTGCCATTGAGGCATGCAAGCTCTTAGGTACTGGGGTGGTCTCTAGATTTGACTCCTGGATAATGATTTGAAGTCGACAGGAACAAATCCGTCGAAGGAGGGCCATGATGAATCCCACATCGACGACACGAAACCGGTTATAAGAGATTGGTGTGACAGAATAATAGAGCACAAACTGACGCAAAGGTTAACATATTGCAGAGGTTGACAAAAGATTACAAGCTTAACTCTTGAACATCGAACGGCACGACACGAGACCTGGCAGCATTGACTCATGAGAATGGATCAAGACAAATTGACGACACTTAACACAATGACATTCTTCGAAGGAGTCGAAGAAGTGAAGTGACACATGACATTGATGCGACTCAGAAGCAAGCAGATTACCCAGCTGACTGACAATGGTACAGACAGGTGCCATGTTCAAGAGCGACTCACAAGCTGCCGTATCCTAACATAACTTGGACAGGTTTCTCTCATTTTCCCCCACCCAGATAGATGAGTACTTCTTTAATTTTTTAACGAGCTCGAGGAAGATAACACATGCTCGATATAAGCTTGATCTTACGATCAAGTCCCCCTAAGTATATTTAGCGAGTCCTTGGAAGGAGTGACTCGTTCCCAATTGGGTCCTTCACTATTTATTTAACGAGTCTAGCGAAAGGTAAACTCAGTGAACTTTTCAATTTTAAGGAGTCTGAAAATCGATCGAAAAGATAAACTCCCGCCATTTTAAAATATAATCTACTCGTTCCGGACAAGGCGAAACGTAATCCGAGCAGATGATTTCTT
>Ga0213500_10000038_pt1 | contig 13585 bp, 9 predicted proteins | sample Redfir_Yose_2_Me_FD_150978 | JGI IMG/M metagenome (GOLD analysis project Ga0213500, IMG submission 150978) | Leaf-associated microbial communities from Abies magnifica in Yosemite National Park, California, United States - Redfir_Yose_2 | ecosystem: Host-associated > Plants > Phyllosphere >...
GCCAGATGTCTAGTTCTCCAATGCCACTTGTCCAATTCCCCTTGTGGGTCATTAACCACTCTTCAACTGTCCAGCACAGCAGTTCCCTTTATTAAATTAATAATTAATACATCAGTTGCATTAATGACCACATTTGGCCAGCACATATCCCCACTCTTGGGGTTCGACCACACTAGGTCAGACCACACAAGGTCACTTAATGTAATATTTTAAATGTTGAAGGCTCAACCTTCCCTTGGTTCGACCACCCTAGGTCATAATAAAACCAAGGCATGCATGTTTTTCCACAATAAATAATTATGTAATGTAATAATAAAGAAAACACAAGTTTACTGAACTTGGGGTATTACACCAAAGGTCTGACATTGCACACTATGACATCTTGAAATGGTTCGATCAAGAATACATGGGGGCTTCACTTAGTTAACCTATGCCATATCATGTGCGTTCATGTGATATTAGAGAATACCCCTAATTTCTATAAATATTGCCCCAAATTCCTTTTGTTAAAACCCCTCCCAATACCTAAATCCTCCCCACCCAACCCTTTTTCCTTATAAACCCTCCAACCCCTCCCCCAAAAAACGGCCTCCCCCCTAATATGGGCAATATATTGGCCTGTTTTTTGGCAATATTAAACCCCACAATATGAACCCCCGTGCTATGGATATTGCCCCCCGGGTGAAGCCCCCGTGCAAGAATATGACCGCACTTTGAGTAGACACTTCGATCCAGGGACCTCCTTGTTGAACCTATCCTAGTTTATAAGGATGGGGATGAAGGGCGGTGGATAAGTTAAGGTGTTGGACTAGTTCTTGAGACACCATATTTTTCGAACTCCCATTATCAAGGATGAGAGTGGCAATGTCATTCCTCACGTGGAAATTGTGGATAATAGGGGAAGGAAATAGGAGGTTGTATCATTCATGGTCATGGGGATGAGGGAAGGGTATGGTTCCTTATTATTGTCAAGGGATATCAATTTAGTGGAGTCTTCGATTGGGGAGGAATCAACATGTGAAATGAAAGTCTTGTGGGTATTGTCGTTTTTCATGGCGCAAAATTCTGCTAAAGAGTGAGAACTAGTCTTATGAAACATGCACCATGTATTGGAATTACGAGGTTGTTGAGGATTATCAAAGGCATTCAAGGATCATTTCTAGGAAGAATAGTTAGTTCTAGAGAAGCTAGATGAGTATGGGGTATCAAGGGTAGGGCTGAAAAATGTATTGTAGGATTAAGGGCGAGGATTCTCCTTTCGATCAAGTGTCAAGGCTCTGAGGAAAGCCTTATCCAAGTACGCACTTTCAAACAGATCTAATTACAGTCAAAAAATAAATAAGAGACTAGAATTCAATTTAATAATTAACACCTCTTCTCGCTCGGACACGTGCAACTGGAGGTGGAGCTTGCATAAAATATCAATGTAGGCTTGAATTGTTTTATTTGGCAATTGTAGGGGGTGTTGTCACGGAGTGAGTAATTCCTGCTTGAATCCCGGGAGGTAAAAATCCTTACGAATTCCTTTACAAAATCTAACCCAGGTTGTGATCCCTTGCGCTGTCGGAGTCGTTGTGTCACCAATCTCGATGACGAAGGATCGGCTTTCTAATTGTGTACATCCCACCATGTATGTGCAAGTTTTCAAGTTGAAGAATCGCAATCTATAATTTGAGTTCTTTGCTTAGATCTAGATGGGTCCAGAAGTACGTGGAGAGAATGTGGATACATGAATCCACAATTTCTCTGTTCATCTAGCCTGAGAAATTTGCAAATTCGATATGAGTATCAAACTACAATGGCGTAGGCCCTTGTCATTGTTGTAGGTAAATAAGTTGATGGAATGAATTCGCCAAACATTTCATTGTTGAAGACATATTAGTTTCTAAAGTCTCTGGCTCCTATGCTAGACAATTTGGCATGGTCTTCATCAACTAGGAGCGTGACTGATGCTCAAGAAAGCCCTGGGGAGTGTTAAGTTTCCAAATATGAACAAACAATATTACAGATAGAAGAACCATTGAACAGTAAAGAAAACCATAGGAGCATAATGTTTTACATGGAAAACCCAAACTGAAACTAACCACCAGAAGATCTTCACTATCCCCCTTGGCCAAATCCAGCCAAGACAGGTCGAGCGTGGCTTAACCGCCATAGTCGTACCCTCAACCATATAATAATTGTGTACATATTACAATGGAGTTGGACCAACCTTTTATATGCTTCAAAAAATTATGATACTATGGGAAAATACCATGGGTAAATACAATGCAGATATGTCCCATTACCAACAATAACCAATTTCATTTAAATTACTCTTTCACCGATTCAGTATTAACCCAACATTTCCCCCTTTAAACATCACTTGGTAATTACACCTCCCACCTCATGCCCCCTCAGGTTTATCAACCATAGGGGTATGCATGCATTAGTAGTTCTTATAGTCGTATCAGTGCCCATTTATAATGATTAAAACACCGTAAACATTTCTTTTAAATTCTTTTACGTGAGCATCTACCTACTCATACTCTAAAAGTAAGTACTCCAATTTATGCCCTTCAATTGAATACCCAGTCGACCCATATGTATAGTTGACCATAAACTTCACCATCTCCTCCACACGACCATCGACTACAAATTCCATCGTCTTCTCTAGTTGATCTCTATACATTGTCGACAAGAGATTCTATTTTCTACTTCAGTGGATCTGTGTGCACGCTACTCCATTTATTTCCTTGGTTTTCACTTAACACATCCTCCTTGATCACGTCCTCATCTACATCAAGAATCACAACGTTCCGGCAGATTATGCCACTTAGAAACAAAGGAATCCCTATGAAGTCAAACAACTATGTGTCGTAGTCGAACAATTTACCAATTGACTACCTAGTCAATACTTACCATGACTACTCAGTCGACCTGACCTTTACCCACTCAGTCGACCTTCTATGACAACTTAGTTGATATTTACCTCGGATTTTCTTTCGTTGAAGCTTAAACCCTAATCAATCTGTAATACTCAGTCTATCCATTCAACCATATGCATAGTTTTCTAGTTGATCGCGTCTACTTGGTTGAATAATTACTATCGATCTCCTATTCAGCTCTCAACCACTAATCGATCTACATTCCCCTTGATCCATACAGATCAATCCATCAACACATCCAGTTGTTGACCACCAATTAAACCACATTTTATTCGATCCAAATTCCATCGTCTATAGGTTGATCCGTCGACACGTTGAGATGACGACCTATATTCCATCAACTATAATAACTCAACCATCCATGAATCTTACCAAATTCATTACGTGACTTGTATATTTCTACCTTTAGATATGATCCTTTTGAAACATCCTATTCGTCCCGATGGCTTTTCCAACTCATTTACTCTCGTCTTTTGTCGTTCTCTACACAGCGCAAATGAGGAAGGAGGAGGAAAGGTGCTTGTTGTAGACTCTGGCTGTCATGGCTTCTGCAAGTGGAGTGGCTCGTTCTCATATTTCACTCTTGGAGGAGGAGGTTAGAAGCTTCGCAAATAGCTTCACGAGAAGAATTGGGTGGTTCTAAAATTCGACGCAGAGGGAGGCCGCCAATTTGACTTGGTGGATAAAGACTTAAGCCAGCTTTGGGAGGACGTTTCTGATGAAATAGATCACAAAATCCATTCTTACACGAATTCCATGGAAGAGTTGGAGAAAAGGATTCTAATGTTGGAGATGCAGATGGGTCATCTTACACTGGAATGGCAGATAGTAAAGGAGGAACAACAAGCGACTCAGGCCTCCGAGGAAACTAGCAAGGCCAAGGAATAGCTGGTCTGGGACACTTTTCTTTTGTGTTGGATGTCACTGGTTTCATCTTTGTTCTCTCTGTAAAGTGGAAACGGTTCTTTTTCTTATTTTAGGCATAGACTATGTAGTACTAAAAGCCATGTAAGCTCAGTTTTTGGCTTTCTGGATTAAGAAAAATGTAATTAGTAGCAGCAAAGTGATGTATTTGTGTCAATGGCTCGTCCACTGTTTTTAATATAATACATAACAATTCTTGTTAAAAAAAAAGTTAAGGTAAGAAAAAAATAACAAGACAGGGATGTTTCTATGTATCCTAGCCAAATAAAAGAACAACCTACGAAAAGGAAAATATCCCCGAGATTATATGAAAAGAATAACAAATTCTTTTATTCCCCTCTCGAATGTATCATACATGATGCTCATAAATTGAAACAAAAGGGATGAGAAACAACGCTGCTTATTCCCTGCCTTATTCTAGAGGCTTTATATGGGACAAGTTTGAACTATTTACCAGCTGTCATTAAAACAAAATTCATTGTGGTATACGAGATAATTGCATATTGTCATTGACAAATAGTTGTCATACATAAAGTATCACATCAATTAGAAACAAAGATACTATGTCAAAATATCACAACATTGATGATGAAACTTAAAATGTCACTTTATTTATGCAGTTTAGAAATATTATTTATTTTTACAAGAAATGATTTTATTAATTTACCATACGATGGTCTTTACTTTGGCTATTAATAAAATTACATAATGATTGTCTTTATTTGAAGAAGGAATAAATATTTAGATTATACCAATGTCTTTATTTGAAGCAGGCTTACGCTATGCAATTCTTTAAACATGCGTGTGGTGACCACGGTGACCATATTTATTTTTGCACAGTGCCAAGTGTATGCCATCCACATTGACATTGCTTCATAATCCATGTAGAGACCTGAAAGTCAATGAACTAATGAAGCAACAAAAAATCTTCAAAAACATTTTGATGTGCATGCTTACCCTTAAAAACTCTTTGAAATACATGCTTACTCTAAAAATTATTGCTTTTCTCATAGTATCGTTATTCATATGGAATTGATTCCCAGTTGGATGTTTACTGGAAAGAAGAGGTATTGATGGGCCGCTCATGTGGTGGGTCTGGTGGATTAAAATAGGCTTTGTTTGGTTATATAAATGCTGTATTTTTTTGGAAGGACGACTGATTTGTTGGACCGACGACGAGGAGTTTTTTTGAAATATATCTGGACCACAAAGTTATTTGGCATTTCTTCTAAACATATTTTCGAAGTATGGCTCATATTTACTATCGAGTTCTTATGGCAGCATGGAAGAGGTGGAATAATTGTGCTCGATGTCAATTGTATACCTGTAAAGGATTCTATCAGACTTGGCATCCACAAGCATCAACTCAGAGACTTAATTATGAGTTGCAATCTACCAAAAAGACAATAGTATAAGCCTTATATGAGGCTTGTTATAGGAATAGTTGAATCAATGCATTTCATGACTATAGCTCGGTATGAAGTTATTACTTATTAGCAAATGGGTGAAAATTAAGCCGTAGAGGATATTTATGGATGAGCTTTGTTGAAATATTTTTGAACATAAGGATGAACCTAATGTAGGATGGGTTGATAACTCAAACAAAACAAGATTTTTTACACCCAATGTTGAAACTCCTCAAGAAAAAGAATTATCAGGCACATGTTATGAACCAACATCATGAGGATGGAGCATCAAATTAATATATATTTTCTTTATTAGTCTATCTTGATGTGCTCTTCTAATTTTCTATTATTTCTTGAATTTCTGTATAGTCTTTTGTGTAGCACTCATATTTTTTATGGGGTTTGCAGTATTTAGGAAGGGCTATATGCCATTTTATGTTATAGTGGGTGGCTTATTTGTTAGTCCTTTGTTCAAATTAGATTGCAGCCAAAATGATTGACATACATGTGCATTTTTTTTCTATCAATTCAGGGTAATAGGAACAAAATGATGTTCATTCACTTTACATAACAGTTTATGAAAAACCAAGAAGGTATTTGAACTTCAAAATGCTAATAAATTCCATAAAACGTCATTCACAATATATTATAAAACTTGTAAAATTTTATTTTCATTTTGAATATAGTTATTAATGGCAACTACACCACAAGATGCTGCTACTTTGGAAGCTGCATGTTCATAATAGCATTTGAAAACAAAATAACTGTGGGCTTTAAAAATTCTAATTGATAATTACTTTGTCATATTGCAACATTTTATTATGAATTTTTATTAATCATTTTTTATTTATAACGAACTATTTAAATTTATGAAACTATTTAATATTATGGATAGTATTAAAAGTAAAACATCAATTTTTTAAATAATTATGAATATATTTTAAATTATTTATCATACTTATGCTTATATTGTAAATTAGTTTTAGTATTAAAAATAATGATGCAAAATCATCTTTAGGGTTGGTGCAATTTAAACATTGCTAGAATTTACAAACTTTCAAACTTTCTACATTGCATAGCTAAATACAAAGTTTCAAAGTTTCAACATTGCATAGCGAAATTACACAACAAATATAACTGGAGAGAAAAGAGATGGGTTTATATGTGAGTAATGGTACTCAGATCTGCAAGGTTGCTGCCAATAGGATGACGCCCTCAAATGTTGCCCCACCGTCACCTTTAACTTCAATGGACTGCCCTGTGAACGGGTTAAATGTTGCCCCACCGTCACCTTTCACTTCAATCCACTGCCCAGTTGACGGGTTAAACAGATAAGAGATATGTCCGAGACCATCAACTCCGCTTACAAAAATCCAGTCTCGCCACTGTGTAGCACACGTAAGATGGGTAATATACTGTGGAAGAGAAGCCACCGCAGTCCAACTGTTTTTGTCACCATCATACTTCATGACATGTTCGTTAGTGAAGACGTACAAGTCCCCAGAAGAAGAAGAAGAATCTCCATTTCTGAACACATTTCCTAGGAACATAATATAATCATCACGAAACACATCTCCCCGGAACATATCTCCCCCCCTTGTCCACCTTCTCGCAGACGGATCGAAAACCTCTGCATATGTGTCCATTGGGTTCATCCCAATGCGACGTCCGCCTAAAATCATGAATTTACCATCCTTAAAAAAACCCAGACCTGCGTGGCCTCGCTCTTCAATCATAGGAGGTAGAATTTCCCACCTGTCTTTGTCCACGTCATAAGCTTCTGCAACTCGCAATGGCCTTAAAGACACCGGGTCCAGCCCGCCGGCGACATAGATAAGTCCGGTGGAAGAAGAGACAGAGCAGACAGAGAATAATCGAGGTGTAGGCATGTCAGCCCCTCGCCTCCATCTGCCAGATTCGAAATCATAAATGTTTACGGTTCCCATCTTACTGATACTACGGCTGCAGGTGTGGGATCCGCCTATGAGAACCAATTTCCGATTCACAGAAACGCACCCACAATTGATGGGCATTCGACGACAACAGTCGGACTTGGGATCATTAATAGGAGGGAGCCTCTTCCAGGTGCCCTTCATAGGGTCATACATGGTTAAATTAAGTTGTTGAATGAAGCATAGTAGATGCTCGCTAGTCCCACATATCTTTCTATCATCATAGAACTTAGGGCTACTTACCATAGCCTCCCACTCCTTACAGACACCTTTCAGGTTTTCATGTGATTCGTAGGGCACTCTCACTAAACACTCTCGAAGGAGATCGCTGGGAATAAGCTCCATCTCCTGATTCGTAGGACACTCTCAGTAAAGATGCAAACGTGAACCTGAACCTGATCGTGTGTAAACAAAGCTTAATGTAGTGTGTAGGCGTGGAAAACCTAAGTTCAACCCCGAAGAAAAAGGAAGTCTTGTTGTGTGAATTACTCAACAAGCACATTAAATGTTATTAATACACAACGCCCATTAACTTTGCAAAAGAAATCTAAATATTTTTAATATAAATTTGACTCCTCAACATTGTCGGTATAATATGATTCACGTTTGGAGTAGAAGTTCAACATTGTAATAACCTTTTAACAAAATTTTATTTCTTTACCATATTAAGTTGATAAGTGGACAATGACTATTTTTAAATTAATTAAATTTTATTTATTTACATTATTTAACCATATTAATTCAAGGGGATATTGTTTAAAGTACCCATGTTTTGCTAGCTTTACTAAAATATGAAACACCAATTGACCAATATGAATTCTAAATCAGCTCTTATGCAAGCTAGATTGCAGAGTGTGACAAACAATCTTTAGAGCAATCACTTCAACTTGGGCTTTCAAACTTCTTTGTAGCTTGAAATCTAGGAAGAGCTCCTCCAAATATGGTCCTTCCTTTTATTGGCATGTATAATGTATTTTAAATTTCTCTTATACTAGGAGATTATGTAAGGCTATATACTAGCTAATTTTTTCAATATTTCTATGATTTAGAACAAAAAATCAGGTTAATACTTTGAATCCCAAGAGCTAGAACTCCTTATGGAGGCCTTTACAAAATCTAACCCAGGTTGTGATCCCTTGCACTGTCGAAGTTGTTGTGTCACCAATCTCGATTATGAAGGATCGACTCTGTAATTGTGTACATCCCACCATGTATGTGCCAATTTTTCAATTTGAAGAATCATAATCTATAATTTGTGTTCTTTGCTCAGATCTAGATGTGTGTAGAAGTACATGGAGAGACTTTGGATCCATGAATCCACAATTTCTATGTTCATTTAGCCTGAGAAATTTGGAAATTCGATATGAGTATCCAACTACAATGGTGTAGGCCCTTGTCGTTGTTGTAGGTGAATAAGATGACGGAATGCATTCACCAAATCTTGCATTGTTAAAGACATATTATTTTCTAAAGTCTATGGCTCCTATGCTGGACAATTTGGCATGGTTTTCATCAACTGGGAGTGTGACTGAAGCTGGAGAAATCCCTAAGGAGTGTTAAGTTTCCAATGATGAAACAAACAATATTATACATAGAAGAAACATTGAACAGTAAAGCAAACCATAGGAACATAATGTTTTTCATGGAAAACCCAAACCGAAAATAACCACCAGAAGATCTTCATTATCCCCCTTGGCCAAATCCATCCAAGACAGGTTGAGCGTGGCTCAACTGCCATAGTCGTACCCTCAACCATACCCAAATTGTGTACATATTACAATGGATTTGGACCAACCTTTTATACGCTTCGAACACTTATGATACTATGGGAAAATACCATGGGTAAATAACATGCACATATGCCCCATTACTAGCAATAACCAATTTCATTTAACTTACTCTTTGAATGAGTGAATATTAACCCAAAATTCCCCCCTTTAAACATCACTTGGGAATTACACCTCCCCCCTCATGCCCCTCAAGTTTATCAACCATAGGGGTATGCATGAAATACTTGGTCTTACAGTCGTATTCCCATTTATAATGATTACAACAACACAAACATTGCTTTTAAATTTTTTTACGTGAGCATCTACCTAATCATACTCTAAAAATAAGTACTCAAATTTATGCTCTTTGTGGGAGGCACAGTCTTCGACGTGGACATATTCGACAATGATCAGCAGCGACCACGACGAAGATCCCAAGGAAGCGCACCCAAGGAGTTATGTAAAAGGGGTTTGGGGGTTATGTAAGATAGTTTAAGCCCCTAGTTTTGAGAACATGGTTTTAGACCATGGGTTTTGTAATAAAATATGAATTGTTACCGTCCTCACCTAGTATATAAAGGTGTTGAGGTGAAGATTAGAATCAACTTTGAGAGTAGCTTTGAGCTCAGTATGGGTTTTGAGTCTTTTGTAAGGTTTTTTTAAGGAACACTGAGAAGTGGAAAAAGATTCAGGGTAGATGGAAAAAAGAGAAAGTCTGACAAAGAGTGTAAGACATTCGTAGACAGTACCTTATTGTGGGAGGATTCAGAAAGTCACAGTGTCAAGTGGGTTAGAACCCTAGAATAGCCTAAGAGTCTAGGAGTAGGAGTTGTGACATCTATGACATCTAGATCTAGCTCTGGTACCGTGACACCAATACAAACTACCACAACATTAGGAGGGAGTGCTGTGACTTCAGGAGGAAGTTCCGCGACGTCATCATGACAAGTAATGGCAGGAGGAGAAAATAAGTTACCCCTATTCCATGGAAATGTTTCAGAGGACCCACAACAACATTGCTTTTTATGTGAAGCCATATGGAGAGTCAAGCATGTAACAGATGCAGATATGAGGGTTAATCATATGGTAACAATGTTTATAGATCGGGCTTTAAACTGGTTTATGAAGTTTTGTGGAGGATAAACTAAGACACTGAATGAGATCCGAACAACCTTGATCGCACAGTTTAGAAAGCGGAAGTCAGAATCATAGTGCATCATAGAGTTGAAGGATATTAAATAGAGGAATGGAGAGTCCACTTTCGACTTCGACCAATGGTTAAAAGTATTAATGGGACAAGTATCATTCGACATATCAGATGCACATCATAAGGAATGGTTCATAGCTGCGCTGCTACTGCGTATTAGGGTCCCATTAACACAGAAGAAAGTCACATTGTAGGCAGAGGCACTGGAAATTGCTATGAAACTCGAAGCATCCCCTATTGGAAAGGAAGGAGTGGGGATGGCACAAATTCCGGATCAATTAGCCAACTTGATGTTGCAAGTGCATGATATTAAGAAGGGAAAGGACGTTAGGGAAGAAATTTGGTGTTTAAAGTGTAAAGCAGAGGGTCATCATAAGGATCAGTGTCCACTGTTTCAGGATTATCTTAGCAGTGGAGCCCCTAACCCCTTGAATCAGGGTGCGGGACCATGGTGCGAGATATGCCAAACAAGAGGATCACATCGACTGGAGCACTTCCCGTTGCTACAGAAGTATGTAAGTACCCTAACGAGCCTATACTGTAATTTTTGTAAGTCTGTAGGACATGATGGAAGCAATTCTCATGCCTATGATATGATGCACGACCAAAGAGCCTATAGAGTGCAGGGTGACGAACCGGAAGGATAGGGTGTGTTGTAGTATAACGCACCGCAAGGTGGTCGAGTTGTCTATGCAGGTCGCTGTGGATATGATGAAAGATGTGGATATGGAGGATATAGAGGACGAGGTCATGGAAGTGGACCAATTTTTTGTTATAGCTGCAATGAACAAGGGCATTTAGCTAGAGATTGCATGAATCCTACGACCACATGTGGGACTGGGGATCACAAATGGGAGGGAGGCTTTCCCAGGTGCCCTTCATAGGGTCATAGATGGTTTCTACATTGACGAAATTATGTTATTGAATGAAGCATAGTAGATGCTCGCTAGTCCTAGATATATTTCTATCAACATAGAACTTAGGGCTACTTACCATAGCCTCCGATTCCTTATACACACCTTTCATGTTATCATGTGATTCATTTGTCACTCTCACTAAACACTCTCGAAGGAGATCATTGGGAATAAACTCCACCTTGATCGTGACCCTGTGTAAATAAAGCTTAATGTAAAGATGCAAACGTGAATAGTGAGCTGAGTGGGCGCTCGTAAATATATAGTGTGTAGGAGTGGAAAACCTAAGTTCAACCCCAAAGAAAAATGAAGTATGTTGTGTGAATTACTCAACCACATTAAATGTTATCACTAGTAGAAATTGACAAATAAATGACTAAAAAAATGACTAAAAATTGCATATAAATGACTAAGATTAGTCACATGACTAATAGTCATTTATTGCCGGTCATATATATAACGCTACCAAATAAATGACTAAAAAAATTTAGTCATTTATCGATTTTCCTGGTTGATCACTTTGGTCATAAATTAGTCATTTATTTAGTCATTTATTGTTGGAAACTAGTCATTTATTTAGTCATTTGCGCTAAGAGTTGGTCATTTATTTAGTCATCTTCACTATCAACTAGTCATTTTTTAGTCATCTGCACTTTCAACTGGTCATTTATTTAGTCATCTGCACTGTCAACGGGTCATTTATTTAGTCATCTACACTATCAAATGGTCATTTATTTAGTCGTTTGTGTGACTGATTTATGTGCATTAGCAATATATTTAGTCATATATGTCACTAATTTATGTTCATTAGTAATATATTTAGTCATTGTAGTGATTTATTTAGTCATTTTTATTCACTGATTTATGTAGATAGGGCACGGAGGAATCGAACCACCAACCTCCTGCCTGTAAGCTAGGTGCTCTTCCATTGACCTAGTACCCTTAAATATGAACCATTTTGTGAGAACATTAGAAGGTCTTCTATGACCAAAGAAAACAAAAAAAAAATTAAAGGAATTGATGTAGGCCTAATGTAATACCCCTTTTTAAATTTGAACTGCTCGTATTAGAGAACTTTGTCTATAGTTATATTTAAATAATTGTAATGACCACGTGTGGTCAAGCAGATCTTATGTATTGAACAAACATTATTATTTGAATTAATAAAAGTAAACATGAGAGGATCTGATCTCAGCCAGCCGTTAAAAGAGTGTTCCCTGGTCTCCAAGAGGAAATGACACATGTGGATGAAAGAGAACAAGTGGCAGAAAGAACAGACAGTCTAGCTGTTGCAAGTGGCAACAATTCCAATAATTTAGGGTCATGATTCCTAGTAAAGGGGGATCGAGCAAGAGGCTCATCGATATGACCAAAGACCTAGGCAAACGAATAAAGGGGACTGAGGACTGCAGCCTCATACCCACTACCTTTTCAGAGTTTCAAGTGGAAGCTCTCTGATGACTGCTGGAGACATTTGTAAAATGTGACAGGCACATCAGTTTCTAATTGAGGATTGGCTAGACTGTTCTGACATCTGTTCCACTTTGGGATTTTTCCGAGTCAAGGGAAGAATCTACGCTGTTACACTGTCATTAACCTTTGGAACCAGGAAATAGGCTCGGGGGTCTCAGGGAACAGCCGTTAGCTGATTCACTTGGGAGCAGGTTGGGTGGAACGGCTGAGCTGAGATCTGATTCGTCTCAAAGCGTGTGACAGGTTTTACTCTCTTTTATTATGGTTGTTTTACTATGAAGATTTAAAGTTTTACATTGCAGAAAGATTTCTAATAGACAATGAACATGTTAAATTGCATTTCAATTAAAATGACTGCTTGAAATAGTACAATTCTTCCTTCTTATATGTTCCATTCAAATCCTAAACATATAGCGAAAAACCGCACTTGCTTACTGTCAAAATATTAGTATCAGTATCGATTTATGCATGCGCAGGGTAAATCCACACAAAATTAGCAGTTTAGAAATATATATTATCTTCACACTGTATGCATTTAACAGTCACGTTCATCATACTGTTCATATTCATCAAATTAACGATTTACCTTATCAACCGCATGCCATACATTTCCAAAACATAAATATTATGAAAGTCGAGTGGCCATCAACATTTAACCATAAGTATCTATCTTTACCAAGTAAAAACCTAGGTAAGGGTTCGTATCTATCTTTGTGTAAAACCCTAGGTAGGGTTTACAGAATCATCTAGAGCAGCATTTAAACATCAAACGAGTTTTTTTTTAAGAGAATTCCAGATATACATATATGAATGCAAAGAAGTATTCCCGTATAAATAAACGAATCGACAAAGTCTTCAGTATAGCCAAGTCGTTCGTATTCCAAACTATATATATATATATATATTCGTATAGACAACAGTCCGATGGAGTTCGAGCTTACGATGCCCCCTTATACATATAAACAACATTTGCTTCGAATGCATTTTTATGTTATTATAAACCAAGCCAAAAC
>Ga0213500_10000039_pt1 | contig 13325 bp, 10 predicted proteins | sample Redfir_Yose_2_Me_FD_150978 | JGI IMG/M metagenome (GOLD analysis project Ga0213500, IMG submission 150978) | Leaf-associated microbial communities from Abies magnifica in Yosemite National Park, California, United States - Redfir_Yose_2 | ecosystem: Host-associated > Plants > Phyllosphere >...
CGAGCTTCGGAACCTTGAACTACTTCCTTGTCTTGATGCCTTACACTTTTCCCCGAGGGGGAGATAGGATCTGACTGGGACAGAGCTTGGGATTTGCAGCAAGCCTTCATAAATTGAACCCCGGGGGGAACACCTTGACAGGACTGCGGCCCGAGTCCCTGTAGTCCACTTCACCAACTTCCATAAATGCGTCTAGTACCACCAAGTGGAAAATATAATTTGTTATGAATAGATGGCCTCAGCGACAACCCCGCAAAAAGCCACAGACTTCATCCATCCTCCCCTTATGTATCTCTTACTGATGCAATTAACATATACAAACACATTGGTGCTAATAATGAAAATAAGAGCACCGACACTCCTAACAAATTAATAGAATTATTCAATGCTCCCAACGACAACAGTAGTATTGTTCCCTTAAATGAAATGGTGAGTATTGTGTGTTGTGCTTTATAAAGTAAAATCTAGGTAATGATTTTATTGCATTTTATAGCCCTGGTGATTGATTTGACTTTCCATTTGACAGGACGGCACTATTCTGGCATGGAGATTTGAGCCCGCAGCCAATACCTTTGAGGCTGTAGCTGCCCTTGCTGGGCATACTCTGCCTGTTGTCTCATTAGTCTCAGTAGCAGGCAGACTTTTTTCTGCTTCCATGGACCACACAATAAGAGTAAGTTCCTTTGCTTCTTGTCTACGACTACTTTTATCGTTTTACACAACAACAAGAGAATTTATTTCCCTCGAATTGTTTTAGTTTTAAAAGAACAGTACCGTGAATGAATATTGTCTTCCTTGCAAGCTTTGGTGTTTTTCCGTGCACATGCAATTCTAGAAATCGAAGTATTTCGCCGATTTCACAAGATTTTATGTTTCACATTGTGTATACGAATTCGCAGGTTTGGGACCTGGGAACTTTTCAATGTATACAAACCCTGACAGATCACACGTCAGTTGTAATGTCTCTTCTCTGCTGGGACCAGTTTCTCTTGTCTTGCTCTTTAGACAAGACAGTGAAGGTGAGGAAGGTTTCTTGATACATTTTTTTCACCAAGAAAAAAGCTTCCCTTTGTTATTTATAGAATAAATCAAAAGAGAACTTACAATGACAGAGTTACAAAATGGACACTATGACTAGGTTTCTTGATACATGTCCTCGTATTTCTTTCTGGAAATAAAAAGGTGTGCGAACCTCATTGTTGTTTTCTACCTCATTGGAGTGCAGGTCTGGGCTGCTACATCAAGTGGGTCCCTTGAAGTGATTCATACTCATAATGAAGAACATGTGTGCTATCAATATCCTTACTGCTTATAATTACTGCAGATATTTTATAATTAGTTTAAAAGGGCTGTTTATTTCGTCGTAGTGCAGTGCTATCTGTTTTTAAATTTTTCCTCTGTTTATGAGTTATCTATAATTGGATTCCCTTGTGACAGGGTGTTCTTGCGCTGTGTGGGATGAATGATGAACAAGCCAAGCCTGTTTTGCTTTCTGCTTGCAATGATAACAGTGTGCGCCTCTATGACCTGCCATCGTAAGTATACCTGCTCTCAAGTTCATGCTATTGGTCGGAGCATTTTCTGCAAGCTTCACAGTCCTCTTTCAACCTCATAGATGCAAATTTGTAGTTTCCCGAAACAGTGAATATCTAAGAATTTCGTAATGGGTATTTCAAAAATCCCAGGGAATAAGGGAACACGTTTTAATACTCGAGTTTGCTTCCTTTCCATGCTCGAGTTCTATCTTTCAATAGGGGAGTTCAATTTTTCAATGTTCACTCATTGTGGCCCCTTCAAGTTAACATCGGAAGCATCAAAATCTGATAAAACAGGAGAACAACCACTAAAATATTGGAAAATGGAAATGCTTTTCTGCTTTTTCTGAGAATGGCAGCGGGTTGGACTCTACGATGCTGGGCTAGGAATTTTTTCACGCACTCATTAGTGGAATTCACAATGTTAGTTTTGAAATTGATGTTAGAGACCGTCAAGTCATGATGTGCATGAATGTTCTCATCTTGGCTTTTTTAATGGTATGATAACATTTCTAGGTTTTGTCTCAGGTTCAGCGAACGGGGTAGACTATTCTCAAGAAACGAGGTGCGAGCATTTCAGATTGGACCCGGTGGATTACTTTTCACTGGTGATGGAAAGGGTGAGCTTAAAGTATGGAAATGGGCTACCCAGACACTGTGAGAGGCTGAGACAGCCTATAAAACTTTTGTTGTGATCAGCGGCCTCCAGTTGAAATGCTACTGTGGTCACGTGGTAGAATTTTTTCTGCGGCAGTGCCTCACATACAAATGATATTTTGCCTTCCATGTATGGGGTGTGAGTTAATTGAATCAAATATTGCAACATTTCGGTTTCTTTTCTCAGAATTCAGTGAAATTAGTTTTAATTGGTTTCGCTTCTCACAGGGTGTTCTTGCGCTGTTTGGAATGAATGATGAACAAGCCGAGCCTCTTCTGTGTTTTTTTCTTGCAACGACAACATTGTGCGCCGCCCCTATGACCTGCTATTGTAAGTATACCTGCTCTCAAGTTCATGCTATTGGTTGGAGATTTCTCTGCATAATTCACTGTAGTCTTTCGACCTTCAATAGTAGCAAATTCCTAGTCTCCATAAACAGTGAAAAGCTAGGATTTCCATAAATGGATATTTCAAAGATCTCAGGGAATAAGGGAACAGGTTTTAATCCTGGAGTTTTCTTCCTTTCCAACTCTCAAGTTCTATCTTTCAAGAGGGGACTTGTCCAATTTTGCAATGTTCACTCGTTGTGGACCCTACACTCTGCAAAGGCATCAAAATCTGATAAATCAGGAGACCGCCCACTAAATATTGGAAAATGAAAATGCTTCTCTCTCTTTTCTGAGAGTTGCAGCAGGTTGGACGGAATGCGGGACTCTGAACTTTTTCATGCACTCATTTATGGAATTCACAATGTTAGTTTTGAAATTGATGTTAGAGACTATCAATCATGTTGTGCATGAATGTTTTGATATTGGATTTGGCTTTTTTTTAATGGTATAATAACATTTATAGGTTTTGTCCCAGGTTCTGAAGGAGGTAGACTATTCTCAAGAAACAAGGTGGGAGAATTTCAGATTGGACCTGGTGGATTATTTTTCACTGCTGAGGGAAAGGGTGTACTTAAAGTATGGAAATGGGCTGCCCAGACTCCGTGAGAGGCTGAGACAGCCTATAAAACTGTCGCTGTAATGAGCAGCCTCCAGTAGAATATTGCTGTACCTGGATGATTATTTCTGCTTCTTGTTGAATTATTATATGTAAACTCCTCCAAGAGAGTCACGTCATTATCTTCATGTGGAATGACTCTACATGTCTGCTGTTGAGTATTTGCTTGTATCTGCTGTTATATCTCTGTAACCAGCTTGTTAATTTATGAGATTTGGGTGCCTAAATGGAATGAAACTCTTGCATAAACCGTGCATGTAATTAAATACTGGCTGTAGCATTGTAGAATATTGCTGCACAGGGATGAAAATTTCTTCTGCTTGTTGAATCATTATATGTAAACTCGTCCATGCGGGCAATGCAAATTTATTTCTGTTGCTATTTTGTGCCTGCATACAAACTTTGTGTATTGAATTACTGTTGGAGGGTATAGTTGGCCTCGCAAAAGCTTAGTCAAATAAAGAAAACGTGTTTCGCTGCAATGGTGTAATTCTATATGGAAAAATAAATTCATGGAGTTGTTCAGGCTTGACAGAATCAGGTTACCCAATTGGAGAAGAAGATGGAATATGTGAGGTTTGCGCCCTGACGACCAAGGAAGGCGGTTCGGGTACATGACGGTGTGGTATCAGAGCTTTCTTTAAGCACCGAGGCCTGTGGTCTCAAGAATGGTATCGTAGGATGTTGGGTGTAGATAACAATCATGTCGACAGAGAACTAGGCAAAAATTCTTACAACAACATGCTAGCAGTCAGAGTATCCTTATCGAAGCTTGACTATTAAAGACGGAGCCAAACAAGCTCTGAGAACATTGTGCTTGTTGGTAGTGATGGGGAGGGAATCGTTGATTCATTATCTTTGTTTCTGAATTGAAGTTGTGCTGGAAGTTGCAGTACCGTTGTCCTCTGCATCAGTTCTCTGAACAATTTGCTTTGTGATCATTCATATATATATATATATATATGAGAGGTGAAATCTACTTGGGTTTCAAGAGGAAATGAGATAGAAGGCTTAGTAAAACACTCCAAAGCTTCCCTCCCCGTCACGTTTCTTTGAGACTTGTGCACTCTCTAAGTGCAGAGGGCAATATGCGATGCTGTCTGAAAGATGACAATGTTATTTCATCAAAAATTCTCATTACGAGATATGCCAAGATTGGAATGACTGACGACCCACACCAGTTTGACAATATGAATGAGCAAGTCATAGTGTTGTGGATTGCTATGCTCACTTGGATATGTGCAAAATGAAATTTCAGATGATGCGCATCAAATTTGACAAAATGTCTCAACGAGAAGCATTGTGGTGGAAACTAGTGAATTGTATGACTATTAACCCCAAACTCAATGGCGGTTAGTGGCTCAGACTCATGCTGGATTTGGTATTTATTTATTGTGGAAGGTTCATAGTGGGAGATGTGCTTGGAACACCAACCATGTCGTCTGATATTAGTCATATGAATCACATTCAAAACGGAAAAGCCATAGTGTCTCATTACCATCATCCACAACAACTTTGCAATGGGATGATGCAAACCCATCATGGCTGGGTCATTATAAATGTTGAGAATTATATAAGAAGGCAACTTCAAACTGTGTAATCCTGAAAGAAAGTAGCCTTGGTGAATTCCCAAGGCCGAAAATGGAATGCCTGCTCTATTTATAGAAGAGTAGACAAGCGATGCTCCCTGAGTGGTTTTGTAAGAGCGGGCCAAAATTTGAAATCCCCAAACTTTCATTCAAAGTTTAAGGACAAGGTTCTAAAATATTCTCCAGCTAATGGCCTAAATGAGTACAGTCTGTAGGAGAAATCTCAAAGCGAATCACAACAAATTGTAGTGGAGCAGAAACTCCCAAGTTCTGTAAATGCATTTGGATGGACTTTAACATAGAAGGAAGTTTGAGAAGAAATAATTTAAGCACAAGCCGCTTAGTTTTATTCTAGGGGAGTTGGGACAAACAAAATTGCGCCCATGTGATCTTAGCTTATGCGCTGGCCTGGCAACTATGAAACAAGGCAAAAGGGTTGATGCATGCATGCCTTGAAGTGGGTCACGGACTGCTCTTGTCGGCATGTATTCAAAAATGTGTGAGCGTAGGGAAGCATGCCCAGTCTTGGATGAAATGCCTCAAATTTAAGTGTTGTAGGATATAGCAAGCATGAGCTTCACAAGGAAGCCCTCCAACTTTTTGAACAAATGCACAAGTTAGGGATGACACTAGATTGGGTCATTCTTGTTGTTGTTGTCTTTGCACGCACCCAAGCAGGTCTCATGGATGAAGGTTCTATGGGTTGGGATCATTGCAATGCACCAAAAGTGCAACACTATGCTCCCGGGGTTGACCTTCTCGGTCATGCTGGATGCCTGAATGAGGCCTATGCTTTGATAAAGAAATTCCCATTGTTCCCAAGTTGAATGGAGAAGCTTGGATGTAATCCACTAATGGATGCCCCTGAATACATTTGTTCATGATCCGTGCAAATTCCACGAAGCAGACCAAGATTATATGAGTTTATGAGTCTATGGATCAAATACTTAAAAGGTATATAATATCATATACAATCAAATGTAAGCCGATTGTTCCCTATTCATAGTGTACCGAGTATTTGCTGAATTTCATATTATTGCCGAATTGATCTAGACCAAAAGCCAATACGGCTTAGTCTTGCGACTATGGTGGTAACATTGTCTAGTAAGCATAGTCTGATCATATCCGTATGATATCAATTGCCAGTGCTGTAGATTTTGTGCTGCTCCAAACTTGTTACTCCCGAGTTATCCATTATGTATGGTGATTTCACTTCGCACGGTTGATTCCAACAGAGAAGCATTAAATGCATAAAGAGGGTGTCTAAATATTACTATGCTTTCAAATTCGGCGGGAAATGATCATTTGACAACACCATTTGCATATTATCTTTGCCCCCTAATGATTGTATGCAAATTTGAAGTATCCGGATCATGTGTCCCGAACGAGAGTCTCTCCTCTTGAAGTTTGAAATTTGGGCTTTTAATATTGGGCTTGTATGCAAATTTGATCATTCCAATGAATGAGGTTTTGAAGGCTGGTTTGTAGAACAATGTGGTTCTTCTTAGAACAGAGGCATAAAACTTCGATGGGTTCCTTAATGGCATCAGAGGGTTTGATTTGACGGTTAGGTATGTGTTGAAACTGTTTGCATGTGCGTTCATCTATGCTTGTAGCTCCGTTGAAGTAGATTTTGCAGCAGGTGGTTTGCAAGACCTAGAGTGGAGACATGTAGTGACAACAATTGGACTGGATGTATAGTAGTGTTGTTCGTTGAACAATGTCCTGTGAAAAACAACCTTCTCGTCGAATTCCATCATCTTGAGACTCGTGCGTTTAAGAAAGTTCTTATGTAGACTTCGATATGTCCCAAGGCCAATATAGATTGAACGTGCTAGAGAGAGTGCCATGGTCATCGTCGGATGACTTATCATGGACAATTCAGTTAAGGATTGGCTAAGAGTTGCTCATGACACCGACATAGGAACGCCAAAGGCTTGCTCCATTCTCGCTTGGTAGTAGATGGGTTTGATTTCCCAAGGGACCGAGTTTGCAAAGAAGGGAGTTCCCCATGCTTGTCTTGTGATTGGATGTAAAGGGAATGGATGGCTATGCACCTACATGTGACTCATTTCCAAACACTGACCACGACCAATTATTATATTATAATATTTTGGGGCCCGCTACTAACTGTTAAGACTCAAAAATATACAACGAAAAGGCTCTTGATGTTTATGTATCACATCATATGGAGCTGGAATCACTAATTAGGTCAACATAGAACATCGACACAATGGTGGAATTGAAGGAGATGGGACGAATGCACACTAATACAAAATATGTTGTTAGAGGACTTGCCAAGGTTCTGAGATTGGAACTGTCCCCTTACGACATTTGGGCGACTCTTTTTGCGCCTAGGATTGGTAGAAACTAGGTACCTTCTTATAGAGATAAAAGACAACATAGATGCAAGATTTGCTGGTGTAGCAGAGGTTTTGGAGGAGTTGCCTGGAACCGATCACATGTTTTCGCTCTAGATTGATAAGATTCATAGCTTGTGTATATGTGAACGGTGTTAAACTGTGGAACAAATGATCCCCGGGCATGAGATTGCATTTTTTTTCATTAGATTTTTGACTGCGAGTAATAATGAGGTGCAATTGGAACTCACATTCTTATTGAAGCCTTTGCCAACCACTAGTTCAGATATTTCGCAACCACCTAGGGGATGAGAAGGTGTACAATATTGATATCTTCACCGACGTTGTCTACTGGGCAACAATAGGAATAAGTCATTGCTTTGCTTTCTGTTTTTCTCTATGGAAGTTGATTAGGTAAAGTGGGCTATAAATATTGTTGGTGGATTGCCCCTAACGTGCAACCGTTGAAAATGGGCTTGATTGAAGCAAAATAATTTGTTGCACTTGCATTGAGAAAGTTGTGTCATTATAGTGAAAATATTCATTCTTGTGTTCAGAGTATTACAATATTGGCAGCGCTGGATCTCCACATTCCAGAACAAAAAGAGAGGCAATAGTTCACCCTCTAGAGATGAAAAAGACATGCATGCAATTGTCAACCAATCCTGGGGATAAACCTAGAAAAAATCGATGAGTTGGGAGGGAGAGATCAAATCGTCGAGTTAGAAGGTGAGTGGATAATTCGTTGGATCCATCCAGGCGTCCCAAATTGGTGGGTAAGGAGCGATGCATAGATTGGTCATGTTGCGGTTCTTAAAAAGAAACTCTGAATGTGGTCAATGAAACACTGAGGTTTACTTTACCCTACAATTCTATACTCTATCACGTGCAACATATAAACTTCTTAAGACAACTATATGACATGTGTCCTCCGTATACTCATCACCACAAGGTTCAAGAAAAAAACTCTCAAAACTGATGAAAATCACTTACAAGTTTCAACATTGAGCAAGTTGAAAATGTTTACCATGTTCAAATCACGACACCAAGTAAAATCGAAGTTTAAATCTCCTTGTGCAAGGTATCAATAGTTCATATTCCTATGTATGTGACCATCAAGTTGGAAATGATTTGTCTCCTCTCTGCCATATGCTACAGGTCTCTTTGTGATTTCTTATCTCGGGCAGTATCAACCTTCGTTCGGGCCTCAGCGCGAGTCCTCACCCCATCCATGCTTCAACAAACTCTATTATAGAATTCATAGTTCTCACACAATGATCTAAGCCTCAATTTCAAGCAGAACACAAATATTAACAACAATCAACTATGTATGAAATCGAAGCACTGCTAAAGAAGATAAATACTCCTTGGAGAAGGCCATTCTATCATGGCTCTAATGTTTTCCTGATCCATCTCCAAGAAATATCAGGATATAACAAATCCTCAATACACCAACTCTGTTTTCATAAAACAACACTTTCTAAAATTGATTAGTAAATTTTATTTCTGCATTTTATCTAAGACCATTCTAATATGTCTGAGATGTTATTATTTTGATTGATTGTAAATCAAGATGTCATCCAGGTAAATTATTACAAATTTACCTATAAATTATTTTAGCACTTCATTCATCAATCTCACCAAAGTGCTTGTAGGATTTGCTAGCCTAAATGGCATTGTTATCCAATCACAATCCATTATTTGTTTTGATTGCAGTCATTCATCTGTCTCTACTCTTCAAATCTATCTTAGAGAAAAACGTGGCTTCGCTCAAACAATCCATTAAATCATTATGGGAGGTAAAGGAAATTTGTACCTAATTGTGATTTTATTTATGGCCCTGGAATCGGTGCACATTCTCCATCCTCCATCTTTCTTTGGGCTCAATACTATAGGAACATCACATGGGCTCAAGCTTTCTCTGACCAGTCCTTTATTCGACAAGTCTTGAACCTGACTTTTAATCTCTTCATTCTTTGTTGGAGTCATTCGATATGCTTCTTTATTTGGTATGTTAGCTCTTGGTATCAAATCTATATGATGGCTAATACTTTTTACAATAGGTAACTCATCAGGTAGATCATACACAACAATATCAACAAACTCTTTTAATAAATTCTGATTTTCCCAACGCAAATTCATTTTGTGCTTGTAAGATTTAACTTTGGTTTGCCAATCAAGGAAAAATTTATCTCTTCTTGTTTGATTTTTTGTATAATTTATTTCCCACTGATCAACCATACCTTTGGAGTGACTTCCTTCTTTTCATTTTTATCTTTTAGGGGTATAAGTGTGTGCTTTTCTCCACCCTTTTCAAAAGTATAGGTGTCGTTCCTTCCATCTTGTATGGCCCTTGAGTGTTCCCACGAAGATGGATAACACTTTTTGGCAAGGCGGGGGCACACATTGCCCCTAATAATAACTCAAATGATCTTCGTTGGTTTTACTATCCCTCGATTGAGGTATTAGCCACCCGATCGAGGGATTTATTAACCCTCCATTGCTCGGATACCTTGATCAAGGGTTTGCTGAACATACAAAAATATATAAAGATAGCCCGTGGGCTCGTTCAGACTGTTTTCCATTTTCACCTCTAAATCTAAATCGAGAAATCAAACCGAGCCCTCGACCAAGGCAATCATCCACGAAAGCGACCCACCCCACGACAACAACCCCAACATGACTAATGGAATCTGAAGAAAGAGGCAACTAAGCCATAAATTTTATTAACTTGTAATTGTATTTAATTGATTTATAAATTTCCATTTGTAGTTCGAGTTAAATTAAATTTTAATTTGTAATTAAAATTAATTTTTTATCAACCAACATTGTTTATGTTACGGTATTATTTTGAAATGTGTATCGACAAGAAAAATTGTTGCCGATTTTTTTCCAATCCTCCGACAGTGCGATGGGGATTGTAAAAAATCCAATACATACATAATTGAAAATAATACTAGCAACATAAACGTTGCGGTTTTTCTTTTTCAATTTAAAGTCTATGATTATGCTATGATTGAAATAAAAAAAATTGACTAAAATTACTTTATTTTCAATTCGCGACGCTTATCCCTAAACCGACAGTGTGTTTTTAAGTGTGAATGGGCAAGCAGGAATGCTGCCATATTTTTTTCAATCCTTCGACAATGCAGGAAGGATTGAAAAAAATCCATAACATACAGAATTGAAAATAAAACCGACAACATAAACGTTGCCGGTTTTTTCTTCAGCAAATTACCATGGATTCATTTGCATCTTCATTTGGCCAACATCAACAATGACAACTTACATACCATGGTGCCTCGACACAATATTTACATCACATGGGCAAGGTCTTCAAATCGAAACAAAAATAAACCCTTGGTGAAAGTATACTTGAAATCATACCTGAATCTCGGTTATACCATCAAATTTGTTTTCATTTAAAAGAAAAGCCCTAACACTATGCAAGATAAAACCTTGCCAACATTTACTCTATTTTAGAAAAACACACAAGGGATACCTATTCCAATGTGATGGTTTAACTTTCATTGTTTTTTCACCTCTCTTTCTTTGCATTCAAGGAAAATGACATATTTATATATATAGTAAATGTAGGCCAACATATAGCACTAACCGAGCATGTGCAATAAGACTCTAGGCATACCCATGTTTCTTTTCATGGATTGAGTATGGAGCGGAGCCAATAGCTTACTTTGGCTAGTGGGGAATACCAAACGAATACCTAGAATCATAAGCTAGAATCATTGCTTCACATTGCGTGGTGTACAACAGTAACGCATTGCATTGAATGGCATAACACAATTTCTTTGTATAACTTACAATATAGTGTATTTAGTAAAGATGATTTTTTCGAAAAAAAGAATAATTTCGGGGCGTTGATGGTTAATGTGTAAAGAGTATTCAACATGTATGTTGCTTTCATCTTCATTGAAATGTAGGCTTTTCTTCTAAGGGAAAAAATGAACTAAGAGTTTTTCTTTTAATACGCTACATAGTTGACTCACGTACCCTCGTATTTCAATGGAGTAGTATATTCCCTTGCGTTCTATTGTGAAGACCCTTACACGTCAAGCCTATTATTATCAATTCAACAACCAAATAGTTTCAATATAGCATATTTCCCTGCATCGTATAACCAAGATGTTAGCATATCTACCTAGGGATTGAGGACTCACACAAAAATCTTATTTTTATAGGATTGTGTGCCCTATTTAAAAAACGCTCCAAGTATGTTGAACTCTTTTCTCTTTATGAAGCCAACTCAACCAGTAAAAGTATTCTACTGATTTCAACTACCCCGCACACCCATATGACTAAATCCAATGTTCTTTAAATGACAACCCATTCTTTCGGAATGAATCATAAATTAGCCCAAAGCAATGTTGAACGAGCAATGTGTCGTTCTCACAATCATCGTTGAAATATAACAGGTACTCCTTATTCACATTGTGTGACTAAAGAGTGTTATTCCTACCATTAGTGCTCACTAGAGCATGTATGTACGATACATGTACGAATATAGACACATGGTCACAGTCATAGTAATCACTCTCTATCTCTCTAGAGAGAAAAAATGTGTAATACTCGGAAAAGTCTACCACTTATAAGTTTGTGCCCGGGTCGAATACCACACGAGAATGTTTTAATTTGGAAGTGTGCCACTTGTTGCTGGAAATATCCCCGCGGACAGTTCTATTACCTCCTAGGAGTACATAGGCTCTTAGTGGACCTACCCTAGTAGACAAAAAAGTACAAGTGGGTACTGACTTTCTCATATAAACCCATTTTAGATGCTTGATAAATGAAAAGGGAAAAAACGAAGGATTGAGACCTTACCTCTTTCGAAGTTTAACTTGAGACGATCCATCTGTAGACCTTGATCTCCGATCTGTTGTAACCTGCAAGTAAAACAATACACCCTTCTCCAAGACAAAATGAATTTATCCTACCATGAATTTACATAGCATAGGCAATTGAATGTTACTTTCATAATGAAAACAAACAATTGAGAGAAACATGCCAAGTAATATATTAGAGAAGTATGAATGGAGTACAAAAGAAGATATACTTGATCGCGCTTCTGCAAGCTCCTTTCCAGCTCTTCTCCCGAATGTCCAAAGATGATAGCTTCGCCGTTGCTTGAGCAAATTCTTCCCCCCTAAACCATGAGTGAAGGCCTGAATTTATAGGTCCTTCAAGCCAACAAACTGAGAGATAAAAGTGGATCTAGCTAGGTGTTCGAAACAGGCAAAGACAACACCGAGATGAGGTCAAATCCCAAAATAATCTCCATGAGGTTGAGATCCATTTTAAGTGGATCTAGGCTTTGAATTAGTCTCGCGTTTTGACAGTGTAAACAGGGCGAGAGTAACCAGGGTCTCGCACTTCCCAAAAGCGGACAGAGCGGGTACTCGCGTTATCACTAACTTGGAAAACGTGAGACAGTTTGTTATGCTCATTTGGATGATGTGTCAATCAGATTTGATAAGATTTCTTCGATCCCAAAGGGTCCTCAAGTTGGTTAAGATGACCAAAAAGGATCCTAGGACACTTTTCCTAGTCTTGGAATGTCATGTAAGTGGGGACCATGGTCAAAATGCGACACTTAGTTACGACACTTATTTGCGACAAACAAGCGTGGGAATTTGAGGTGTAACAGATTGCCCCCTAAAGTATGAGGTCAGAGGACAATATGATGACCGAAATGCTTTACTGATTGATGATTTGGACAATACGGGAGGAGAACCGGAGCAGAGCTGCAAAAACAATAACCAGCAACAATATATGATAATGTCAACACTGAGGCGGGCATATCCCATGCTCAGTACGAAACTTATTTGCGACAAACAAGCATGGGAATTTGAGGTGTAACAGATTGCCCCCTAAAGTCTGAGGTCAGAGAACAATATGATGATCGAAATGCTTTACTGATTGATGATTTGGACAATACAAGAGGAGAATCGGAGCAGAGCTGCAAAAACAATAACCAACAACAATATATGATAATGTCAACACTGAGGCGGGCATATCCCATGCTCAGTACAAAAACTGACTCAAACATGGCCGCCGACCTTTACAATGCGGATCCATGGTAACAATGATCAACAGGGTATGGCCACTGAAATACAATGTGGATCCATACTTAAATGCTAAGACACGTCATAACCACGAGGAC
>Ga0213500_10000040_pt1 | contig 13292 bp, 12 predicted proteins | sample Redfir_Yose_2_Me_FD_150978 | JGI IMG/M metagenome (GOLD analysis project Ga0213500, IMG submission 150978) | Leaf-associated microbial communities from Abies magnifica in Yosemite National Park, California, United States - Redfir_Yose_2 | ecosystem: Host-associated > Plants > Phyllosphere >...
CCACACATTTGTTTGCATTTCGTGTTCGCAAAACCTCATTCATTTGGTGGAATGACAAAATTTACGAACTTTGAGTAAGAGCGATGGGCCCAACCCTTTGTTCGCGCGTTCGCTCGTTCGCAGTTCGTGAACGTTTGTTTGTTCAGTGCCGGGTCATTTGTAGAACCCCGAGCGCAAACTCCAAACAAGTCTGTTCGCTTGTTCTCATATCGCGATTTTTGTTTTGAGTCGCACGTTTGAAAGTGTGCGAACACGAGCTCCGAGCAGCCTACGATTCTCACAAGAAGCTCTATGAAAGGTAATATTCTTCTAATTACTGTTTCTGTTATGGTTTAATATCGTGGGTAAATTGTATTCAACCATGGTGTATATATTTTTGCTTTATGAATGCCATAGTTTTTCTTGAAGTTTTGTTTTGGTCTGTCGAAGGGAAACAAAATTCTTTTGAAGTTGCATTGTTTGATTTTTGTTTATTAAAGTAAATATCTATTGGCATTATAATGTTTGGATTCGTTTGCAAAATAAATGCCTCTCGGTAGTGTAATGTTTGGATTATTTTTTCAATATAAATGCCTCTTGACAGTGTAATTTTTTGCTTCATTTGCTAAACAAATACCTCTCGGCACTGTAATTTGTTCTTTTTTTTGCAAAACCCTTTTTGGCCTTTCGACCTTTGGTATGTGTGAAATTTCTAAGCCTCTCGGTTCTGTATAATAAAATATATTGTGTATCATAAAATCAATTTTATATTTGATGAAGATTTTAATTTTCTCATATCATATGTATATAAAGTCATTTGAAGCCCTATATCATATGTAAAATAATCCTCCTGTAAATTACGGAATCAATTAGTGAAAAAATACAACATGTCACTGCTCCTGGTGCACTATTCTTTGCACTATTATAAGTATCTATACCATGCACATCTTTTGTTGGAAGGGATTTGCAGGTCTTCTTAAACAAAGTGCACGTATGGTTACTGTGCATGCGCTTTGTTTAAGAAAACCTGCAAATCCATTCCAACAAAGACATTCAAATGCAACTGGTTAATAAGAAGCCAGATAAACCATTCAAAATAAACATAACCACACTTCCGTCTATCAACTAGGGAAATTACAACAAGTTAGTAAGGCCAACAATAATCATGCAACCACAAGATCCACACATAAGTGGGGACATCAATACTAACAAATTATCAACCCAAGCCTGCCCAAATTCAGTCATTATGAGTAAGATGCACATCTATTTCTTTTATACCTAATTCTATATATTTATCTTAGTGGACAATTTCATTAAGAAAATCTGAATTTAGGATTCGATGGCATTTATAATACTACTAATTTAATGTACACCATGTACCATTTGTTGTACTACTTTTCGTAATTTCATCACAGGTTATTATGTTAATCTCATAAATCTACTGGTGCACCCTTTTGAATTTTATAAGTGAAAAGTGTTAATAGATTGGTATCCTCATGGCTTAACGTGTTTCTACACTGAAGTATGTTACAAACTCTGCTTATGTCGTGAGGTGGACACCCCAATGGTATGATTTGACTTGCTTGTCATCTTAATCAAGCATAGGAAATTCCCACTTACTTTACAAAATCCAATCCGAGCAATTGTTATAGGGAAATCGAGTGCACGGTATTTACTGGGATAATATACTCAACAGCATGGCAATTATGTTAGAATTCTGATATTGTTATTATTATTAATCCCGAGAGCAGTATAAAAATAATAAGAATCTTCTGAAAGAAAACAAACCACAAAAGATAGCACAAGATATATCCTGGGAAAACCCTAATAGGGAAAAACCCAGCAAGAACTTCCTCAATATAGAATATGCCAAAGTACAAGCCAAGACCAAAAAACACAAGACAAGATTGTCTTCCTCCTTTCTGCACTCCTCTTCCTCAAATATGCGCACCACCCAGAGAGCATGTGGTAAAAGTGAATGTGTGTCAAATGAGGCGCTAGACCCTCTCTTAAATACAAGTGAAATCTAATTTCACTTTAATGACGTGTCTCTTCATTTCGGGCCTACATGTCAAATTCCATTTCGAGCCTACATGAAATACAATGGGCCGACATAGTAAACCCCTTTTATAAACTAAGGTGGTTTTACTATTTGCACTTAGCTAATCCACAAAGGGGATTTAGCCATACATGAAGATATACATGAATACAATAAATACACGAAGAATACACTCTGAAGCTACTCAAAACTCAACACTCCCTCTTAGCAAGGAGGGTATTCTTTACACATCAGCATAGACAAGTCATCATCAGCATCGGGTCTTGGTCAGCATCGGATCTTCATCAACACTCAAGATCATCACGGAGGAAAATTCACATCAGGTCATCTGGCATCTTCAGTATTTGTCAATTCTCATATCTTCATCAGAAGTTCTTCGATGCAGCAACAACATCCACACGATGCAACAACAACATCCACATGATGTAACAATAGAATCATAAAGAGTACTATGGTAGACTGTCCAAAGCAGGACCGCACAGAGTCTACCTAGTGATCCAACACATGGATCAACCACACAATCCAACACATGGATTAAAACTGGGGATCCAACACATGGATCAACCCACACATATCCAACACATGGATAAGAAATGAGGATCCAACACATGGATCAACTCGCACATATCCAACACATGGATAAGAAATGAGGATCCAACACATGGATCAACTCGCACATATCGAACACATGGATAAGAAATGAGGATTCAACACATGGATCAACTCACACTCAAGTACTTCCGATAGACTGTCCAAAACAGGGCCACAAGGAGTCTATCCGGAGGATCCAACACATGGATCAACTCCACTACACAAGTACTTCGGTAGACTATCCAATACATGACCACAAGGAGTCTACCCGCCCAAGCGCAGGGCCACACAATCACTTGGAGCACTAGTGGGCATCACAAGTGAGCTCATTGGTAGACTGTCCAAAGCAGGACCACACGGAGTCTACCCACCCAAGCACAGGGCTACAAGGACCACTGAAACAAACATCAGTGTTGCTCCCTCTTTCCAGGGACATCCTTTTCAATCACACCAAGCTTCTCACGGAAGTATTTGAACTTCGTTTTGGCCAACACATTAGCAACTTGTTTGTCGGTTGCTACATACTCCAGCTTCACAGCTCCCTTCATCACCATGTCTTGGATGAAGTGATATCTAATCTCGATATGTTTTGACTTATCATGAAACACTGGATTCTCAGTCATCTTTATACAACTTTGATTATCATAGAGAATTCTAGTTTCATCCATCTTCAAGTCAAACAATCCGGCAAGCAACTTACAGATCCATATCGCCTCACAACAAGCTGTGCAAGTTTCTATATACTATGCTTCCACAGTACTGAGAGAAATGCTACTTTGCTTCCTGCTGAGCCATGAGATCATAGTAGATCCCAAACTGAAGCAACATCCAGAGGTCCTCTTTCTATTGGTGGTGCTACCGGACCAATCCGAATCAGTAAACCTGAACAACCTGAACTCATTTTCTGACGAGTAGCTAAGACCAAAGTCTAAGGTACCCTTCAAGTACCGCATCACATGCTTTGCAACAATGAGGTGAACACGTCTCGGATCCACCATATACTGGCTCAAAGTGTTCACAGCAAAGTAAATATCAGGTCTTGTGTTCATTAGATACATTAGGGATCCAATAATATGTCTGTATACAATCACGTCCACAGGTTTTGATGAGGGATCATTTAACAACTTTAGATTCGTCGCCATGGGAGTGTGTATGGCCTTACACTCCATCATCTCGAATCTCTTCAGGATCTCCACATTCTACTTTCCTTGGCTAAGGAAAATCTCATTTGGCTTTTGTCACACTTCTAATCCCAAGAAGTAGTGCATCATACCTAGATCCTTCATTTCAAACTCGGAATCAAATTTCTTCTTAGTCTTACTAATGAGTTCTTCGTCTCCCATCAGGAACAAATCATCCATGTACACCAATAGTAACACGGGTCTATCACCTTCAACCTTGTAGTAAAGGTTGGAATCCGCTTTACTTTTGGTAAAGCCCAAACTCATCAGGAAATTATCCATTCTTCTGTACCAAGCCCTGGGGGCTTGCTTCAAACCATACAAGGATTTCTTCAGTCTACATACATGAATATCATGGTCATGTATCTCAAATCCTTGTGGCTACTCCACATATACTTCCTCTTCCATCACACTCTTCAGAAAAGCTATTTTCACATCCATCTGATGGATTTTCCACTTCATCTTGGTAGCCAAGGCTAATATGGTTCTAATGGAAGTATATCTCGCAACTGGAGCAAAGGTTTCTTCATAATCTATACCTTCTTTCTAGGAGAACCCACGAGCCACAAATCTAGCCTTGTAAATCTCTATCCTTCCGTCAACTGCATGCTTTGTTTTGAAGATCCATTTTGAAGATACAACGGATTTGTCCTTTTCCCTAGGTACAACATCCCAAACATTGTTCTTCAAGATGGATTGGTATTCATCAACCATGGCATCCTTCGACTCTTGCTTCTTTACTGCCTCCTCAAAACAATCCGGCTCATCATCCACGAGGTTACACATGTGAGCAATATAACTAGAGAATAACTTCGGCTTCTTACTTTCTCTCTTTCCTTCTGCACCATACCTCTCTGACCCTTGGATGATGTCACGAGCCCAAGCTGGCTTTCTTCTTTTGGAACGGGGCAAAGCTACAGGCATTTGAGGTTCATCTAAGTCACGATCCTCCATCTCAGGTTCAATCGGAACCTCATCTTCCCGGACTGCATCTTTGCTTGGTTCTCTTCTTGGAGCTACTGGCTCTTCTTCATGGATATCTTCTTCTTGAATCTTCCTCGATCTGCTGAAAGATGCATCCTCATCGAAGGTTACATCTCTACTATTTTCAATCTTCTAGAGGCCTGGAATATAGATTCTATATGCTTTCGAAGATTCACTATATCCAACAAACACACCCTTCTTTTCGGAAGGGTCTAGCTTTGATCTCTTATCTTTTGAAATATGAATATAAACTAGACATCCAAATATCTTTAGATGGCTGACTTCGGGCTTCTTACCTTTAAACTTCTTTTCTGGAGTCATATTCCCAATTGCCCTATGAGAGATCTTATTTTGAACATACACGGTTGTTCTCGCTGCTTCTGCCCAAATATGCATGGGTAGACCCTAATCATGAAGCATGGCTCTAACTGCTTCCATGATGGATCTATTCTTCCGTTCGGCTACTCCATTCTGTTGAGGATTGTAAGAGGTGGTAAGCTCCCTCTTAATCCCAGCTTCTCTGCAAAAATTGTTAAACTCTTTGGAGGTAAACTCACCTCCATTATCAGATCTCAAAGTCTTGATCTTTCTTTCGGAAAGATTCTCCACAAGAGCTTTGAATTCTCAAAACTTACTAAACACTTCATCCTTACTTTTCAAAAAGTAAATCCAAGTTTTGCGAGAGAAATCATCAATAAAAGAAACATAGTAATCATACCCACTAAGTGAAGAGGCTGTCATTGGTCCACATGCATCTAAATGGATGAGATTTAAAATTCCTTCCGCCTTCATATCACTACTAGGCAAGGGATTCTTCACATTCTTTCCTTGAGAAAATCCTTTACACACTCCACTGTTATCAACTTGGATCTTTGGTAATCCGGTGACTACCTTGCTAACAATGGGGAGTGCTTTATAGTTGAAATGGGCAAGTCTTCGGTGCCATAATTCACATGGACTTACAGTGTTGTGAATGAGAGCTAAATCTGCACTTCCTTTTAACTTGTAGAGTCCTCCTTCTTCTTCACCAATCACAACTACATCTTCTATGGTCTTCCCTCTTGGCCACAAGAGGACTTCTCCATCTACAAAAGCAATTATGAATCCCTTCTTCTCCAAGGCTGAAATGGAGAGGAGGTTCTTCTTAAGACCTGGAAAAAATAGTACACCTTTCATCCTAATGGATTTCCCAGAATCCAATTTGTAAGAGGCTTCTCCTACTCCCTTAATGGAGTATTGGAAATCATCTCCAAGTTTCACCTTGTGAGGTGATTCCTTCTTCTCAAGACTGGAGAGGGAACTTTCAAATCCCGTCATGTGCTTAGAAGCACCACTGTCTACAATCCAAGTATCATTTCCTAGGGAAACTGAACCTGTAAGAGCCGAGATCAAAACATATTCTTTGTCACTTGATTCTTCCTTTGCTTTCTTTGAAGGCTTCTCTTCTTCGACTGCATGAGCATGGAATTTCCCCTTGTTCTTCTTTGGATTGTTCTGTGGACAATCTTTGGAAATGTGTCCTAACACATGACAATTGTAACATTTGTAGGTTGAGTAATCTTTCTTCTAATCTGATTGTGGTCTTCGAGGAGGCTGATTTCTTCTACCTCTTCCTTTCTTTGCATGTGCGGTGAGGGCTTGATCTTCACTGCTTCCTAGCTTCTCATCTCTGGCTGCAATTCTGGCTTCCTCCTGGATACAATCTTCCCATAACTTACTGAACTTAGGCAACTTCCTTTTGGAACAAACTCCTTGAACAAAAGCTTCCCATGACCTTGGTGTAGTCATTGCAACTTATGCTTCTTCTACCATATCTCCTATAGCATGGAGTTGTTCTTGGATCTGAGAAACTCTAGTAAGATACACTTAGACATTCTTGGATTTGTCCATCTTCACAGCCTTTAACTAATTTCTGAGAGTCATCCTTCGGTTGATGTTCTGACTTTCAAACAATCTGGCTAGAGAATCATACATGTTCTTTGGGGTATCCAAGGGGGATACATGAGGGATCAAGTGATCCTTGATGGAATCAGCTATGATTCTCTTTGCTCGGATCATATCCTTCTTATGATTTGTCTTGTCTTCTTCTCCCTCTAGCTCTGGAACTTCCTTCTTGACAAATTCATCTAGATAATTCTCTTGTAGAATGAGCATGATCCTATACTTCCATCCTCGAAATTTTTCTGCTCCTTCCAACTTCTCATCAAGCTTGGTGCTTGGTGTCATCTGTTACCCGAAAACAAGAAGACAAGAAAAATGGATAAAAATGTTAGAAATTTCAAAATTGAAATAACCTTACCTGGAGAAGCTCTCGAGCAAGGCGAGAAATACTGTACTGATCCTTTTGGAAAATACCCAACAGAAACTTCAGAAACTTGATTTTCTCACTTTTGGATTAGGGTTTCTGGTTTTCTGGTTAGGGTTTCTGGTTTTCTGGTACCAGTTAAACCTTAAAACTTGAATTCCTGACAATCTCCCCAATGAAAAAGTTTGATCCACACACCATAAGAACCAGGAAGACAGGGCACAACTTTCTGTCCTTCCGGAATTCCAAAATTCCAACTTTTCTGAAAACCCTAATTTGGCTTGACCCTGATGGCTTTGTGAATTTTCTCTTTCAGTAACGCTTTGATACCATGTTATAATTCTGATATTGTTATTATTATTAATCCCGAGAGTAGTATAACAATAATAAGGATCTTCTGAAAGAAAACAAACCACAAAAGATAACACAAGATATATCCTGGGAAAACCCCAATAGGGAAAAACCCAGCAAGAACTTCCTCAATATAGAATATGCCAAAGTACAAGCCAAGAACGAAAAACACAAGACAAGATTATCTTCCTCCTTTCTACACTCCTCTTCCTCAAATATGCGCACCACCCAGAGAGCATGTGGTAAAAGTGAATGTGTGTCAAATGAGGTGCTAGACCCTCTCTTAAATACAAGTGAAATCTAATTTCACTTTAATGACGTTTCTCTTCATTTCGGGCCTACATGTCAAATTACATTTCGAGCCTACATGAAATACAATGGACTGACATAGTAAACCCCTTTTATAAACTAAGGTGGTTTTACTATTTACACTTAGCTAATCCACAATGGGGATTTAGCTGTACAAGAAGATATACATGAATATAATATATACATGGAGAATACACTCCGAAGCTACTCAAAACTCAACAAATTACACATAATATTAAAATCCATGCCTATTGGAAACGATCCACGCATCAGTCGCATAGTGCATGGAAATACATTAACAAAACATAAATTAAAGTTTGTGCCCATCGCACAACAGATGGAAAGAATGCCCTTTCTCGGCAATATATACCTGTAAAAGAAATGCAAGTGGCAAGGATGCCATTTCTCTGCAATGTACCTACATGTGTAAATGAAAATGCAGATGGCAAGAATGCCAGGTCTTTGCGATGTATATTCATATATCAAAGAAATGTAGATGGCAAGAATGGCATACCTCTGCTATACATATTCATATGTAAAAGAAAATTCCGATGGCAAGAATGCCACTGTGCCAAAGCACTCGGGCTGTCACCCAACAATCAAAGAATAAAACATTAATATGTTTACGGTTCCACCCTAGGGATATTGCCCAGATATCAAAAGATAAATCATTAATATGCTTCTGGTGCCACCGTGGGGCTATCGCCTAGATATAAAAAGATAAATCATTAATATGTTAACGGTGCCAACCTAGGGCTATTGCCTAGAAATCAAAAGGTAAAACAAATAATAAACAAATGAAACGGGGCCATCGACCCTACCATTGCAATCAACAGAAATCAATGCTCAAAAGAAACATATGCCAGGTCTCTACGATATATATTCATATGTAAAAGGAATGAAGATGGCAAGAATTCCATACCGAGCTATGATACATATACATATGTAAAAGGAAAGGCACATGGAAAGAATGCCATACCGAGCTGCGATACATAGATATAGATAACGAAATGCAGAATGGCCGGAATGCCATATCTCTATGATACATATCCACATGTTTAAGAAATGTCGATGGCCTGAATTCCATATCTTTTCGATACATATTTGTATGTATATGAAATGCAGATTGAAAAAATGCCATACCACTGCGATACATAGATATAGGTAACGAAATGCAGAATGGCCAGAATGCCACATCTCTGCCATACATAGATATAGGTAAACGAAATGGAGAATGGTCGAAATTCCATATCCCTGCGATACTTATTCACATGTATATGAAATTCCTATGGCCTGAATGCCATATCTCTTCGATACATATTTGTATGTAAATGAAATGAAGATGGCAAAAATGCCATACCTTTGCAATACATAAATATAGGTAAACGAAATGCAGAATGGTCAGATTTCCATATCTCTGCCATACAGAACAACCCTAACCTTACTGTCGAAGCGCACCAAAGGTGGCGAGACTGCCATTCCATGAATTACTTAGAAAAAAGGAGAAGATTAATTCCCCGATGGCACAGTTGAAGGGTTAAGTAATTAAATGTGCATTTCCGTGTGCTTCATGCAGAAGCAAAATGGAGCCACCTCCCTGTGTGCTTCGTTTTCCCATTACATTCACATTACGAGTAGAATGGAAATGTGAATGTAATGGGAAGAAGAACCATTAATTCAAGTAACGCGTCCGGGTTTAGTTAATCCAAAACCCTTCGCACCCCATTCCCATGCATAGAGCGAAATCCGGCCATCGATCTGGCTGTGCATACCTAATTACTGATTAAAATCATGCCATCCGGTATAGGGTATAGACTAAAAAGTTAAAATAATAACGCCTATAGGTGTAACTAGAATGTCATCCCTATATAATGATAGAATTGGGTTTCAAAGGTTAATAGGGTGAATTCTATAAAAATCGGGTTTCAAATTCTGTTATTTGAGAAGTTACAGCTTGCTAGGCTTGAGGGCTCGAGCTTTTAAGTTTTATTACAATAAAATCCAAAGCAAAGGACCGCAGGTATGATTCTTTGGTTTATAAATGGTGGTTTATGAGGGGTCTAGCTTTTAAGCTTTATTACAATAGAATCCAAAGCTGGATGACATGTATGCTTCTTTGGTTTATAAATGGTGGTTTAACTAAAAAGTTAACATAATAATGCCTAAAGGCGTAACTAGAATGTCATCCCTATATAATGATAAAATTGGGTTTCAAAGGTTAATAGGGCGAATTCTATAAAAATCAGGTTTCAAATTCTGTTATTTGAGGAGTTGCGGCTTGCTAGGCTTGAGGGCTCGAGCTTTTAAGTTTTATTATAATAAAATCCAAAGCGCACGACCGCAGGTATGATTATTTGGTTTATAAATGGTGGTTTATGAGGACTCTAGCTTTTAAGCTTTATTACAATAAAATCCAAAGCTAGACGACATGTATGCTTCTTTTGTTTATAAATGGTGGTTTACCTCTGCAATAGTATTCATGTTTTGTAGCGCATGAAAAAATGCCACAATAGTCAAAACGTTTTATTATTTTACCATATTTTTAAAAGTTTCATAATGAAATTAGGAAATTTTCATTGCCTGCTATTCATATGAATCAAGGCAATTTGTACAAAGCTAACCCTTGCAGGAATGGACCCAATGACCTGTGGGAGCAAAGCCCTTTTCTTTTCCACATAATAACCATTGGACCAAACCCGTGGGTCTATTATTTTACCATATTTGATCTATGGGATACATCATATAGGATCCAGGTGTTGATGATAACAATAACTCATAATGCATCTTATCCTAGTTAACATAAAAAAATCCTAAAAAGTCATGTCTAATAATGACGGTGACAACTTAGCTCAATCGGGAGATTCGAGAAATGAGACCGCAATAAGGGCCCTTGGGTCCACCGCTGATCAAAGAGAGATAGCCATCTTCTTTGAAGTGCTTCCACCATTTATCACTACAACTCATTTTTTATAAAACCCTCTACAATATAGTCCATGTTTGAATCAAGCCTCTTCACTCAAAGGTGATCTTGGATGAACAAATGTGATTGATTATGGGTTAACAAATTTTTGAAAATTTGTTGTTGGTACAAGAGAGTCGAGACAATTCACTTCAACAGATCCGCGAGGGAAAGATACGTTTTTTAAATTACAGATGGCTAATTCTTTTGACCAAACTCGTTACAAATTTGAGAACTTTATAAACTGGATCAAAGCATGCAATGATGGTCATTGGATAATTCAATTGGTAAATGTAAGATTACATGCCTTTTTCAAAGCAACTTAGGGTATAAGGCAAAGTCATCTAGAGCTTTAGAGCAGGACAAAACCAATGAAGAATTATGGGGATTAGAATTGGACATGATGTTAAGAAGCTAATCACATCAACTTGCAATTGATGCATCTTGGCTAAGGGGTGCTTCACTCACAAATTTTCTACTTCAAAAGAGCAAGTTATGAACTGATTGAAGCAGACAATATTTGAATTTTGAATAACATCCTCAACCTTGTTTCACTCTCAACCACCAATTCTTAGGATTTCCTTAGAAATGGCAATGCGCATGTAACAATTGGTTACATTGAAATTACACAAGACGAGTTCATCAAGTCACCTTCTACTACATATTTAATGAGAAAAATGAAATGAGGAGCGCGCGAGTTGCTTTGGCTTTGCTGCAATAGACCTTGAGGTAAGGCAAAGTCTGCTAGAGCTTTAGAACAAGCCCAGACCAATGAATAAGTATGGGGATTAGAATTGTATTGTACATGATGTTAAGAAGATAATCATGTCAATTTGCAAAAGATGCATTTTTGCTAATGGGTGCTTCACTCACAATTTTTGTGCTTCAAATCTTTTCTTTGCTCAACTCTTCATGTAAAAGAGCACGTTAGGGACTAATTGATGTAAAATATTATCTCCTTATGTGGCCTTTATATCACATATTACGGTGTTTATTGTATTTATTATATTTTAACAATAAACATAATATATGGTATTACGGTTATGATTACCGGAATCAGTTATAATATTGTTTTCTTGATGGGAGGAACAATACAGTTTTTACCATATTTGAGGGTCCCTAACCTAGCCTTTAAATAAGCAGCCTGTGTACACCATCAATACGGCAATACAATAAGGCATAGGTTAGAAGATACCTCTCTGCTATATATGTTTATTTTCAGGATCTTGTTGCAGAGGTTCTTTAATTCGCTTGAGCAAACATGGCTGGAGGTAATCCTTAAACCCACTTTATTTTCGGCTGCGCATTTATCATAATATAATATGTATATGCTTACATTTGGTATCAGATCCTCCTTCAGGCTATTTTGCTCAGTATTAAGATTTTATTTCTGCCATGATGTGCTTGCATGTTTTTTATCATTTTGGTGCCTGTGCGATTAAGCACGGTGTTAAACCCTAATCGTTTCTCTGCCAAGCAATTTGAGGAGAAAAATAATCGTTTTTTCTCTGTTTTTACCTACAGTCCTGGGTGGAGTTGCGGCTTGGGCCTCTTGTGTAGATTTGTCTTCGGTAGCCTTCCTCTTGCGACAGTTTGGGAAGTCACAGTTGTCTCCTCTTCAGTTGTGTTGCTTAAGTGTTGGTTGCTCAGTGGGGTGCCCTCTCGAGGGTTTCACCTGTCGCAGGCAATTTCTTGTATATGTCGGAGACTGGTGCTCCCTGTGGGCTTATCGTTTTAAGGTGGTGTGCTCTCAGCGATGAAGCTTTGGAAAAGAGAAGAGTGTATTGTTATTTGATCGATCACAGTTTTGTCTTTGAAGGATCACTGTATCGCTTTGGAAAAACGGTCAGTGTATTGTTCTTTGATCGATCATTGTATTGTCTTTGAAGGATCACTGTATGGATTTGGAAAAGATTTGCAAAGATGTCTGTTTCATTGAATTTCTGGAGTAGATATGAAATTTAGGAAGATCTCTCACTACTTACGGCAAAGAAGTTATACAGTTATTTATGCTTGATATTTTTTTTAAACTTCAGAAACGTAATGTCACTTTCAAGTTTCTTTCACTTTCATGGCGAAGGGTTTTGAAACCAAGTTTTGCATCTTAAACATTTAGTTTTCTTTCATTTTGTGGATTGGAAGCCGCATTTTAATCATTTTTCCACAATTCACTGGGAGGGATCCAACATCATCATCTTTAAGCTCGAGAGAAATCAATGGGCTTTTAGGCATACTTGAATAATCATTAGTTGCCATGAAGATAAGTGTAGAGATCTGTTCGGATAACCCGTTTATAGAAGAATTGCTGAAAGCTCATCCAGCTAAGTTTGGATTCATAACGGAGAATTTAGATAAGTTTAGGCTTCAAGTGTTGGTGTCAGAGGTTAACCATGACCAAAATCCTCGTTTTGTTCGCTATGGGTACCGTCTTGATAACGAATACTTATATCCCACCAGGTGCTACATTTATGCTTTCTTTGTGTTTGTTTTCTACAATCTGGGTAGGGTTTCAAACCCATAAGGAACCGGGTCAGTGGTTTGGGCTTTTGGATATGGGTTTATTTTTTAACCCAT
>Ga0213500_10000041_pt1 | contig 13022 bp, 12 predicted proteins | sample Redfir_Yose_2_Me_FD_150978 | JGI IMG/M metagenome (GOLD analysis project Ga0213500, IMG submission 150978) | Leaf-associated microbial communities from Abies magnifica in Yosemite National Park, California, United States - Redfir_Yose_2 | ecosystem: Host-associated > Plants > Phyllosphere >...
GTCATCAGCTTCCCTTATCGATAAAGGGATTCTCCACCACACCAAGCCGCTCCCGAAAGTAAGCAAACTTCAATCTGGCCAAGGGCTTGGTGAATATATCAGCGACCTGCTCATCTGTGGAGATGTATTGGAGTTTTACAACTCCCTTCTGGATGATGGCTCGACCATGTGCTGGCTCAGTGTATTCACTGCATAATAGATATCTGGTCTGGTGTTAACCAGATACAATAGTGACCCAATCAGCTGACGATACATGGTAGGATCAACCCGGTCTGAGGAGATGGCAGAGTCATGAAGCTTCTTCAAGTTAGCTTCTATTGGTGTGACCATGGACTTACAGTCCATCATTCCAAATTTTCGAAGAATATCAATGGTGTACTTTCCTTGACCAAGGAAAGTCTCGTTAGGACCTTGCCACACCTCCAAGCGTAGGAAATAATGCATCAATCCTAGGTCTTTCATTTCAAACTCACGAGCTAGCTCCCTCTTGCACTTGACAATCATATCCTTGTCACCAGTGAGGAAGAGGTCGTCTACATAGAGCACCAGTATCAACGGATGACCGTCAACAACCTTGTAGTAAAGGTTATCATCTGCAGTGGTTCTGCTGAACCCCAAATCTGTCAAGTAACTGTCAATATGGGAGTACCATGCTCGTGGTGCCTGCTTAAGCCCATAAAGAGCTTTCTTTAGTTTGTAGACGTGTGTCTCTCGATCATGTATCACGAACCCTTCAAGTTGCTCCATGTACACTTCTTCCTCCACAACTCCATTGAGGAATGCGGTCTTTACATCCATCTGATGTAGTTTCCATCCCATGGTGGAGGCGAGAGAAATGATAGACCTGATAGTGGAATACCGAGCTATAGGAGCAAATGTCTCAGTATAGTCTATTCCCTCCTTCTGAGAGAATCCTCGAGCAACAAACCGGGCCTTGAACTTGTCGATGCTGCCATCTATAGCATGCTTGATCTTAAAGATCCATTTTGAAGTCACCACTGACTTCTTTTCCGGTCTTGGTACGATGTCCCAGACATCGTTCTTTATGATGGATTGATATTCTTCCATCATAGCATCCTTCCAGACTTGGGATCCAACTGCTTCTTCGAAACTGGAAGATTCAGAGTCACTGATGTGACTCATCAAGGCGGTGTACCCAGAGTATCTCTGGGGTCTTTTACTTTCCCTGAAATTTCCTCGAGGAGCGGTGTGACCTGAAGCATCTTGAATGGTGTCACGGAACCATCCTGGTCTCTTCTGATTGCCTTCTCCGAAAGGCTCTGGATCAGGGGCAATATCCATATGAGTCTCTTCATGATCCTGATCAGAATCATGTTCTTCGGTAGCGGGAACCTCCTGTTCCTCAATCTCTTCTTCTTCGGCGGGAGACTCATGAGATTTAAATACTGCATCTTCATCAAAAGTTACATCCCTGCTAACTTCGATTTTCCGATGACCAGGAATGTAGACTCGAACACCTTTCGAGTTTTCACTGTATCCGACGAAGATCCCTTTCTTTCCGGAGGGATCTAACTTAGATCTCTTATCAGTGGGTACATGAATGAAGACTGGGCATCCAAAGATCCTTAGATGTCCTACCTCAGGCTTTTCTCCGGTGAAAGCTTCTTCCGGTGTTTTGCCTTTTACCGCCCTGTGAGGACATCGATTCTGTACATATACTGCGGTGTTCACAGCTTCAGCCCATAGGAACATAGAAACACACTGATCATGGATAAGAGCTTTGGAGGCTTCAATAATGGACCTGTTCTTCCGTTCAACAACTCCATTTTGCTGAGGATTGTAAGGTACAGTGAATTCCTTCTTGATTCCTGCATCCTTGAAATTGTCGAACTCCTTCGAGGTGTATTCTCCGCCATTGTCAGATCTGAGAACCCTGATTCTTCTGTTAGTTGCATTTTCAACCAAGGCCACCATGTTCTAAGTTAGAAGCCCTCTTCTTGATGACCTATCGATTTGTTTGACTTGATTGTGGACCCATGGATTTCTCACTCAAAGATCCCATTGATTAAATTATTATTTTCTTGGGGTTAGTTGTTAGTGGACCTATAGTTAGTTATAATGATGACCCCCAACTAGTATACTTGAGATCTATTTATAGAAAGCCTATTCTCTTTAATACACACATCTACTCAAGCATATGATAACTACTTGTACTTTGCTTTGCTGCGTTGGGTTTCATATTTTGGATATGAGGTCTTTACCTATTTTGTTGTGGGTTTCTATTGGTTGCCTTAACCTGATCATAGACTGTTGAAGCGGCGTTGAACTGCTGCTATCTTTTCATTAGAATGTTGAAGGCACTTTCACCCTTACGCTGGAATGTATATGGCAGATCTACCTTGAGGCTGACCTATAGATGACAGATCTGCCTTGACGCTGACCTCTAGATGGCATATCTACCTTGACACTGACATGTGGATGGCAGATCCACCTTAACGCTGACCTGTGGATGGAAGATCCACCTTAACGCTGACCTATGTATGGCATTGTCACCTTAACGTTGGACTGTTAGGACTTGTATACCCTAACACTGGTAAGTATATGACTTTTATGTGGCTGATATACTTTGACACTAGTGTATAAATGGCTCATTTACCTTAATGCAGGACCGTGGATGGCATAGAGGCCTAATTCATCTTGCAGAGGAATGATACAGACCTGATCTACCTTGCCGTGTAGAATTAGAGGTCTGATCTACCTTGCTATGGGTATCACATGTTTGACTTTAGACTATCATATTTTTGCTGTGGTTGTTCCAGCCTTGGTGTTGGTTTGCTATGAGTCTGATCTTCTTACTAGGGGACCTTTCCAGCTTGACTTGGACTATGATTTGAGTCTTCAGCCTTGACATAGACTGCTAGCCTACCCTAGACTGAGATCTAGGTAGAATGGACTGAGATCTAGTTGCTCTATACTGAGATCTAGCTTGCGTTGGTCTAGATCTAATTTGCCATGGACTGCCAACCTATCCTAGACTGTGATTTAGCTTACATGGATTGTATTCTAGCTGCCATGGACTGTGACCTTGTACTCTAGCTTGCATTAGCATTACAACCTTGACAACCAGATTGTGTATTGAATTCCTAGCATGTGTTGGATTGTGGCTTAAGTAATCATCTTGAATTTGGTCTGTGGATTGGTAACCTCTAATTGGCATTGTCCTCTACTGTCCCATGAAGAGATCAACCCTGAGGGTTAGATCTGAGATTTACCAAGCATTTTTCTGAGCATACATCAGTGGAAGGTAAAGCAGGTACTATTGTTCTTGTTTATTCTTTTAGTTAGATCTGAGTTATCTCTAAGTTTATATTTGCAGCTATAATATTCAGATCTGTTTTTTTTAGTGCTTCTGGTTACTGGTATATGCATATAAGTGTTTAAATGTTTTATCATGATTATTGATTATTAAATTTCTGAAAATAATTTTGTAAAACATATGTAATTTAGTTTTTAGCTAGCCTATTGTTTTGCCCTCAAATTCTAACAGGAATCCAGAGGCACGTTGCCATTTATCAGCATCAACACTTATTGCTAACCCAACTTGAGGGAAAGGCATTTGTGTGAAAGGTCCACCAGAGAGGATTTCACTCATATGCATTGGCACTCCACGTGCATTCCTTCCAAAGCCAGGATTGAAACCTTGTCCCGGTCGAAACCCACCAGGAGGACCACCAAGGCCCACTTCCATATGAATATCACGACCAGACAGATCTGCTGACTTGTTCCATCTATCTTCATCTATAGTGCCAGCAGTACTCCCACGACGTTCAAATCGAGAAATGCCACTGTGTTTTAATGATTCAATCTCTCTAGCATGACTTGCAATCACCTAAGGAGCCACAAGTACTTCCATTATGCCTGCTGGAATTTTAAGCTGTGAAGATAGATCTTTAAACTGACTTCTGAAAGTCAACAAAAAATCTCTACTGTACTTTCTGTTGCTTGAGCTTCTTAGTTCTGGTGCATATAATTGCTCCACAGTTTTTGAAAGCTCAACAGCATCTTCCCAATCATCCAAATCTTTTGGTTTTTGATTCTCAGACTCATTCAAAGAGGGTTGCTTTTTGTCAACATTGGCAACTACTACCAAAGCTTCTTGAGTGTCCACATATTCCTGCTTTTCTTCTGGAGCCTTGTATGTATTATACAAGTCACCAGTTGGAGTAGCTGCATCAGCTTTACTGAGATATTCCTTCTTTTTCTTCTTTTTATTGCCAGTCGTCTTAGCAGCATCAGTAACAAATGTGGATTTACAAGAAGCAGGGAAACATAGATTTTTACAGTCCTCTTCCGTCACTCTGCTTAATGAATCTATCTTGCCTTCTACTTAAACAGGTAAATAAGATTTCTGATGATGAATGGCTATTGTTTCCGCACCACTGTCCATTGATGTGGATGCTATCTGGTTTTGGGTACCACAAACATTTACGAGGACAGTACTACATTCCCCCAGGTGAGAAACAATATCACTACTTTCCTTTTCCTTTCCATGACCAAGAGATATTTTAGAATCTAAAACATTATCATTAGATGGCGCATCTGCACAATCTCATTTTTCTAAAGCAGCCACAGCAGGTTCCAGTGTCACTCCTGAACCCTCAGAATTCAATCCTTGTTCAGATGATTCACTGTCAACCGACGTTTCCACAGTAATAGGTAAATCTTCACCCTCTCTTTCTTGACCTTGAGATCCTTTGTTAACCAACATCCCAACTGCATGTGCTACCTGTTGAAATTCTAAACTGCTATGGTTCATCTCATGATTTTCTTTCTCCACTTCGGGTGACCTCTGCTCATTTGTAATAATAGACTCTGAATCAACAAAATATTCAGTGATTTCTTTGTTTGGGTTGCTTTTAGACACACCTGTCAGTGTTGACAAAGTGTGAGAAATAGACTTGGTTTCCTTTCTATGACGCGGAACCACCTACTCAATCATTTGAGAATCTTCACTACCTCTATGTATAAGTCCAATAGAATCTTTATTGAGGCTTACCGTTTCATTATTTTTTGCCAATACAATGTTTCGCAATGCTATATCTCTAAAACATGGATCTGGTTCAGCATTAGGCTGAATGGATGGGAGAGCTGCTGATGTTTCTGAAGCCTCATACATAGTACCCAATTTCACATCTACTACCTCACTTATTACTTTTACACTATCAACCGCAAATTCTTCCATTGGTCCTGCAGCTTCTATTATACCATCAGACATACGACCCACTGTCTCTGAATAAGAAGGCCCGCCTGCATTGGTATATTCAATCATATGATTTGAATCACTCATAGATATTGCAGTCCCTATGCATGTAACATTTGTGATATCACCCACAGATTTTGAAGCTCTAGTTGCCAGTAAAGATGGAGCAATTGCATTATCTGCTTTCTGTCGTGGCATTTGCTTTCCTGGAGATATTTCATTATCCTGTAAGGAATCACTACTGAAACTGGATTGATATTCATCACAATCATTATCCCCATAAGACAATTGTGAAATATTTCTTAAAGGCTTCCTGGCCATCTTAGTAGTAACCCCTAAGTAAGCATTTGTATCTTCAACTTTGTCCAATCCAGATGATGCACTCTCTGCACTACAGGTTGTTGTTTCATGTGGAGCTAAACTTGAACCCATCATTGACGTAGGTAATGAAATGTGACTGGAAAAAGATTTCTCAGCCTACAAATCAGTAATGCCATGTTCATTGAGGGGTACATCTAGGGTGCCCTCCCCATTAGATAGCAGGCTCACTGAATTTGAATACAAAGGCTTACCCACACTGGAAAATTCAGTTGCAGTCCTTGAATCTTCCACTGATACGGACATCACCATGCATGTATCCTTACATGATATCTCACTCATAGGTTCTGAAGTGCCAGTTTTCTGCAAGGATGGAATCACCATATGATGATTTTCTTTATGTCCTGGTGTTTGTTTTGCTGTGAATATTTCGCATGTCTTTAAGGAATCACTAATCAAATTGGATGGACAACCAGAACCATGCTCTGGCAATGAAAAAGGTTTGATCTCTCCTAAAGCCTTTCTGACCAGCTCAGCAGTATCCCCTGAGGAAACATTCATATCATCAACTTTAGCTACTATAGATGAAGTCTTCTGTGTACTTCAGCTTAGGGTTTTGAGTGTCTTCTGTGGGGATACACTTGAAGTAGCCATTGAGGTAGGTGATGGAATGTGATCGGACAACGATTTCTCTGCCTTCCCATTACAATGACCAAGTTCACTGAGGGATACCTCTGGGACACCCTCCCCTTTAGATTCAACATGTGCCTTAGGGCTTGGATGCAAGGTAGCAGTTGATGGTGCATGTTGCTGCAGCTGCTGTTTTTTATTCCTCTGCTCAAATTTAGTCATCTTTCTTGTACTTTCTTTTGTTAAAAGACCTACTGGCTTTACACATTCACTATTCTGCTTTTCCCGAAAAGAATTATTTTGTTCCAAACCAGAGGCTGAAACATCAGAAGTTGAAAAAATATTTTCATCGGGAATTATTGTTTCTGGGGTAGGCATGTTCATTTACAAATTCTTAACTGCAGCACTGGACTTTTTTGTAGCAGATAGTTCAGTCACAGTGGTGGATTGTGAACCAGAAATGTCTTCGATGACAGCCACAGAAACAGCTAAAGGAGTTGAACCATAAATTATCTGAGTGGTAGATGATGTTCAACAAGATTTCATTTGGAAAACATCCGCTGAAATGAGGCTAGTTTCTTCAGCCTAAGTGAAAGGCTTTGATATATCCAATGTTGCACCAGACTGCCTCATAGTTGACAAATTTTGACCTGAAGATGTATGTACAGGATCAGACCTTGCAGAAGTAACACTTAATGATGACACACCTGCCACTAAACCTGACGTATTCGGCTGCTGATGTAAATTAATTGAGTTGCCAGATGATCCTGCTGATATTGTTGAGTTTAAATTCAGTTTGTGAGGACCGCTGATTGCCACAGGCAGACCTGGTTGTGGAGGTTTATGAGTTGAAGATCTTCCTGACAAAGTCTTACTATCAGAAGTTAATTTAGCAGTCCCAGTACCTGTGTGTTGATCTCTTGTAATGCTGAATATGAGTGTTGATCTCTTCTAATGTTGAAGTTGAAGTTGATTAGGTTAGAAAGCCTAGTTTTTAGTGGAATGGAAATATGAAAGTGGTGAAGGAAGGAGTGGCAAGACTTAATCCTTTTGGAGAACCTAACCACCCCCTACACTCACGCAACCAAAAGGAGTATGAAGATGACTCTTCATTTCCCTCTCCTCACTCATGCAAGGAGGACAATGCAAATGGGCATGAGTCTTGAAAGAGTGCACACCTCTAAGACAAAAGAGGGTATTCCCATGAAGAGAAATCAACAAAAACCATGTGTGAAAAGAGGGTATTCCCATGAAGAAAAATCAACAAAAACCATGTGTGAAGAGTGATAGGAAGGAAGGAGAAACCATAGAGATAATGAAGCAGGATTGCAATGTAAAAACAATAACCATGACTGAGTAGAGAGACATCTTCATAATCCATGTAGGTTGCTAAACTTTAAAATGTCCAAGAACCAACTTCTTTTGGAGCTAAATCTAAAAGTGGAGAGTAGTTTGGGTTCTACCACACATTGAGAAACATTGAGAGGAAGAGGATTCCTAAGGTAATTAGAGCAGAGAATGGGATATTTTCTTGTGTTGAAAGCATAGTAGAGGAATTTCCATAGTCGGTTTGTCTGGAAGATTAATAAAGAGTTCAGTAGTGGGTTTCTGGGTTGATCTTGTAAGCTTTTTGGGATGGGCAGAGTGATTTGAGTCTTGAACTTGTCTCCTTCAGCTTGGTGGTATCATAGCCCAGTTAGGTGGTGGCATCCATAAAAGACTGCCTACAGTTGGGTAGAAAATTCCTCACACTCAGTGAGCTGCTTTGTTCAACATTTAGATGAGATAAGTACATCATCTTTGTTTTAGAATTCTTATTTTGTTTTATTTATAAGTCTCTTGTTTTATGAATTGTACGAAAATTCCTTTAGAAGTTGATAAATAAATTAACTCAGTGTATCAACTGCCTACAACCTGTTTTAGAAACGCATCAATGTATGCCAGACACGTCCTGGTTTTCAAGAACTTGCAGAGAGGAAGTTGATTCACCTCATCTTTTCTTGCTCAAAGCCATTAGAATTGCAATTTGAAATGAAATTGTAAATCAGTCATATATTATGTAGTTGTCTAATTTGGTGCAAATAATTCTCTATAGTGAGGTTCCCGAGTGTGATCTAGTCCTAAGGGAATACGATTATGTTGATCAAGATACGATTATGGTCTTTGTGTTTAAAAAATTTCAAAAATGTGATTAACCTATTGTGATTAAACCTTTCTTACACAGATATACAGAGAAATGATCTTCGATTATGGTCTTTGTGTTTACTGAATTTCAAAAATGTGTTTGTGTTGATTAACCTATCGTGATTAAATATTTCTTACACAGATATACAGAGAAATGATCTTTGTAGGTATTTAAGGTCACAAGTTTCAATCTCAAATCCATTTGAAGATCAATGAATGGTACATAAATTCGTGGAAAATGTTTCTGGACTAAGAACAGGGAATTTGCATACCTAACCCATTTGACATTGACTTGCAATCCTATATCTGTTATGGCCTGAATAAGTGATATATATTTGATTTCGTGGGATAATTCTGGAACTCTAACCCTTGAATGTAGCAGCGGAGGGCATAAGTTGGTCGATTTATATCAAAAGCGTCCATGATATGACTAGAGGTTTATCGTGGTTACGTTTAGAGAGGCAAGGAACTTTCAAGTCACACAGTCACATGATATCTCTTGCACAACACTATCAGCATCTCAAAATGATTGAATGTTTTAAATACATCCGTTTGGATTAGATTGCAAAGTGAATTCTCCATGTCTTAGATTAGATTGCAAAGTGAATTTAGAGTGTTAAACCTAACATAAGCTAGATATCTATTTGGAGAGGCCTTTTTAGCCTTTTAAGTGTGTTTGTGTGTGTGTAGTATTGTTTTGATGCTAGTTGCCCAGATAGAGTATTGTTTTGATACATTTTTTGAGCTTCCTTTAATGGAATATCATATGTTTTGTAGCATATATTATATGAGATTACAATCTTTACTTTTTGGATAACTTGTAACTTTGATTATTCTTTATGGGGCAGTGGAGAAGCTAGAGCAAGCAGAAAGTCAACTGGCCCATTCACATGTGGGCTCATTTCTTGTGCCTCAACAACGGAAGAAAGAGGTAATATGCTTTATTGTTGACACTATTCTTTATGGTTGTGACTCCCCATTACCCAATTTGTTTTCATTTCATTTCTTGAAGACACATTTTACTCCCAAACCTGAAACAAGTTAAGGATAACTATATGGATTTACAAGGAAGGTTGTTTGGAATTGATTTGATTGAGAGATGAATGACAAGATGATATATGTTTGGTGATGCACTTGCAGTAGTCTTGTAGAAAAGCATCTGCATTTTACAACGCAATAGTGCTTGGAAACTCGTGTGGCTGTTTATTTTCTTAAAATCCTGATTGATTTCCCCTGAGACATTTTGAAACTGATGTTCCTTTTGTACATATCAATGTTTTAAAATTCAGGTTGGGACTCAGAAATTTTGTGGTGTTTGCAACTTATCCATACTTGCTAAAGCTAAAACAAGTTTAGTAGAATTTATTTTCCTTTTTTTCCTTTACACCAGCCAGGACCTCTTTACCCTTCTTCCTTCGATGACTGGCCCTCTTTACCCTGCTTCCTTTGAGCCACCTTCTCTATTATTCTTGGCGACATTGGAGTTGAAGCTTACTATTTGGCTCACATCCTTCCTTTTTGTTGATTTAATATTTTCTATAGAAAGCAGTAATTTGCTGATTGCTTGGATGCTATTCAGTTGGATAGTCAGGGATGAGCATGCTTTTATTTTATTTATTTATTTATTACACGTACTTTGATCTTTACCAGGTTTATTTTAAAATTTTAGGCTATATCATTAACTTTGTTGTTAGTTTCCAGGAAAGCATTGTGTCAAAATCTTAGAAAATTCCAGTTTTTGACACAGTGCTTTCCAGAAAACTAACAACAATGTTATCAAGCTGTGGAAATGTACATACTCATATATCATTAACTGTCTGCATAATCTTGGCATTTCTATTGACTGGAATATCATGATTGACAATAAGTTTGGTTGGCTTATATTTTTGGGTTCTTTCTCCTTTACTTAGATCCAATATGAAATATGCATATAGGCTTTAGTTCCTTCCATGGTTGTCTTGATCATTTTTGCTCCTACTTTTCTTTATGAAGGTCTTTGTTTTTACTTGGCCAAAACAAAATAGTTTTACATTTGTCTCTTTGTTAAATGCTAAAGCACTTTATTTGCATTGGCAGGGGCCCATATATTTTTGGATGCTTTCTCCTTTTCTTAGATCCAATATGGAATGCATATAGGCTTTAGTTTCTTCAATGGCTCTCTTGATCATTTTTGCTCCTACTTTTCTTTATGAAGGTCTTTGTTTTTACTTGGCCAAAGCAAAAATAGTTTTATATTTCTCTTTTTTAAAGGCTAAAGAACTTTATTTGCATTGGCAAGAGCCCATATTGCAACTTCTTGAAACGATAGTCATAGATGGAAGGGCCAGAGAGTTGGCATTATCAGCAAGGCCAGTACAGAATTTGGAGGAGTGTTTGGCTATGAATTCTGGATCAGAGGAATCAAAGAGGACCATAGAATGTACTTCACAAGGTACATGTCTTGCATCAAACATATATTATTTATTTGTGCATTTCCTATTTGGATAGTCTTTTCTGTCAGACTTGTGGTTAGACTCTGTTTTCTATAAAGCTATTTTTATTTTTCCAAGCTTACTGTGACAATCTTTGTATCTTTTGTTTTATGCAATCATGTAAAGACAGTCTGTGGATTAAGGGAGGAAAGTCAGTGGAGAAAGCTATTGTTGTTTTAGCTAATGAAGGACTTCATTTGGATGGTGAAGAGCCAATAGATCTAGAAGAGTCTACTGTCTGGAAGAATGACAGTGACGTGATATCTCTTGCACAACACTATGCAATAGCCCATCTTGGATGCATCTTGCGAATGCTGGTTCTTTGTAAGGAATTGTTGTGTTCTCTTCAGCAGACCGAGGAAAGCTCAGATGAGAAAGTTCAATCAAGGACAACCTTGATTACAAAGCTTTTGAAACTTCTTGTTAGCCTCACAAAGGCAACAACTTTTGTTGTATCAAGTAACCAGTTACTGATAAATATTAGCGAGGTGGCTGGTCTTTTGCCTGGCTTGTTCAAGCTGAAGTTTGAAACTGTTAATTGTGATCCTGTGGATGTGGAGAACAATCTAGATCATCAACTGTCACTTATATCGGAAACTTTCTTCCAGTTTGTTCATGATGTGGTTTTGGATGATACCATTTTTGAGAACATCTGCACATTTGTTCTTGCTACTCTATTGGACATCTTGGATGGAAGGATGTGGAGGTATGAGAGACAGAAAACAGTTCAGAAGCTTCCTTTGGTTTACAAGGCTGAGGTTATCATTAAGATTTTGGGATGTGCTAGGGATACTAGATTACAAAACTGTAAAAAAATTCATTGGAAACTAACAAGTCATGGAGATCATGAAGGAGACAGGGTTGTAGGCTTAGCTTCAACTGCTTTGTCTTGTAACCTTCGTTCAGTGCATTTTTCCTTAATTGGTGAGCGCAGTAAGGAAAATCAACTAAATATTATATTTCCACAGGCAGGTCACTGGCTAGAGGATCCAATAGCCATTGCAAATTTTCTGCATGCACAAGGAGTAAAAACAAGGCCCAGGGGGGATAAGTCATGGCCAACTGCTAGCAAGGATGGGCTGGGAGTAAATGATGCAGAGTCTGCAAGTGATCATGAGGATGATGCTCTCTTTGGAGATCTTTTTTCAGAGGCTGGCAGGCAATTAGTTACATCTAATGGACATGAACAGCCCTGCTCTGCAAATGAAAGTGTTTCTGAATCCAGTAATATACCTTTGCAAGGAGTTGTTGAACTGCTTACTTTTCTTAAAGAGTGCATTTTTTCTCCAGACTGGCATTCTTCTATTTTCAAAGAAGCCTGTCACCAACTTAATGAAGAACATGTCATTGCTCTTTTACGGATGCTACGACCTCAGCTTTCATTTGTTAATGAAAGAATGGACGGGGGTGGTGCTTCAGATATGTCCTATGAAAAACAATTCCTTGAACATTTTCACAAAGCATGCCTTAACCTGTTACATGAACTTGTTATGAGGTGCGCCTTATCCAACAAACTTGAAGAACACCTAGTAAATCAAGTTCTAAAGGTAGAGGATGGGAGGTATGTTTATACTGATGATGCTCTTGTTCTTGTATCTCGCATTCTTATTATAAGGACATCCACAGGGTCCAGTTTGGGTAATGACTCTTTGAGACTCAAAATCTGCAAAGGCTACATTGGTTTTATTGTTGAGAAAGTGAAAGCTACATATTCAGGGTGCTTAAATATACAAGAAGCTTGTGCTAGTCTTCCATCCCTATTTCATTAGGAAGTTCTTCTCATGGCTTTTCATTCTTCGAATCCATTTGAAAATATTAAAATGGCAGAGAATATTTTTTTCGCCCTCAGCAATGTAAGTTGTTCTCCATTGGAACTCAACAACACACAATTGGCTTGCTGGTCTTTGCTAATTTCAAGATTGATGTTGATTCTCCGGCACATGATTGTCCACTCGACTACCTTCCCATCCCAGTTGATGTTCAATACTAGAAATAAGTTAAGGGAGATCACACAAGGAGGATCTTTTCAGCTGCACACAGGAACAAGCTATTTGGAATCATGGGTGTATCAAGTGGTACAAAGTGTTATAAATGTTAATGAGGGAGTCACAGAAGAGCATGGAATGGCTAACCTTTTCCAGCAACTGATTGATGTTAGTGGGGTTTATAATTGGGGTATTGTAGAACACAAAGTCCTT
>Ga0213500_10000042_pt1 | contig 13007 bp, 7 predicted proteins | sample Redfir_Yose_2_Me_FD_150978 | JGI IMG/M metagenome (GOLD analysis project Ga0213500, IMG submission 150978) | Leaf-associated microbial communities from Abies magnifica in Yosemite National Park, California, United States - Redfir_Yose_2 | ecosystem: Host-associated > Plants > Phyllosphere >...
ACAGGAGCAGAGGCAAAGGCAGATCCAAGTCCAGGACGAGCAGTTCAAGGTCCATATTTAGCATACCTTGTACCAGTGGGCTCCGTTGATCCAGTCGAAGAACCAGTATATTATCCAGTTGGTTTAGCTGTCCCTCCAAAGACTTAATGTTCTAGGGCTGAGATAAAGGTCTTTCTTTGTGGCAGGTGGTGGCTTGTCTGAACAAGATCTAATGAACCGATTAAACATCCATCCCACGATCGATCCCATCAGCAGCTTTTTTAGGTCTACCGGTGACTACCAACACGAAAATGCTCTGATTCAAGGTCTAGGGCTGAAGATATCCTATCCTAAGGTGGGTGAAAGAGTAAACCAAGAGTAAGGCCATCCCTTCCAGCTACTGTTTGTTGTGTTCCTGGCTTACTTACTCAATCCCAATCCCAACCCATTCCATAATGTGGTGCTGCTTCTAAGGTATTCTATTCGTGGTTCTACCCGGTAACTTGAAGGTAACTGGACCTCATGGTGGCAGCTACAGAGAAAGTCTTTCTGGCAGGTATCTGGATTGTATGAACAAGTCAAGGGTATTCTGAGACAGCTGTTCCCTACTACTACAGATTGTCCTGGTCTAATATCTGGGTGGGTAAAGTAAACATAATCCCACCGCTGTGTCTAGGGTTCTGGGCAGTAAAACCTAAGGGTAAGGCTGATTCATCCATATCACCATCAAATAAACCCGGGGCTATTAAGGTCTGATATGGGTCTAACTGGTAACCTAATTCTATAGGGGTGCTCCATGCGTGGTAAGCCAAGCCCCTTATAAAAGTCGAGTAGACGTAGCCGTGTGCCCAGTCCCTTGTCCAGCCCCTGATCCAAACCAAGTATCCCAGCCCGATCAACCCAGGTAGGATCATTCAAATGTTTTCCGTAGCATTAAGTGAGGTCGAGGTATAGGTATATTAATCTTTTTATTCGTCGGGCTATTTCTTTTGTAAAGCGCGAAGAGTCAACAAGCACAAAGGCCCTCAACCTCCAATTGAATCCATCCTGCCTGTCATATAAAACCTTCCCGAAAGGCCTAGTGGAGTAAGAAGAAAAACCACTTTCATGTGCCGATGATATATTTGCACCTCACAGAGGCATATTGCCCATTAATTTCCGCTCATCGCTGGGCTTGGATCATTGGAATCATTGCCTTGGATCATCGGCTCGGCTGCTCAAGCTTGGGATTTTGCCCTTGCCTCATCGGCTGGGCTGGGATACTTGACTCGGAGCAGGTACTAAGTTCGCTTGGAACTAATTTAACCCGCCCCTCATTCACCATTCTTGGCTAAATAAATTGCTCTTTTTAGGAAGCCGAGTGGCATTTCCTCATCAGAGCAATTAAACGGTATTTTCTCCTCACTGAACTATACCCTTTCAGATCGTTTACCTATGATTCCCTGGTGGTGATTCGATGACAGGAGGTAATTCACTCGATGCTGGTAGGAGATCCAAGAGGCGATACAAGTGTTGATGCATTCAATGTAAGGTAGGTGCCCATGTATTCTTGTCTGGGAACCGATGGAAGACGTCTTCTTGGAACCGATGCGCGATCTTACAATGGCACCTCTTTTGAGAAGCTAAGCCCATTTTTGTATAATTACATATATAATGCACGCTTAAAAACTGACCTGCCAACAAAGGCGTTACCCAGATACCCAGTCCGCATTACACATTCAATCCGCATTACCGCATTCAGCCCAATCCCCACCAGCAGTTGCAATACCCCGTGCCCTGGAATGAGGTGGCGGTACATTTCAATAATAAGTTACAACAGCTTGTTATATACGGAAATATACCCGATATAGCGTAGAAAAGACAATAATCAGGTTGCGCTGCCGGTACTCATGCTGGTACTCGATCTGGTACTAAATGCCGGTACTCAATTCCAAGAGTCGAGCCAAGAGGCGATCACTCGATGACAGGTGGTGATCCCAGGAGGAAATGCCAGTCATAGATGGGCTGGGATACTCGGCTGCTTGGCTTTTGGCTGCTTGGCTAATCGACTTGGCTTGGATACCGGGATCGGTTTCTCAGTTGGGATATTCAGTTGGAAACATGAGCTGCTTGGCTGGGATTACTTAGATGGATGGAATGACTTAGTTAGCAACTGGTCAATTTGAAAGTGAAAGGGTGGCCTATCCAAGTGGTAAATTCAGGAACAAAAGGTGGCGTGTCAAGATGATATAGAGAAGAGAATGCTCACACGTCCTTGCCCGATGAAGGACAAGACCTACCGGACCTATCAATACGCCGCCTGCTTGAGCCTATAAATGCCCTATTTACAACAAACCCTTCCGCCCAGAACAGTCCGCGTAAGGCACAGTCCGCCCAGTAAGGCACCCCCCCTGTAAGTCCAACTGGTCCCATTCCTACGGCGCTAGATCTGAGATACACTAGGCGATAGAGCCTTTCATAGTCGATCTTGATCATAGCCAGAAGGGCCCAATAGCCCAAACCCCAGTAGTTGTAACCAACCAGTCATAGCCAGTCTCATTACCAGAAGGTGCCAATAAACTTGTTGGAAAGACTTGTCGGGAGGACCTCATTCCCACACGGTCACTGTCAGTCAGACGAGAGGAGATCCCCACCCCAGGAGGTGCCGATTCCCGATAGTTGATGCTGTCGATCCACTCGATGACAGGTTGCAATGCCAGAGCTGCGCGGGCTTTTATACTTTACTCGGTTGGGCTTGGTTACTCAGATTGGCTTGGCCCCTCAACTGGGCTCCTGAGATTGGGGGCTCGGCTACTCGCCTGGACTACCCGGATCGGAGCAGGAAATAAGTATTGTTGGAAATCAATTCTAAAAAACTCTTAAGTTACTCATTGGGTGGGGGGGCGACTACTAATGGCAAGTCCCTATGGGTCCTCTTTTTGAGGGATCCGAGCGCCCACCTAGCTCATCGGGGCGCTGAGATGGATTTTCTTCTTTATGAAACATGCCCTTTCAGAACATTTCTATAGAGATTGGCGGGATGGGCATCATTTGCTTTTAGCTTGAGCGTCTTTATCCTTGCTCGCTTTACAAATTCACCCATCGAACGATATCACACGATATCAATTATGTTACCCCGTGTTCCCATCCCACCTACCTGCTTGAGATATTGCTGCTTGCCCATTAGTACCGCTAACGCTCGATACCCGAACTCTATGGACGGAACACCGTTCCTACAATCCAATGAGGGAAATATGACATGCCAATACTACAATAGAGACACTGAACCACTTTCTTTTCACCCGCCCAGGAAGGGCACTCTCTCTCTCCAACCTGCCCACCTACTTTCAAGCCCGTGTATAGTCGCTTATTCTGGCTTGGGTCGCTAGATGCCAGCGGTCTTGGGTTGATAGATGCCAGCTACCTAGCCTGTGGATGGATATATTTGGTTATTAGTTCTAGCATTGGGCCTAGAGAAAGCAAGTAAAGCAGGGAATTAGCAGTTCCGCCTGTAGAAAGCTGTTCAGCAGTTCTGTTCCGTTCTAAACCGTTCATAACCCAGCAGTTCATCCATTCATAACCCTGAGCCCTCACCCTATCGAATCAATTCTATGGGTACTTAAAGAAACAAGGGACCTAAGGAAGAAAAGAAGGAGGCTCCATCGAATAAACCATGAGGCTCTCAAGGGCGAGGCCCAAGCCGGACCCACTACACTTGCTATTCAGGGCTATACTCACTATACATTTCAGGGCTACACTGAGGACGTATGAGGTTACACTTACTATTCCTGCCTCTACCGGGTATCTAGCCTCTACCTAGCCTCTACGGGGTAGCTATCGAACTGGTTATAACGTTGTCTAAACCGGGCTATAGAAGCCTCTGCCGAATAGCTATCGAAGCTGGGTAGCTATAGAGTTAGTTGCCCTGCAGCTCGTTAGTTGCCGCAGCTAGTGACGCTAGTCGCCCCTAAAGAAGCTATTGACGCTATAGAATCCCTTCCGTTCACCCTCCATTCACCCTCCTAAATAAGCTCAATAATAATTGACGTAGCAATTGACGTTCTAAAGCTATTGACATATCAATACGAACGATTTACAACCCTCATTTCAAGCCCTAACCTCATTATACCAGGGTGGGGTAGCGACCATAACCTGCCTATCACTACTCCATACATAAGCACGTTTGAGGGAAGGAATGGCACTCGACCAATTGCCATAAAGACCGGTAGTAATGGCCCAATTTACCATACCAATTTAATCTCTATTTATCTCTCCAACGGTAAGCCGTCGGTACGTACTTCGGGTTTTCATCCATAATCCCAGGAAGGGGCCTTTCCATGCACGCACGTATCCACCCACATAAGCTAAAAGCGAGTTATTTACCTCCTGATGGAGCCATACCTGTTGGAACCCCCAAACAACACACCGTGCCTTGTCACCGAACCTTCAGTAGAATATGCGACGGGATAGACTATTTTATTGATAACCCCTTCTTCTTGCTAGGATTTTAACCCTAAAACCTGCCTGGTAGGTGCCCCAATACTAGGACCCCCGGTGCCACAAGGAAGGATGGTTCAGACCTTCTTACACTAGGTATCACACTATAAAACAACCCCTGATTGGAGGGACAGGTTTAGTCTACAGGAACACAGGAAGTGGTAGGGAGAACAGCTACCACGTGGGAACTGCCCTCCCTGTTGGATTGAGTCTATACAGCTACTATACCCTTAGATTGGACGGGCTTGCTTGGTGGGCATTTAGAACCTTGACTATTGACCTTTCACTCTCTTTACCGTTACCACCAATACACCTGCTTCACCAACAACCTCTAGTTAGTTACTCCTTACCCCCGCGCTTAGCCCTCACACTTACTTTTTGGACGGGGCGGACGGGGCTCCCCATAGAGCTTTTGGACAAGCTTACAGACAGCCTGCATTCACTGGAATAACACTTACTGAATTAAGAGCGCTTAGGAAGTAGGTACTGCTAGACTTCCTCCGAGCAGGATGGGATGGCAAAAATCTTACCCTTACTTAATTACCCCCCCCACAATATAACAATATCCATTGGGTCTCGAACTCGCGGTTGTATTAAGCCAAATTGATGAATGCGCAGCATTTAAGGTGATTCCTTCCTCTAAGGCTAGTGGGGCAGCATAAAGAGGCTGACGCGGGGTAGCCACCTTTTCATTATAGGCAACGCCACCCTTCAGTATAGAATTTATCTCTTTGCACTAGGGTGAGGGAGTGTGAGAGCGACTTAGGGAGGTAAAGCTAGCTATAGGTCGTTGGGCAGGAGGCTTAGGCGGGTGAGGAGCTTCAGCTATTAAAAGTCCATTGGGCACCCGAGAAGCTAGTTTCGTATTTGTAGATTGGTTTAATCGATCAAAAGCGCTCCCACCTAATGCACGTTTTCTAAATCAAAGTGGTGTTGTTGGGGATTTGAGTTCTGTAACCCAGAATGGAGGAGGAATATCATGCCCAGGACCCCCGACAAACAAGGAAGGTCTTCCTTATAAAAAACGCATATCAGAAGGTTTTTGGAATTGGGACCAATCGGCATGGCTTTTAGATCTCTTGCTTCAGGGCATGGCTCGTTGTCTATTGCTTTATCGGACGAGAGTCAACATAGGGGGGGGACCCTGTTTATGAAGGCCCAGTAAATTATTCTACTTGATCTTAGAAAGCACCAGATGGATGGTCAATTGGCCGAGAGGGATGGGATTTCCTTTTATCATATATCGTTTTACTGCTGGATGGCTTGCCTGGAGCTGGAAGGAGGCATTTTGGGATAGGACACCAGAGAGCAGAGTTGCGATGGATGGGTGGATTATTGGGATGTTCCGAGGGAGTTACATGCATGCTCCTGCAGGGATGGGGGTACTTAGATAAAAGGAAGGGTTGAAACATAGATCGTTTCACTTACCTGGCCGGATAGATTAGAAATAGCCTGATGAACTTCAGAGACATGGGGGGCTGGCTTTACCTTTTGCTTAGATCGTAACTACTGCCCGATCACTTTATTATGGGCGCCAAAAGCTTCTTGGAATGGATGGGAAGGAACAGGCTTCAAACTATAGAATATGGAGGAGGAGCCCAGAACCCAGAATCACCTAATTAGGAAGGAGGGACGGAATGCTATCAGAACAGGAAAAGTGCCGGATCGGATTGGATTTTGGAGAGGACATAGGGCATATGGGATGATTTAGCGTCGCCTTACCCTTATTTCTTTTAATGCCGGAAACCCTAAGCTAGGACCATGGAGGAACTTACCTTTCTTTAGACCACGAAGAAGAGATGTTGCGAACCGTATCACAATACCTTTACTTGTTCAGCCCACCTGCTAGAAAGACTTTCTCTGTAGCTGCCCTAGAACATTAGGTCCAGTTACCAGTTAAACGCACTTCTATCAGACCTTTTGAGGTACCACTATAAACTACCCTAGAAGCAGCACCAGATTAGGGGTAGGGGATGGAGTCTCTAGAAGCCAGGAACACACAAGTTGCTATCAGGTATGGCTTCTATTCAATACCTCTTGATTTACTCTTTCACCTGCCAGACAGACTTTCTATGTAGCTGCCCTAGAACATGAAGTCTTCTAAGTTACCTTTTTAATTCTCTTGCTTTATCACGAAATATCTTCTATGTAGCTGCCCTAGAACATCAGGTCAGGTCTTTACAGTTACCAGTTAGACGCACCAGTATCAGAGAAGAGAAGTAGCGCACCAGATTCGTTGGGTGGGTGGGTTCATCAGCCCTAAAACCTTGAGAATTGTACGGTCGCCCAGAGCCAGTCGCCAGGAGGTCTTTTTTGATAGCCGCTAGTCGATCCAGCAGTCCATGCCAGGTGTCGATGCAGTCAATGCCTGGTGTCAGTGCCAGTCAGGGAGGGAGGTGGCTGATGCTCGCCCGGAGAGATCTTGATTAATTGCCTACAGATTCGGCCCAGGCACCAAGTTGGCTTGGAACAGATTTCACAAAACCTTCTCATTTGACATTCTTCTTATGCTCCGCACCTCGGTTTTAGCAGGTCCAAGCTTGAGTGATCGGGGGTACTAAATTGGATTTTTTTTATTACCGAAGATTGGCATTTCTCGGTAGTAGATACAACAGTAGATCCAACAGTAGATGCACTCGATGCACTCGATGCCAGGAGTCGATCCCGCTAATCGATCCCGGTACTCAATGCTGGTAGTCGATCCAGGAGTGTCGATCCAAGAGGCGATCACTCGATGACAGGTGTTGATTCACTCGATCCCAAGAGTTGATCCAAGAGTCAATGCTGGGCTGGGATACTCAGCTTTGTTACTCGGCCGGGATACTCGACTGGGCTGCTCGACCTTGGATACTTGGTTGGGCTCATGGGATGCTCGGTTGGGCTTGGCTACTCGACTCGGCTCGGCTACTCGGGCTGGGCTACCTGGCTCGGAGCAGGCACAAAGTTGCGTTGGCCCAGATTCAGAAAACCTTCTCATTCACTGGTTTCGCCTAATAAAATATCTTCTTTTAGGGGGCCGAGGAGCGTAGCCCGGGACACTTAAATAAATTTTATTCTTACTAAACTAGGCCCTTTCAGGAATTTTATCTATAGATAGGTTGCACGTAATCTTTTGCTTTAAGGTTCAGCACCTTTATCCTTGCTGGTTAGCTATCGTTTGCTTGCTGACTAGACGTTTGGATAGACGAGATAACCCGAAGAAGAAGCTGGTCCAACAAACGCATAATGATAGAACCTGTGGTGGAAAAACGTTAGGCTGGGACAATAACCCGGCTGGCGGGAATCGAAAGCTAGCTGGTGGGCTTACTAACTGGGATGGTTTTTTTGCTTGCTGTTCAATTTGAAAGCCTAAAACCCGTCCTTGCACCCTATGAAGAAGGGCAAAACCTATAAGAACTATTCAGCAGAAGGTGGCCTATCACTTAGTCAATTATATTCCTGCCTGGAAATTGGCTAGTGAAAAGGATTACGTATTAAGGGCAAGACCTGTCAAACCTTCCCTTAAGCGGAATTTAAGAGTGAAAAAGTGGCCTATCAGAAATTCTACGTCAACACATGGTAACTTCACTTCTTTTAACTTAGCCTATGGGGGTGGTAAATTCCTCTCTGTTAACCTGGCCTATCACTCATTTGAGGGGCTTGCTCTGTTTCGTCATATGAGGAGGGTAAGGCAGCAAATATAGGCGATCCTCGCTTCTTTGAACGGTTGTAGCCTATACTGGTACCGGTACTGGGGGAATGCAGATACTTCCTCCTTTTTTAAGCCAACAAAAGAGCTAGCTGCTTCGGCTCTTCGTAACCCCGGAATACCGAAGAAAGCGAAGGACAACGCAGCGGGGGGAAAGATCATCCCAGAAGCAAACCCTGGAACATTGTGAGAGGAAGGACTCCCTTAAGCCCAGCAGCATTGGAAGATCCAGAGCCTTAAGCCCAGGAAGGAGGGCAGGAAGGCGCCAGCCTTAAATGCATTAATTTCAGCGGCTTACTAGATCAATTTTGAGTTTGGGACCCACATGGATCATATTACTTGGAACCCGGATAAACACAACTTAGATTTACCCAATACGCGGCGAAGGTTCTAATTGACCGGAACCACCCTAACAGAAACAAATAGCTTTTCGGGTCATAGTTTCTGGCTGGCTCTCCCGCCCCAAGCCAATCAGGTTATCCCTGAATTAGAAATCTTTTTTTGGGGGGAGGCACATAGAATAAGATTTTCAGTATTTAGCAGACTTTAACGCTCCCCTATTATGGGTTTATTCCGTGCACCCGGTCCCGGGGTTCGTTTCATAACTTATTATTTATCCCAGCCCGGATTCAATCAGCTATTACCCAACTACTCGATCTATCTAACTATTAATCGCTCCCCCTGCTATAGCGATAGGCTCTTTTGGACGTCCTGTCCTTCTATGGGTCGGCGGCTGGCCCTCTCTTCATTCGCTCTGGGCTTTCATTCATTCATGACCATTGCATGCGGCTATCCCTATCATTGATTAATATAGATAGAGGGAGGTTTGCAACCTCGGCCTCGGCTTCATTCTCTCTTTCTCCATCCTTACTCAGCTGGCTTCCTAAGCTTGCTGCCCGCTCTTCAATCCAAAGAGCACAGAAGGTTTTTGCATGTGTTACGCATATGGATAGATAGCCCTAGCCAGCATATAGCTAGCGGTGTTGAGCCGCGTTCGTGAAAGAGATTAAAGACGCTTTTAATATGACTGACTTAAACGAACTATAGAGGAGCGACTTAGTACTGGCTCCCGATACACGCTATTCAAGCTTCCATGACAATGACTCGGTGACCTTGGAACCTTTTATATAGTTCCCGCCCACCCCTTCAATTAGGCAGCGGACTAGACGGAAAATAGAATAAAAGTATTTAATTAGAGCCCTCTGGAATAGGAAGAGCCTTTCATTATTTATAAGGTCCGAACCCGCAAGATCTGTAGAAGCCAACCGATGTTAATTCGTCTATTCAAGATGGCAAACTATACTTCTGTTCCAGGTCGTGGCCTCCTATCCCCCACCATTTCAAAGGGCTTTTTTAGGGGTTTCGGGCTTTCTTCTTTCCGAATGAAACGATATTCTCAAATTCTTAAACCTTAAAATAGAGAGGGAGGGCTCTGGCTCCACGAAGAATTCTGCTCCGTTCCTTCCCCTCTTAAAATAGAGAGCGCCCGGTCCCAGTTATTCCCCCCCCCATGGTCGCATACCAAGGGAGAACGGGTATGGGGTGGAGGGATTCGGGCTTCTTCCTAACCCTATGGGTGGTAGATAATAATTCTTTTTTAGGCTCCGTCCATTTCAGATGCCCCATACTCCTTAAAAAGAGAGGGGGCGCTCCTCACCCTATTATGTCGGGTGAGAGCTTTTCGCTCCTCTCCCCGAAGAAAGATAGATGGGTCCGGTTTTATATAGGGGTGACTATGGCCAGATCTGAATGCAGATCGAGCGAATTCGATGGATATATAGGAATAGGAGAGATTCCGGCTACCGAACTCCAGGTTATTTCGCTACCAAACCGGAGGGGGGGAAGTGGGCTTAGTAGGGAACTATCTAGTAGATACCCATTTATCTAAGCTTTAAGCTCTAAGCTCTAAGGCGGGCGGCGCAGAACGACTTACAGAGATACCTTTTATTTAAGTAGTTGCCTTTTGTCCAAAGTCCCCTGCTCAGTAGGAGTAGCTCGGTGCCCTTCGGCTTTATGATCGGAGTATCTCTCCTCTCCCCTACCGTTTAAAAGGGTAAATAAGGAACTTTTTCATAAGCTTTCCAAGCGAGAAAGCGGTGTTGGTCTTAGTTCAGTACAGGTACGATAAAGGTTTTAGTCCAATACAGATATAGGAATAGATTTGACCAATGAACTAATTCCTTATCTCTACCCGCACCCAACTGGATAGTGGAAGTCGCCTTTGAGAGGCGAAAGGAATCAACGAAGAATAGGCAAGGCTTATATATGCATATAGTGTTCGCCCTTTTATTCGTGGTAGGAAACACCTCAGAGAATACCTTAAAGTAGAGTATTGATACGCTCTTAAGGAGGGATAATTATTGGATAGGGCTTTGAAATCCGTAGCAAACTTAACTTATTGATTTCATTGGTTATTGGATCTCAGATAAAGATACCTTCGCTAGCTAAGATGTGGGTCAAGAGAGGTTATGATTCTCCCTTTCCTCCAGTTGGCGTGAAGTAAGGCTCGATTCGATATCTTGCCTAGGACCCACCCAGTCTTACGATTGAGAATCCGGGACGAAAGCAGTCAACTAGAGATAGTTAGTTGGCTCAAGGTTCCTCTAATAAATAAGGTTCAATTCAGTCAAAAGCATAGGAAATAGTCCTTCTGGATAATACATACCCTTATAGGGAATAAATGCTTGGCCGTTCGCTCATGAATGCTTGTTGGCTGCGACACACCTTTGAAATATATTTGACTCACTCTCCCGTCGGCATAGAATGATTGGGAAATAATAGTGACAACTTTTGCCTTTTAAAAGAGGGGGGGCCGAATCCTTAAAAGGCACTTCCTTCCCCTTAAGAGCCGGGGCTGGCTCTCGTCCCGTGAAATCCCCCTCCAACCCTCCGTTTTAAAGAGGATTCCTTACTCTATTCTTTATCTAGGGGCGAGGGTTTCTAAAGCCCTTCTCTTTAATTAAAGCACTTTTTTCTATTTCTATCAGATATTTATATAGCAACTCATAAAGATACTGAGACAAAGACTAGACCATAGCTAATACAGGACTTGAAAAGCCTAACCAATACTCTCAGAGAATAGAATACAGATACAGCTAGCACTTACTAACTCAAGGCAAAGGCCAATATACATATGATACCGCCATATCTATGTTTCACTTTGCCCTACGTTTCAATTTGTTGCCCTTGATAAGAAATATATAGATAAGAAATATATAGATATATATATTCCTGGGAATAATCCAGTGGGAATAATAATCTCCATGGGAGCTCTATAATCCGCTTAGTCCCGCTAGTTGTTTCACTTTTATTTTAGTCCCAATATTGAAATGAGACTTCTAATTAGTGCAACTCTCCCGCCCATTGAAATAAGAAGAAATTCTATTTTTAGTGAAATATCTTTAGTTCCAATAGTAAAGGCTATTCTATTAAGTAAAGAGGCTTAGAGCTGAGCGTAAGTGTCTGAAGTTGAGTTGGATGTGTCCCTAGCGAAGAAGAAGGTTGTTTCCAGTTCCATTAGAAATGAGACTTATCGCTGTAGTTAACAACATTAGTAACTATATTCTAATTAGCTGTAGTTCATAAGCCTTAGCAGTAGTGCAGAAATAGAAGCTGTAGTTTTCTCTATAGTTCCTTCCCCTAGTAGCTGCTCCTTCCTACAACCCAAGCCAGTTGTTGTTTTAATTACTTGCCATGAAGTCTCAGGGGACCACCCCCGCCCGAACCCCCGGCATTCAAAGTTGCCAACAGACAAGAGAGAATAAGTTCTTCCATGGAGAGGAGAATACATCATCGCTAGTTTCGGATAAACCCCCGGGGAAAAGAGCGAGGTTGACAACCCGGTACGGTCAAGAGTCGATCCAGTCGATCCCAGGTTGAGTAGTGCCATAGCCCATAGGCAGCTAGTCATTGCTTTGCTTTGGTGCAACTTTCTTTAGTCCCCCAAAAAGAGAATGAAAGCCAGTTGTCTACAACTTAGAAGAGTGAAAGCTTCAATATAGGTGTTCCCACGGACTAATGACTGCCCATAGAACCACGGGCCAAGAGAAAGGAGAGGACCATATATATGGCTCTGGTTTGGCCCAGGCAAGATGGAATACCTTAAATAAATACATTAATATAACACAATATTTCATCTCTACGTTTTAACATATGATACGCGCATAGATATTTTGAAACTTGCCATTTTAATAGGTGATCCTTAGCACCTCCCTAAACACACAACCCGTTGAATCCATGGTTGGTTTGGTTGGGATTTCAAAAACACATTCTCATTATTGATTACACACATTTACTACCCACATTTCTACAGGGCAATACACAGGGAGGAGCACAGGTCCACTAATACAATGGGAGGGGAGGGGAATCCAAGGGGACTAAGGGGTTTACTCCACAGGGAGAGCCGTGCATACCCGTTCAATTAATAAAAACTCGTTTTGATTGAGTCGGATGGTGGCATATCGTCGGGTACATCGGGGCAATAAAATGGATATTCTTGTTACTAAACTATACCCTTTCTGAACGTTTCTCAGTCAGCTGGTCATTAGCTAATTTTGTACACAACAAATTATCATCTTTAGGGAGGAGGAGTGTTGGAATCCCCTATTTGGGTGCAGAAATGGATTTTATTCTTACTGAACATGACCTCTTTTCATTAAGTGTTTACCAACGAACAACCATGCATGCCTTTTAAGGTTTTGTCCAAAAGAAATAAAATCATAGTCTCCATTCTTTAAAAAAGAAAGAGGAGAGCCTAAAATGGGCCCTGATGGGTTCTATCAAGGTCTGCTGTCTTTCCTGGAATAGTGGTATAAAGGCCTTAGCATAAAAGACAGGACCTGATAGCCTGGCCAGATATATGGAC
>Ga0213500_10000045_pt1 | contig 12332 bp, 11 predicted proteins | sample Redfir_Yose_2_Me_FD_150978 | JGI IMG/M metagenome (GOLD analysis project Ga0213500, IMG submission 150978) | Leaf-associated microbial communities from Abies magnifica in Yosemite National Park, California, United States - Redfir_Yose_2 | ecosystem: Host-associated > Plants > Phyllosphere >...
ATTTAAATGTTGCAAGAAAAAATTACATGTTTTTGACAAAATTGAAATCATTTTGATTGAGTTTAGATCATCCTAGGTGAACGTAAATTATGCTTCGTGAATTTAAATCATGTTGGGTTAAATTTATAGATGCATGGGAATTTCCCGTAACTCGTGGGTGTTTTTTATTAGTGTTGGGTGCATTATGTTTGATATGTCTTTCATTTTGATCTGTTGGTTCAGAAAGGTTCAAAGAATATGTGGAAGAAACAACATGCATTGAATGCTCGTAGGAGCAAGTTGTTTGATTGTGTGCGCATGTAGTTTACCACATGGTTGGTATGTCTAGCTTCCCCCACTATTCAGCATCGATGTTTGCAACCCTAACATGCCATGAGATCTAGTTTGTGGACCATGGTTGCATATGCTTCTAGTCAATCAAATATAGTTTTTTGGCCAATCCTACTTAATACAATTTTTCCCCCACTACCAATCCCGAGCCTACAAAATGTACCTCCAACATTTCATTTTTCATGCAAAATAATTTTCCCTTGTAAAGGTTTTGGTAATGATGGTCAAACTTATTTTATGGGGACTGCCATAACTTTCGCTAGACTAGTAGAATCGTTGCAATCTACATATCTCGTAGATTGTAAATCAACCAATATAACTTGTTCCCTTCTACTCCCTTTGTAAAAAAACAACTAATTTATATAAATATCGAATATAAACCTTTTTTTTAGGTACAACTCCTCCTTCGATATACAAGGTCTACTTTTGTGCATAAGTCTTCTTCTAACAAAATTTCTATGATTTGCACTACAATAATTTTTCTTCCATGTTCAATGCCATCTAATAGAGTTTTCAAGTCTACTATCCTATATAAACTATTGTGATCTTGGATGACAAGATATAAACCATAACCATTTCTTAATCATTGTTGTCTCAAACTTTCTTTCCCCTCGTACACAAATTTTTGATTTGAGAAATCCATATCATGCATGCTACTAGTGCATAGATTTTGCATATATTTTTCTTGTTTAGGAGCTTCTTCAATTGATCATTCCCAAAAAAAAATCCCCGGTTTATAGCTAGAATCTAATCAATTAAATCCTATACATTCATATATTTCTAGCACTCATCAAATGGTGTGGATGTTGGATATCTCTAGAAATTCTACCGGTTCATCTTATATTGTCTATGAAATAAATTAAGAATTAAAATTTTCAATGTCTTAAGAGATTTTCCTTGATTCTAAATTGAGGAGAAACATTTCATGTATTATATTAAATTGATTGAGAATGACTCACTATAGTATTATCTACTTAGTCTACAAAGTTGACCATTAACAAATTGTTGTAATTAGATAAATTTTTACATATAAATATTAAAAGTGTAAGAGTAGAAAAAGTCGGATGTTAAATATGGTTAGATATAAATATATAATATTAAAATTTCACGGCACTTCATAAAGAAGATATCAAAATTATATTATATATCATATTAAGTGAATTCCATATAAGGATATTCATTGTTTTTTTAAATGATTTGGAAAGGCTGTACATTCAAAATTGGTAGAACTCGCTTTAGATCTAGAGGAAGCCATCGTTTTTCAAGGATAAACTCTGTGTCAAAAATTTTTATTTAATCTCTGCATTGTTGTTATACTATATGTTCTCTTGATAATCTTTTTTCCCCTCAACAATTAATTTCCTAGGTGATTCTCTTCTCTATGGGGAAAAATTACATTGAATGGAAAAATTACCTTCTTGACTGGGCACATTTAAGTAAGCTTGGGCTAATTTAAATATTTCGAGGAAAATTTAAATGTTGCAAGCACAAATTACATGTTTCCGACAAAATTTAAATCATTTTGTTTGAGTTTAGAGCATCTTAGGTGAACGTAAATTATGCTTCATGAATTTAAATCATGTTGGGTTAAATTTATAGATGGGCACTTTCGTAACTCATGGATGTTTTTTATTAGTGTTGGGTGCATTTTGTTTGGTATATATTTAATTTTGATTCGTTGGTTCAAAAAGGTTCAAAGAACATGTGGAAGAAACAACATGCCTTGAATGCTCTTAGGAACAAGTTGTTTGACTGTGTTCACAAGTAGTTTACTACATGGTTGGTATGTCTATCTTCCCCCACTATTGAGCATCCATGTTGGCAACACTAGCATGCTATGAGATTGTAGTTTGCGGACCAAGGTTGCATATGCTTATGGTCAATCAAATATAGTTTTTTGGCCAGTCCTACTAATTCAATTTTTGGCCCCACTACAAATCCCGAGTCTTCAAAATGTTCAATGCCATCGACTAGGTTCTCCAAGTCTACTAACTTATATCAATTATTGTGATATTGGATGACAAAATATAAACCATCAAAGTTTCTTACTCTTCCTTGTCTCCATCTTTCCCCCTAATGGCATATAGATTTTGCATATATATGAGCTTCTTCGACTTATCATTTGAAACCATTTTCCTTTTTGTAGATAATATAATCAATTAAAAATCCTATAGATTCATATTTTTCTAGCACTTATCAAATGACATGGATGCCTTATCTCTAAAAACTCTATCGGTTCATCTTATATAATCTATTAAATAAATTAAAAATGACAATTTCCAATGTGCTAAGAGATATTCTTCTATTTTGAATTGAAGAGAAACATTTCATGTATTATATTAAATGGATTGAGAATGACTCACTACACTATTATCAATGATCTATATTGAGTCTCCAATTATTGTAATTAGATAAATTATCAGATATAAATATTAAAAGCTTATGTTAAATATGGAAATATAAATATAATAAGCCTGTGAGTAGAAAAAAATAGATATTAAATATGGTTAGATATATAAATATATAATATTAAAACTTCAGCAACAAGATATCAAAATTATATTATATACCATGTTAGGTGAATTTCATATATAGATATACATTATTTAAGATATAAAATGATTTGGAAATGAGGCTAATACTTATTAGAAATTTAATAAATTAATTTCGAAATGTTAACACTCATTGTTTTCATGAATTCATGTGTTATAAATTATATTAAATAATTTGGAATTTGAATCCTAATACTCATTATTTTCATGAATATATTATAAATTACATTAAATAATTTGGAAATGTAATGAAATCTCCTTAACATAGCTGGACATAATTATCAAGACTAATACTCAAAGTTCATCTCACTGTCCAAACAGATGTCACAATTTTTTATAAAGTTAATAGTCAAAGTTCATTAAACCATGTAACAATTTTTTATAAAGTTAATAGTCAAAGTTCATTAAACCATGTAACAATTTTTTATAAAGTTCATCATTACAGCTTTATATGTATTAATCATATTCAACTAGGAGCATTCTTTTACATGTATGGACTATTTCCCAGATGGGCAGATGTCACAAATTTTTATAAAGTTCATCACTACAGCTTTATATGTATTAATCACAGTCAAGTAGGAGTGTTAGTTTACATGTCTCAACTATTTCCCAGATTTTCTTTCTCAATGCAAACTGTTTACGGTCCCTGGTCTATAAAAGCTAAGCTGAGCTGTGCCTCAATTCTTTCTCATATTTTCTTTCCCAATGCTAACCGATTAGTGTCCCTCATATTTTCTTTCTCAATGCTAACTGATAACTGATTAGTGTCCCTGGTCTATAAAAGCTAAGCTGGGCTGTGCCCTCAACCCATATTTTTTTCTCTCGAAGTGTTGGTTTAGCTTTTCTCCTTTCTTTGTGTAGAGAAAAAATGGAGATTTTATATTCAAACAATGTACGGTATGCACCTGCGTTGTTAGTATTGATGTTTATGTTGGTTCCCGTATCATTATGCTGTGATAGCTGCCTTCATAAATCCAAACTCGTTTACCACAGTGAACCTCCATTGCCTGAACTTATCAATGGTAAGTGTGTACAAACTAACTCGTCACTTTCCGGCTTAGTAGAGTTATGTTGCTTAGGTTTTGACAATCGATGCATATAGTTTTTGGTCGTCACATCAGCATGATTCGCTTTTGAAAATCCGTCCAATATAAGTATCCATATTGATTTCTTATAATTATCAATATTATCGTCTTTGTTTTTGTTTGTTCTTGGTTAATGCAGCTGGAGCTTGTGGATACGACGGGTCGTTTGCAACAGATCTTATGAGCAGTGGACAGTTGTCAGTGGCCACGGCAAGTGCCAAAATTTACAAGGGAGGGAAAGGATGCGGCGCATGCTATCAGGTCTGCTTAATGGCATGAATTGATTTCATCTAAACTTGTTTTCCATGATGCGTTTTCATCTAAATTTTCACATTATAAGACGAATGCCCCTAATATCCTCCTCTCCTCTGCACTGTAATCCTTTGTTTGATTGTAATATAATCTTTCGTTTCATTGATCCAATTGAACCCAATCAGATAAGATGCACGGATTCTGCAGTTTGCACCAAATCAGGGGTGAAAGTTTTGGTTACGGACTTCACAGAAGACAATCGGACGGATTTCTTCCTATATTCTCCCACCTTCAAGAGCTTGGCGCGCACCGATAAAACTGACCAACTTCTCAACATGGGGGCTGGCCTGGACGTGGAATATAAACGGTGAGAGTCAAATAACCCATAAGATTCAGTAAAAAATGTCAATATTTATTTATTCGTTTATGGCTTGAATACTTTTACAGCATCCCATGCGAGTATCCAGGGAAAAATATGGCTATCAAAGTAGACAAAAGCAGTAACTATCCCGACTATCTTGCCGTCCAGTTTTTGTATCAAGGAGGCCAAACAGACATTGCCGCGGTTGAAGTCGCCCAGGTGAGTAACCGTGGTTCACGTCACTCTACTTTACTTATGATTTGGCCTAATCATCATATTAACAAATAACACTAGAATCCCACTTAAATTTAATAATACTTCAAAAACAATATAGAGATTACATAAATCAATGAATGGACGGATATTGCATACAATGCAGGTGGGACAATGGAGCTGGGATGCTCTGAGTCTGCGTAATTACAGTGCAGTGTGGGGTATTGAAAACCCTCATTTGTTGAAAGGTCATCCCGGGTCCGGTCCCCTGTCGTTCCGGTTATTGGTTACGGGTGGCTTCGATGGGAGTTGGGTGTGGCGGCGTGGATGCAATTTGGTGCCTGTAAATTGGAAGACCAGCTCTGTTTATGACTCGGGACTTCAGATTACAGAGAGAGCACTAGAACTTGACTGCACTTCGTGCGCAACCGGCGAATGGAACGATAACATATGATCTGTTTTTTTGTTCTCAGTAGCTATTGTCGATTTAACCTTTCATTCTATGATCGGTGTTTTCATGTGGAATAATAGCAGTTATCTGCGTGTTTTGCTGTCTCTTTATTCAAGAATTTAGAACTTGGAATCATATACGAACTCTTCAAATTCAATACATCCAAAAAGATTGGAATCATATAAAAATATTGTTCCCTGTATTCTAAGTATATTTTACACTTCCATGAAGCACGCTGAAGTGTAGTATAATGTGTAAAAAGTGCAAACATTGTGAATTCATTCCACTTTAGAAATTCAATGGAATGATATGAACAGTTTTAAAAATTAGTTTTCACTATAAACATTTTATAATATCTGTTATTGTGAGATACCGTAATTCCATACTAAATTTTTATTTTTATTTTTTTCTACTGTCTGTCCTATCTCAGATGCATTCACCCATGGTACTTCATCGAAAACAAACCCAGATTACTTCGTTACATACTTTACAATGTAAGTGCCAAACTTAAAGATATACAAACCCAGATTACTTCCTTACATACGTAGTTGTAACTTTACAATGTAAGTATCATCATCGACGTGGACATCCCCTGATATCCAACAAACCAAGCGTCGTTCAACTACTAACACAAAGCTCCTACACACAACAAGAAAAGCCTTAGCACCACTTATGCTATGTGGTGGTAAAGTGGGGCAAATGTTTATTGATCTTATGAGAAGAGAAGTATATCACCATAAGTGCTATAAAGTGAGGTAGCTAAGTCTTTGTTTGCCATGTTGGCATGCACATGTAAGATTTATTTATGTGGCTTTGCACCATAAACAATAAAATTACACAAATAGCAAGGAAATGATTTTTTTTTGTCTAAAAAAAATTACACGAATAATTGTTTTGTAAATATATAAATTTGTTTATGTGGGTTTGCACCATAAACACAACAAATTCACAATAATTGTTTTGTTTTGTTATCCATGTTATCCATGTTACTAGTAAGATTTATTTATGCTCGTGTGCACCATAAAGTGTTGCAGAGCTAAACTCTCAGACGGGATAGCCACAAAATGGAACATTCAAGAACCATTGCAAACTATACGACAGAGTTATGGAAGCCATTAGAAAGTGGTGTTCGTATATGAGATACATTGATAACACATGTCCATCCTCCGAATCCCAATGCATGGAATCCCAATGCAGTGCCGATCAAAGGCCAAGACTTCGCCACCGGATCCACAACATTAAACACAAATTCCACCAAGGATCTTCAGATTCATATCTTAGCTACCCTCAGTTACGACGAATGTTTAAAACCTACGTTCGTAAGATTGCATGGTACAATAAATAATTAAAAGCATATTACTTCTCGATACCTTATAATAGGACAATACCGAATCATTGATCCCAAGCACTAAGGCCGAAACATAGGTGTTAGATTTTTAGGATTATACATATATACTTCGACGGGTTCAAGCCGTAGGTTAAGTTTTAGTATATATAGGTATATAAATGCTAGAATCCCCATGGTACAAAACAAAACCCCCATGAAACATTGCATGTGGATCATCCTAATGCTTGAAGCAATATAACGATGCCAATTCTCTATTGTAAGCCTAAATCCATAGGGTTAGGGTTTAAATTAATACACATACATATTAACGCTCGATGCATTATAAAGTGAATGATGCCGACCATATATCGTAAGCATTAGGTTCAGAACCCATAGGGCTAGGTTTTAGAATAGTATATAGAGATATACATATATGTGGTATCAAGGTGTAAACCCTATGCATCAGTACTTTTGCGAAACCTATAATGTAATATTCACGCCCAATAATGTTATAACAGGGCGATACACGAATTACATGTTCAAAGTATTTAGATGTGAATCCATTAGTTCTATTAATATCCATAAGCAAGGATAATACAACAACACTACAATATGATCATATCCGTTAAATTAGTGTGAGAGCTATCAAACAATACAACCAACAATCATATATTAATAATAAAAAAAAATGGGTGTGTTACAAATTGGTATGAGAGCTGAAGGTTTCAGCACTCGGCAAACTATAGGTCCAACACCTAGGAAGATTTTTAGAAAAACGGGAACTGATATGTTGTTTTTGGTTTTATTTCTCCACACAGTTTTTGTAGGTTAAATGGTTGTCAATGAAACAATTGCCGAAGGAATAATTCCTATGAATGAACTAGAAAATAATGAACCTATAAACAATAAAGAAGGATAAATATGGGTAGACCTAAACGAAAACAGGAATAACAATTCATCGGAATTGCTTCAAACTGTAAGGGATTTAAAAGCTAAACTGCAAAGTTTTAAAGAAGATAACGAGAGAATTCAGAAGGCACGATAAGAACTAAATCATATACTGCTGAGTAAAATACATAACCAAGGAAATGAGAAACTTAAAGAACCCGAATCTGATGGGGGAACAATAACCTGTAAATGTAAGAACGAGAAACTGGAATTTTCTGATAGTGAGGGTAATTCATCAAGTGATAAAAATGCTAAGTTACATAAAGAAAAAGATATTGATTCCAGTGATAACCGTGAAAACAAGCCCAAGAAAAAGAAATATAAACCCTATGAAGAAATTTTAGGAGAGTTTAGAAAGATAAAACCACCAATGTTTAATGGTGAGGTCACAGAAAGGGGAAGAAGTTGAAGCGTGGTTGTCAGGAATGAAAAAGTATTTTTAGATCTATAATTATTCCTATAGGCTAAAAGCAAGAATGGCTATCTATAATCTAACTAGAAAAGCAGATATATGGTGGCAAGATATAAAAAGAGTTAAAAATATAAAGGAAAAGTATGTAACTTGTACAACCTTTAAAAAGTATTTTAAAAGAAAATATTTGTCTAAACAGTATTATGAAGAAAAGGCGAAGGAATTCTATGATCTAAGGTTAAGCTCTATGTCCATGAAGGAGTTGTGTAGTAAATTTTTAAGTTTACTACGATATGTACCCTACATAATAGATGAAAAACCGAAGATACAAAGGTTTCTTAGTTGCTTACCTATGGTTTTCAACGATAGGATTGAATATGATAATCCTAAAATGCTTGAGGAAGCAATGAGGAAAGCAAATTTCTCTTATGAACAAAGCAAAAATAAAAGAGACAGTGTACCTAACTGGAAGGATAAAAGAGGAGGTAATTCCGAACATAAAGGAGGAAACTTTAAATTTAATAGGAATTTCGGGAATAATTCCCGAGAATTTTCTAGAAACAATTATCAAGGAACAAATTTTATAAGGAATATGCAACAGAATTCAACGACAATGAAAGAAAAGGAAGTACCTACTGGTTATAATAAAGATATAGCTCAAAGGGGACCCTTGAAATGTTGGGAGTGTGGCGAACCACATTATTTTAAGGATTGTCCTGTAAGAAGAAGAAATTTTAAAAATAATGTGGATACAATCCAGGAAGAGGCCATTATTGGTGATATCGCAAGGGAGATACCCAGAATCAATGCATCATTGGAGAATCGACATGCATATCACAAGACTTCTATGGTTGAAGTGGAAGGTATGATAAACAACAAAACTATTTCCATTTTGATAGATCCCGGTGCAAGTCTAAGTTGTGTATCACCAAGTATAGCAGAAAGATGTAAATATATTAGGAGCAAAGTAAATAGTCTAAATTTCTATACACAGTAAGCATTAAAGAGCAGCAAAATAACTATATAAAGTAGATAATGTCAATACAGGTAAGGTCTTAAGAATAGAACAATTTGATATAACGAACAGAGCCTAATGCTAAATAAACACCCTGTAACAAGAGCCGAATGATAAATTCATAGTCGTGAGACTTAGGAAACATAATGTCATAAGAGGTTAAGCAAACTGATAGAGCACCAATATAAATGAACCAACATACATATATATATAACTAGAGCCGAAGGGCTTCTACAAACCGATAGAGCACGAATATAAATGAACTAAAAATATGTATATATATAACCAGAGCTGAAAGGATTTTTCCCAACTAAAGGTATTTATGCATATCTGGCCGAGAGGCTTCCCTATTAAAACCAAGTCGATAACAAAACATAATTCGACAGTTCAAATATGAGCCGAAAGGCTTCGAACCAAAGCAAGCCTTAAACCATTAATCAAGTTTATAAACTAATCTATAATCTAAGTTAATACAGTCATGCCATGCATCCTAAAGGGAGTAAAACTCATTCTAAAACCCTAACTCTTCTCTCAATTTAGAGACAACGTAGTAATTACTCCATACTTGTGGTGTCGACCGACCCCATCTATTTCCCCACACATCTTTGGATATGGAGATCGTCACGCCATCATGTAATAAAAGTGTGAGAGTTAGAATAACCCTCTAAGGATACCTCTACATATAAATGGGCGAGACAAGCCGAGGCTTTATGAGGAGAGCACCCTCGACAATAGGATAACCACCAGAGCTAAGACTCGTCGGGTGTCGAAGAAGGAAGTCAAGATTCCAAACTAGAAAAATTCCCGACCATCGCCATTGTCCATGGAGGCATAACCAACCCAAGTGCACCTGCAAATGTAACACCACCTGAAGTTAGAAGAGATTTGCAGACCAAGGCGTATGCATAAAATCGACAATGCGAGGAAAGAGACTTACCAGTTGCGACGAAGGAGGTGAGTCAAGAGCACTCGGTTCTTCACTGCCATCAAATGCACTTGCGGGGGAACCTAATCTCATCAAGAAAACTCGCGATAAAAAAAATGAGAAGTAAATTAGCAACATGGTTTACCTCTGTCAAATTCCTAAAACCTTCCTCGAGCCCACGCTTGGATGGACATAGAGGCAATTCAAATTAGACTCATCACCGGGAGTAGAGCTAAGCGCACGGTGGAAAACCCCAAACCCTCTGCATACCTCTGTTAAAACCACACACAGAAGCGGTCCCCGATGACAGGGTAAAACCAAATGAAGGAGCACGTGGGGGACTCCCCATATGCCATCAAGTCAATTAGTATGCGAACTAAGGGGAGAGTAATTCATGCATACCTCAAGACCTGTGGAAATCCCAAGGTACCATAATCCAACGACAAATAAATATCCAAGAAAAAACTCTAGTACAAGATCGTGCCACCTCAACTGGTCTATAGGACGCCTGTAAGGTCGACCCATCACGATCGACGTGATGGTAGTTAGTGCCCAAGCTACCAAGCTCAGCTTTCAGGCTTTGTATCAATATACCATGTTTAATTTAATACTGTCAGAGGTATTGACCATAGGGAGTTGGAGGTTAAATGGTTTTGGTCGATGAACGTTCAAAGTTTCAAATATAATAATAAAACTCCCCATGTTATCGTTGACCACTATACGATAAAAATTCCCCACGTCTTATGCATTGTATTACATTCTAGCCACGATGTTATATCATTGGTTGAGGACTTAGAGTTTAATTGCATCGACCTAAATTCGTACTAATGCTTACAATGTTACCATTACGGTTATGGATTAGAATTGGTATATGCTTATACATTAGTTGCATAATGTTCCCATTATGGTTATGGATTACAATTAGTATATTCTTAAACAATGTTCATGATGGTTATGACTAAAAGTGGTAATTGGGCCTAAGACCTTAAGGCCCATAATATTAAGGAAGGGTATTAGAAGACCGTTGGGGTTTTGTAGTTAGAAGTGCAAACAAACTGAAACAAAATACTTGGCCGTACATAATCGTAGGAAGAGAAATAAATTATTGCACAAATGAGGTATGTGGCAGAATGGTATCAGAGCTGTAGTTACAACACTCGGCCTAAAAGAAGGCCTAGCACTTATGTAAATAAATACAAGAAGAAAACTAACTTATGGTTTCCATTAATTTCTCATTATCCAGGAAGAGGGAGAGTCTTTGCCTAAAGAATAAGGGATCATTACTGGTGATAACATATGGGTGAATCTCAACGAAAGTAGAAACGATAACCAATCTGAACTTCTTAAAACAGTAAAAGATTTGAAGGAAGAATTACAAAATGTTAAGATAGATAACGAATGTATTTTAAAGGATCTAGAAAATAAATATCGCATCATCAAGGGTGATAAAACTAATCTCGTAAAAGCACACCAAAGGAGAAAACAAATATTTATCCTATTAGCAAAGCAAGAGAAGGAATGCAAGCAACAACCCACCATTTGTAGAAAAAGAATGGTTGATATAACAAAGAAAATGGAAAATGGAGGCCATGTGTTTCCGTCTGTTGCATTATCTAGCTTTTGGGTACCAAAATCCTCCCAAAGGGAAGGCATGATCCGATTTGGATCCTCATTATATTTCCTCTCCTGTAAAAAATTCTTAAGAATTAATTATTTTGACGAAATGGAGATTTTTTTTTAATTTACTACTAGAATCGAACCTTTGTGATGTTTCACCTCCCAATTCCACCCCATAAAAAGTGAGGGCTATGGTAGAAAAGAACACTCAGTTTTTGGGAGAAAGATAGAAGGAAAGGAGGGGAGAGGACAAAAGCAGCAATGTGAATTTGAATAGGCCAACCAAGTTGAAGACTGGTGGATGAGGAAGTCAAGGAGCCTATCCATGAACAAGAAAGGCTTATATGTGCCATTGCCATCTGCAATTTGTATTTTTCAATGAGTGGCAATGCACAGTCTTTATGGATAGTTAACCCCTCTTTATTTATCATATAAGCAATAAATCCCAAAGCAATGTTGATTTTCCCAATTGGTTGTTGAGGATAAACTCTGTGTCAAAACAAATTATTTAATCTTTGCATTGTTGTTATACTCTATTCTATTGATAATGCTTTTCCCCATTAACAGTTAATTTCCTAGGTAAATCTCTTCTAGGTCGGGAAAAATTACATTGAGTGGAAAATTTACCTTCTTGCTTAGGTAAATTTAAGTAAGCTTCGGCTAATTTAAACATGCCAAGGAAAATTTAAATGTTGCAAGAAAAAATTACATGTTTTCGACAAAATTGAAATCATTTTGATTGAGTTTAGATCATCCTAGGTGAACGTAAATTATGCTTCGTGAATTTAAATCATGTTGGGTTAAATTTATAGATGCATGGGAATTTCCCGTAACTCGTGGGTGT
>Ga0213500_10000047_pt1 | contig 12175 bp, 9 predicted proteins | sample Redfir_Yose_2_Me_FD_150978 | JGI IMG/M metagenome (GOLD analysis project Ga0213500, IMG submission 150978) | Leaf-associated microbial communities from Abies magnifica in Yosemite National Park, California, United States - Redfir_Yose_2 | ecosystem: Host-associated > Plants > Phyllosphere >...
GCAACAGTTCCTGTACTGGCTTGATCGCTTCCACCCACCTGACAAGTGGAAATCATGGAATTTGGAAGCATGCTTTGACTCTGGCCAATCCTTACATTCTGGAGAAGTAAATGAGAAGACAAATCAAAGGCAGAGTGAGGTTGTGTCCAAGAGGTAGGGTTTGGATTGTTTGCTACTTGTTTACTGCTACCAGCCTGAACTGTGGAATTCATGGAGCTTGCAAGCTTGGTTGCAGTTTGCCCTGAACTGTGGAATTCATGGAGCTTGCAAGCTTGGTTGCAGTTTGCCCAACCCATTCAATCTGTGCAGGGAAATGAGCTTGTAAACCAAAAGTAGGGACCATTCCTGGCTAAAAGGAAAAAATTAGATTGTTCTCGGATGAGCAAGGCATGGATTGATGCCCATAAACATGGCTAATAATTGATAGAGAAAATGTAACTAGTTCTATGCGCATTTGGTTACTCCTGTCAACCTTACTTGGGAACTCATGGAGATGACTTGTATGCTTCCACTCTGACCAATATTTGCATTATGGCTAGGCAAATAACCATGTAAACCAAAGGTAAATAGAGGGCTTGTCTCAAAGATAGAGTTTAGATTGTGTAGTTGAGAAATGCCCAGATTGAAATGCAGCACCTTGGTTGATGTTCAATGAATTAGATGCAACTTCCCTTCTACCCACTGGATTATATCTGCCAAGATGACCTGTGGGACTCATGGAGTTAGTTTGTACACTTCCACTCTGACTGGTCCTTGCAAACTGGTGGGGCATGCAACTATACAAATTATACATAGATGCAGGTCTTGTCTGAGGAACATGGTTCTGATTACTTGTAGAGAAGGTAGATCTCCTGGAACTTGTATGCACACTGGTACTATGGCCATTTATTACATTCTGAAATTCAGCATTTAGATGTTCTGTAGATGAGCAAGACGTGAGTTGATGCATAGCATCGTGACTGCTAATTGAAAAAGCAGATGTGACTACTTTTCTACCAATGCCGTCACTTCTGCGAGCTGGATCTATGGAACTCGTGGAGCTTGCAAGAATGCCTCTACTCTGGCTAGTCAAATGAATGGATACAATAGTAGAAGAAAAAGGCCTTCTTAAAGAGGCAAGGTCTGTCAATGAAGAAGGCCTGAATTGACTTGCTGCATTTTGGCTAATGTTTGAGGAAATATAGGCAACTGCATATACACCCTCTTGATTACTTCTACTAACTGGAACTGTGGATCTCCTAGTAGATAATGGAGGTATAATATCAACAATGGGCAATAATATCGACTGGGTTTTCTTCAGCTTGTTGGAATACCTTAATTTCTTCCATTTCTCTTATTTGTCTGAGGCATGGCAGTGATCGCTAGTGGAATTCTCTTGGCCCCAAATAAAACATGGAGCAGGCTTGTCACATACATAGCAGTGACACCGCATAATTGAATTACATGGGAAGCAATGTCCCGGATATGTGTTCTTTAATTGATCCCTACACTAAGGACGAGAAGAACAAGTTTGGCCTCTGTAATCGCTATTGCAGATTTGAGGAGCATGAAGATCTTTAAGACAAAAAGGATGGTGCAACTCAGAAGTATTACTACATTAAGAAACTTTGGCATGCTAAATTTATTTCAAAAATAGAGGAGATTGATATTTATAACAGAAAGTATTCATGGGTAGAAACAGGGCAGGAAAAAATATGCAATATGCATTGTAAAAAAAAAGGCGAGCTTTACGATGGCTATAGACATGAGACTAGGAAATATGGTCCTGACCTGGATGTATCCAACGATGAGATGACTCTTGGGACTTATTGGAAAAGAGCAATGTCTTGTGAAATGCATTGTACATCACTTCTCTGTTCATAGTACACACAACTAGATAAACTTGAAACAAATAAATATCAGCCAGTAAATTCAGTTCATTAGATATTCATATCTATGTTTCTTCATATATATATATTGAAATTTCAATAAATTGAATAAATCAGATAATTTATTAGTTCTATCTAAAAGATCCCCTCCAGAAAAATATAGAAGCTTGACGAGCTTCATCAACGCATGCCTTCTCTGTGCCTTTTCATTACTGATGTGAACTTCACTGAATTAAATTACAAGTCTAAGGGTTGGCTAACATGAAGATTGTTGTCTGGTGAATTACGAGGTAAAGCACGATGGGGAATGAATTTTGTCACAATTTTTTAAGGCAGTGAGTCACACTTTTTTGAAGCTTGAAGTTGTTCCTTTTTGGTACAAGCTTTGTAACCAGTGGTGCATGCCAATAGCTTGCAGTGTTTTTTTTCTGCAAATGTTTTCAATCTGCGAATTGATTTTTGATATAGTTCAAAAAATCAAGGGCATAATTTGGCTTTTTCTTCAGCCATGGAAGTTGGCATTCATTTTTGGGAATATTCAAGACTTTCTATATGCATGATTTTAAAGAGAGAAAAGTTTATAACTTTATTCTAACAGGATGATGAATGGACCAAGACTATTATAAGGGGAAACAAGTCATGTGTATGTCACATCAGCCTCGTTAATAAGATGAAAACAAAATAGACCACAGTGATCATCATTCTGACTTGAGATTTTAAATTTGCTGCTTGGTGGTCATTCGTTGGACATTAATAAAATTATCTTATCTTATCTTATATCAAAATGAAGCTCACCCCTTTCCTTGATGGTCCACTGAAGCCCCTGGGTGTAGATGAATTGAGTGTATGCCAAGAAGGTTTTTTAGTGGATTTTCCATCATTCTCACCTGTAGAAAACCAAAATAATGATAAAAGTAAGTACTTCTATGGCATCTTCCATATTATTCAGTCGGGCAGAAAAGGAATTGTGATAAAAAAATTGTGAGAATTCCAACCATGAAAATTTCCAAACAAATTCAGAAAATATAGAAATAACTTGCTTAATAAAGATCGGATGCTATAACAAAATTGTGCATGCCCATCAGAAAAATCCATGAAAGTAATAACTTCTTGGAGTGAAGGGCAATCCTTTCTAATAGAATACATGGCAAAATCTTACCACAACTCACTAACCTTCGCTGCATGTTCCTGAGAAGCTACAATGATTAGAACCATAGGACCATGTATAAATGAATCTCTCCTTCGCCTATCTATGATATGAGAAGAAGCAGCAGAAACCAACACATCATTTTGTTGTAAGTCAAATGAAGCCTGGGAACTTCCCAAAATGTTTGACCCCTTTAAACACATTTCCCAAAGTTGATTCATTGATTCATACAAAACATAAATTGCCAACTAACCGATCCACTTTGAAGAAAGGAATGGAAAACCAATTGACTTTTAAAGCCTTCCACAAATGTTCCCTATTAACAACATCTCTAATAGGAGGTGCACATTTGAACCAAGTGTCCCCATCACCAATTTCCTCTGCAGCAAATGCAAGATAATGTGGGCAAGTTTCCACACTAATCCTTGCACCACTTTCTTTTGCTTCCTGCTGCACAGAAAATGCATTAAGTTTGAGAGAAGCTTCCCATTTGCCTGGTTCCTGAAGTTCTTTAACTTTTGTTCAATTTTCACCGACACATTTCTAATAAGAAGTTTATGACTAGAATAAAAGAAATGCTAAATATTTTTTTCCATTCTTCAAATTAGAATAACCACAAATTTCTCCCTCATATATAAACATTAAAAAAATGCAGGCAATTCTATAAGAATAGAATTGAAGATTCTCTACAAAGGGAATTCCTAAACATTCTCACAATGTAAAGCATACATTTGTCAGATATTTTCATACAAAGCTAAGAGTGATGGGTTAGAATGACTCACAAATCTTGGGAATGCCATTTTTTCTTGATATGGAAATCTGACAAATCACTCATTTATGAAACCCATGCGACATAAAAACATAACTTAAAAATGGAAGAAATGTTTTGGAACAATTTAAGTTCTTAGGTTATCTTTTACGGTTTACAAAATCATATTTAGATTGTTGTGGAGGACATGGTAAAAGTCTAAAATTGCATGTTCCCTTGTCTCTCCATGTTGACCCAACAACTAAAGAATAATTTACTGCTCAAAGGACACAAGTTGTTCTCATCAAAACTCATAGAAGATAATATAAATTCTAAATGAAATCTCTTAACATTGCATTGTTGTCCAACACATCAACTTAATTTCTTGAACAGTGTGCCACCAACAGGTATGGCATTCAATTAAAAGGGATTGGCATTGGCGAAGATGTAATCACATCCCAAGTTACCAACCTGTCCAATATAGTGAGAGCAAAAATCAATATGCAGCCCTGTCTCCACATAATAAGAATGGTAGGTAAATTCCTTGAGGAAAACCCATACAAACACATCTATTTCATCCATATCAGAACTTACATCAACTACACATGTTGCACAATCTAGTAGGTATGTGATTGCAAGGAAAAATCACCTACAATACCCGCACAACTACAGACTCCTCCCCTAATGTGTCACTACCAAAGAGGATTCCCACTCTTTAGGTGCCCTAGTAACAGGCCCTAGTATAGCCTCCCCTGCACCTTGTAACATGATCAGGGGCCTGTTAGAGGCATGTTAGAAGTTTCTTGCTATGTATGCTAGCATACACAGCAAGTTTTCTTGCGGTGTATGCTAGCAAACACAGCAATAAGTTTTTTTGCTGTGTATGCTAGCATACATGGCAAGAAGTTTCGTGTTGCTGTGTATGCTAGCATACACAACAAGAATTTTTCTTGTTGTGTATGATAGCATACACAGCAAGAAATTTTCTTTCTGTGTATGCTAGCATACACAGCAAAAAAACTTGATGTAACTTGATGTAAATTGATGTAACTTTATGGCTCATTAATGTACACCAAGCACAAGCCCTCACATTAGAAATTCATTGGTCTTATGCAGGCCCCTCCACATAAGACCAACGTATTATGTTTGCTCTTGATGATGTGTGGGACAAAGATGTTTTGGAGAAGAATGGCTTGCCATTGGGTACCCAAAATAAGATTGTTCTCACTAGTCGTGATAAAAGAGTTGCAGATGCTATGGGGGCTCATCACACCTACCACAAGGCTTATTTATCAGAAGAAAATAGCTGGAAATTATTCTGCATTCATGCTTTCCCTGACCTTGCAGAGCCTCCGAACGAGCTGAGCAACGTTGCCCGCCTCATTGTGAAAAAGTGTGGTGGGCTACCCTTGGCCCTCAAAACAATAGGAGCGTCTATGGCGAGAGTACAGAGGCTTCCTAATGACTGGGAATAGATCTTGCATCGTTTAAATCAACCGGACTTCATGGGCAACTGAGTTATACAATCTTTAACGTTAAGTTACCAATGCCATGCTTTGAAGTTTGCCTCATCATATATAACTTAACCCATCCTATATATTTTTATAATTTCGCAGGATATGCTTCCTCATGAAAGTTTCGCAGGATAAACCTTTGTGTCTCTTGTTCATTTGTGTAGTTGTATGCTTCAAGGTGTAAATGCTTTATGATAATGAATAAATGAAAGACTGAATGCTATCATAACTAAGTATTTATCCAGATTTGAGGCATAAATCCAACATATAGGCTGGTTTATTATTGGGATACACTTTCATATAAGCTTAAACAACCACCTTCCTTTCAAGGATGCCTCACAATGTACACCGGGAGCATAATCCCTCTTGGTACTTGAAAGATTCTTTGTAATTAGTTTGAAAAACTTGCAGCAATCACAGAAGTTTGAAAAGATAATATTATCATTGATAACACAACGGACTAACTAAACTAAAACCATGAAAAATCCCAGTTTGCAAGTAAGATGCATATATGTAAAGCATACCTCCAGGAGTATGTTGGTTGGCTTTGTACTCCATAGCAAACGTTGTTGAAAGTGATGAGTGGAGAGAAGGTGTAGAAACAAGATCTCTGATGCGGCGTACATGAGACCTTATATCATCATATAATGCTGCATAACATGATCCAGTTAATTGTGAGTCATTTTTCTTAAATGGTAGAGTAAATGCTAGCATGAACTTTGTATACCTTCATGGGTTATGTTCATAAATTTCCAATTTGCCTCCTACTTCTGAACACTCGGAATTCAGGCTACCTACCTGTAAACATGTCTAATGAGTAGCCACCTGTACTGATATCACCAACATCTCCAATTTCTAAGTAATCTGCAAGCTGATAGCGGGAGCCATCTTTCATGACCATAATCAGGTCATAACAAGTATAGAAGCAGGTCTCTGGAGCATCAAGAAGAAACTGCCGCAGATCCATCACAGAATCTCCAGGATTGATCTGATCAGGCACCCAGGAACATTGAGTATATTCAAATAACATATTTGCAATGTTGCATCACTGATTTAGAATAAGTCTGGATAAAAAATGCAAAAACTATTTGCAGCAATATTTACAGAAACGATATTGCTTTCTAGCCAGTGAAATGGCAGGACTACCAAAGAAAGGGCTCCTTGTATAGGCAAAATGCATGCAGAAACCTCAAAATCATAGCTTGATTTCAATTTTTCATTCCTAAAATAAAAAATATACCACATCTGTCTCAAAATTGTCTGCATAATCACTAAGAATGACTGTGATGAATAGAAAGACAAGTTAAACGGGTTCAATTGTCAACATGCATGACCCAGTCTTTGGGGGGGTTAATTTCGCATGGAAGATGTGGCATGACAGAGATTATCCCTAAGCATTTGACCACTTTACTTGACTGTGTTCGAGTATAGAAAAAAAAAACTATCCTTTGGGCTTTGGCAGAGTTAAACTCACAATCCCCGACAACCCAAAGAGAAGTATGGTATCAGCCATTCTGACATTATGCACCGCATCAAATAATATTTAGCACAGAACCTTGAAAGTGACCATAAAAGACAAAGAAAGGGCTGCATCCAAGATGCAAGTAACCAAACAAGACATAGATTAGCCACAAATAGCATACTGAATCCAAGTGCAGACATTTTTGCATCTAAGAGGGATGTGTATATTATTAGAGCCAGTGAAGGCTAAAGATGTGAATGAACAAACAAATGAGGCAAGCATTTCCAAGCATACACAATGATCATCAATGCAGATGTACACAAATTTTATGGTTAGAAAAGAGATGTGGAATATCTCTATTCATAGAAACAATGGCCTTAACTAAAAATAGAATAATATGATCGCTTTCAAGGATATGCACAAATGGGCCAAGGTGCATATGAATGTTTTAAGCATTGCATTATATGAATGTCCAACTACATAAAGAGACTGGTTGGGTGCTAAAATTACTTGAGAAACAACACAAACAAATGCATAAATAAAAAAAAATGAGAGCACAGAAACAAAGAAATGAGCTGATATGTGGGTTTGAAAGCAGCAAAGATGCATCTAAGCTATAGGAACCTCTTGAAATAGAGTAAGATAGGTTACATTTACAGTGTAACATAGTGACTTTGGATGCATAACTGTCAGCACAAAGCACATTCCCACATGAGCGGTTGGAAGCAATAGACAATGCTATTTGCATACAAGTGTCAGAATGGGTCATGTTCCTACCATTGTAATTCACCGCAACAGACAACATTAATAATATATGCTATTTACATATTTAAGTAGGGATCTGCTTCTTGTTTCAAGGAAAATAAATGTATGTTTTGCACACAAGCTCTATTGGCCACTGAAAAGGGTTATCAATTAGTGAATTACCTGAAGCTCAAGCTTTTCCCCACATGGTCCTTTGACAGTAACAGGATACAAGTGAAGCTCCCCTGTTTCCAAAAAATAAGCACACATTACATATAGAAAAATATGAACAAACAAAATTACTCTAAATTATAATATTCTTAATATCAAAGTTAACATGCCATTGACAAATACCCAATATGGAGAGAAGCAGCAATAGACAAAATAAATGCATTCAAACACAATCACTGCCATAACGAGTACTTCATTAACTATAAAGACAAACTATAATTTCTATCCCTGCCATTAGCTGCATCCGTTATTCATAAATAAATAGCAAAAGCTTACCATTTCCTCTTTATCATTTTTCTTTGCTTTTGTTACAATTTTCCTCTGCCTCGAATGCATACAAGAAAACCTCAGAATGTAGTTTCACATTGCCATCTCATCTTTGATCTGAAAATACAGCCCATTATGATATTTGGTTGCAATATGTTCTTTAGATTCATTCATGTTCATTCTAATTTGCAGTTTCTTAAACTGCTCCGTATACTCTTGCACTAACAATTTTGTTCTAAATTATAAAATTACCTGAACAGGGCCTGATGATTGTTTGATGATGGAATTTAACCCCTAGCATTTTTGCCTTGATATGCCCTAATTTTCTAAAAGTGGTCAAACCATAAGGCTGGATGGTAGCTATAATCTCCATGTCCAAAAATTGCCCAAGCTCTTGACCCAATTTACCAATGCATCCGAGTTCAAACTTCCTGGAAATTCTGATTCCTCCAACTTCCTGGAAACTCTGAGTTCCTTATTTTGATATAGTTTCCACGAACCTCTTCATTGGGTCAAGTTCTCCAGTCTGAGTAAGCATCAACACTCACTTCTCTGTCCACTAACCCTCTATAAATAATAAAACTCATCATCCATATACCCTCTGTCTCTAATGATCTGCCTTCCTCTTCTTCCCAAAACAAAAACAAACCCTCTTAGCCACATCCATTGCTTTGATGATGCCAACCCAATACAGCAACAAGTTAAATTCCCAGCTTGAAGATGCCTTGTATGGATGCATTTAGTGCAAAGAGCTTGCTGTAGGTAAATGCCAAGATTAATGCCAGCTCTGTGGCAATGGATATGTTCCCAACAGATCCAATATGCTCTGATTTTAATTGCCATTGTATAAATATACCTCTGGCTATATGCATTCAACCCAGTAGTCCTACCAGCATTTGGCTGTAGTTGGATTAATGGAATGCAATGGATGGAGGACTCTTTGTGTATGCGATTGGACCAATTAAAGAGGCAGCTGTAATTACAAGTCAATTCTCACAGCTCAACACATACGTCCATTCCCTATGCCAGCGATCATGAGAATTTATTAAATGTATTATGAAAAGTTGAATGAGAATGCCAAACACACAGTCTTGGTTGTATGGCTGTGGCTGATATTCTCTGGTGAATTATACATCAACACAAGCCACAGAGTATGGTATTCACGCTGTAGAAAATCAGTTATTTAACCCAGTGAACAAAGCACCCAATTGAAAACGAATTTGAGCTAAGCATTGGCTGTAGCATTGCATATCACACCAGCGAGTTCAATGAAATGTGTAACTGATTTGTGTGGGCAGCCAACGATTCAAAGCAGGGGAAATGTGCTGTAATTATCAATCCCAACAGACATTGAAGCAACCAGCAAACAGAGCAGGGCATATTCGCTGTGTATACAAGTCTAAGAATGTTGTAGCTACCATGCAACGAACTAGCAATTGGAAGATTTAGAAATTATCAAAGGAACCAGTGTTCTTGCAACCCACACTTTCCGTATGATAACTAGAATAGCAAATCGAATTGAATGCTGTGGGTGGTGTAATGCAGAAAATGCTTGAGGATGTGGTTTTTTAAAACAACAATAAAACATTAACACACCAAACTATAGCCATTGCACCGCGATGAACACAGAGATTTATCCTGGAAACCTAAATGGGAAAACCAAATTCGATGGGGATTTTATTACGTTGGGGAAATTTTAACAAAGGTGAGCTGCATTCTCAATCAGAGGTTTAATGCATTCTTACTCACGGGAAACATTGCAGATGGCTTTAGCTCAGAGACAACCTTCTCAAGCTCCCCTTCCTTTATTGAATGCCCTTCTTCTCCACAGCCTTCAGATTTAATGGGCTGCCTTGGAAGACCAACCATCACAATGGTTTGTTTCATCATCCAAGTGAAATGGAGTTTTGGACTATTCACTCAACTTTGCGAAATTAAATTCTGTTATTACAAAGTTAAAAAGAGAGATTGTTTAGAGGATCCATTTCGGATCAGGTTGCCTACTCTTTCATCTGCAACAAACAGCATTAGACAACCACTTTGTTCTACACAACCAATGATAGAGAGCCAAGGAATGTTAGCAAAATAAAGTAGAGACGGTTGAAAGATCTGACACTGACATTTCAAAAATTCTAATTCATTGTCGCAAGAAGAGTACAAAGAAAAAAAACCTCTCAAAGCAGATGAAAGTTCCCTAATATCAATGCACTACATCCCAAAAAATGATACATAACAAGAACATTACATACAAGGTTAACAGCAGAAAGGATCTGCCTATTTGGGTTTGCATCAAAAGCTTGCCTCTGTTGTGAGTTTAAGGAGAACCATTTACACATGACGTTGATATAAAGCTGGTTTCTGATGATATTCTAAAACTGGTTGCATTTCATGAATTTACTCCTGAAAAAGTATACTAAAACCTGAAACTCCATTTCCCTGGGCAGTTACTCCTGAAAAAGTATACTAAAACCTGAAACTCCATTTCCCTGGGCAGTAGACCCACTTAATCTGATAAGATTTAATAATCTTCAAATTTCTCCGTAACCAAAGCACTGACTTATAAAATCATATGGTTTAGCGAGATGATTTTCCTAATGGCCCAATCCAGATTTTCACATGTATGAGGCCCCAAATATCAAAGAGCTGGCGGCATAGGCCTGTCCCAGTCATTTACTCAAAACCTTCTTATTTTGACCCTCTTTTTCATCTTCTGTGAGCGCCTAAGGAAGAGGTCTGATATATCCAACTTCCCTGAATTCTTCATCTTTGCTGCAAGTTCTTCAAATATATCAGGTCTACCTGTTCTTGAAAAATCCGCGAGGAATTTGTCGTAATCAAAACGCGGAGCTTTCATACCTTTGTCAATCATGCTTTCTATATAGGCACAAGCCTCGTCAGATCTGCCTTCCCTGATCAGCCCTCCAATGAACACAGTGTAAGAATTAACATCAGGACAGCAGCCGTTCCGAGCCATTTGATGCCATATAGCAAAGCCCATCTCAGGGTTCCTTGCACGGAAATACAATTTCATCAGCATGTTGTAGGTGTGAATGGTAGGTTGAAACCCACATTGGATCATCTTCTCAAAGAGTTTAGTGGCTTCATCTGGTTTGTGGAGAACCATCATCACTTTGATAAGAGCATTGTAACTCCGGCAGTCATGACGAATCCCTTTCTCTTTCATTTCCTGTAGCAACTCATAAGCCTTATCCAACTTCTTCGTGTTGCCATAACCAGTGATCAAACAGGTGTAAACAGCAGCATCAAGTGGGGATCCATGTTCCTGCATTTCAGCAAAGAATTTCGAGGCTTCCTCCATCTTCTGTAATTTGGAAAGGGCCCGAATAACAATAGTGTAGCTTTTAGAATTAGGAGAAGGACCATTGGTTTTCATCAGTTCAAAGAGCTTCAGAGCCTCATCCTTCTTGCTTCCCTTAAAGAGACCCCCCAACATAATGTTATGGGTGACAACATCAGGCTCGAATCCCTCATCAATCATCTCATTCCATAGTTTCCCTGCCTCTATCAGATTCTTCGCCTCGCACCATCCTGATATAAGTGCTGTATAAGTCCTCGCATTAGGAGGAAATCTTCCCCTCATTTTTTCAAACAGCATTTGGGCTTCCTTCGCTAGTTTAACCCTGCCTAAAGCATCCAACATAAAGTTAAAAGCATTGAGATTGGCATCGAAATCATACCTTTCCATCAGATCAAACATCTGCACAGCCTTCTTCATTTCCCTAGCAGCAGCAAAGGCCTTAATGGCGATCTCGAAGGTCTCAATTGTCAAAACAGATCCCTTTTGCCCATCTCTTCCAAAAGCTCACACATTGTCACGAACTGCTTCGTTCTGGCCAAGATACTCATCATAGCGAATTGTGTGAAAAACCCACCTGCTGCTCTGCCCAATTGAAGAACCTGAAGGCTGGTTTCCTGGCATGAGAGAACCTGATCAATACGTGATAAACTAATGAATGAGAAATTGGTACCTGAATCATGGCGTAAAGGGTTAAAGAGGGTCTCGAATCCTGCTAAAATTCATATACATCCTGTACTATTCTGGCCCACTGAAATTTCCATAATATTATTTATAACACATCAAAATCTTTACGAATTTTTTTTTTTCCTCCATTTTTAAAAACCTATTTTCAAGGGCCGCACCAATCCCTTTAGAAAAATCAACCAATTAAAAAA
>Ga0213500_10000048_pt1 | contig 11766 bp, 13 predicted proteins | sample Redfir_Yose_2_Me_FD_150978 | JGI IMG/M metagenome (GOLD analysis project Ga0213500, IMG submission 150978) | Leaf-associated microbial communities from Abies magnifica in Yosemite National Park, California, United States - Redfir_Yose_2 | ecosystem: Host-associated > Plants > Phyllosphere >...
ACCTGACGGATCATAAGGAAAAAGGGCAAGGAGATAACTTGCTTCAGCTTAACCCGATGCCGCAGTTAAGTCATTAAATTATTTCTTACATTGACAAAGCAGTCGTGGAAGTGAAGGCGGAGCAACGACGCTCCCATTCTTTTCTCGTTGGCGACGGCTTGCTTCACTGCAGCTTGCACTATCGACCAGGACATTCCCTCTCCATTTATCATTGTTATCAGCTGCTAAACGTTGGGATCTCAGCAATAAAGAGCATCAACAGCGGGTCATTCTGGTGACTAAATCCAGGACCCATTCCATGTGTATTGACTGAGTAAAGAGGCGCAGCTTACAGTAGATTTATATGGCACAGGGATAGCATAGTGTGGAGCCCAGGAAACACGTGTAGACACATTCCAGCTAGCAGAGATAGAACCAGGAGGGCGCACAGTTATATGACTTAGCCCCAAGTGCGTGGGTCTAGTGTTATGCATTCTCCAGCCCGAGCTCTTTAGTAAAGCTAAGAATATATGATTCATGCTTCTGGGCATACTAGAATTTTCTGAGTATTATTTGGGAGAGTCCACATCCATTTTCTAATCAAGGAATCAGATTCTGGGCAAGCAGTGAGTTCTAACAGCCATCTTAGAAGAGGCACCTCGTTCTGGGCACATTCTGGGAAGTTACAGCCTTTTTCAGCCAACTAAGAGGTACTTTCCCATGCTCAGTATTCAATTGGATATCTCAGCTGCTCCAAACTGAGGTACTTCTCTTATGTAAATGAATTACTGTTCTTTGAAGTATAGAAACTCAAATCTGAACTGTTATTTTCTCTTATTGAATTCCCTTTTGAAATCTGTAAAAGTGTATGCTTGTCTCGTCTTAACTCATATACATGTGGAGTAATTTGAGGGAGGAATAAGGGGTGACTTTGGCAACAAAAACAGAAATCAGATTTGCTAGTCTTTTCATCTTGCTGTTCCACATTTCCATTTTGCACAGAAAACTAAGGGAAACATTTTAGTCTTCAAAATTCAAAAGTTCAAACCCAGCACTTAGGAAATTTTGGTAATTTTGAATAGAGAATATTACATTAACACAGGTGTGGAGGGAAAACAATATTTCTTCCCAAACAATTGTCTTGCTTGGGCATTTACCTGTAGCAATAAAGTTTAGTTACTTTGTCCATTGAAATAAAGAGGAACCGAACCTACATTTGTTCTTACTAGTGATTTGGAATACCATTTACTTTGTGACTCTCAAATAGAATATCAAATATTTTTCCAGAATTCCTTAAATTTGAATTTTCATTGGTCAAGTCTTGTGTATTGTCAATGCTTGTGAGATTTTAATGTGAGTACCCATTATGATTAAGTGAGGACTCAAATTTACTTTCAAAAGTTGGAAGCACTGAACCTGTGAAGTCTGACAATGCAGGGGTTCCTTCCCTCTACCCAAGGTTAGACTCATATTTCTACCTAGTTGTGCTCCATGTGCTCCATCTCATGAATGCATTTTTTCTTGGGCTTCTCTCTTGATTGTTTTCTCTCTCTGTCATTTCCTGGCAGGCTGTGTAATCGTTTGGAAAATGGTTTCTTATCATCTCCTAATATATATGATTTGTTTTGGCCTTCCATCTGAAAGGTAGCTGCCTTCACCCTTAGGCATGCGATAATAATCTGCAATATCCATAGGCTTTACCAGTCTTCTATAGGAAATGCCAACATTTATCCCCTTATTTTGGGATTGGAAATCACTTGGCAACTCATCTTTCTCCCACTTTTCAATAATTTCATCCCAAAACCCATCTAACTTGACCCTACAGAAATAAGTATCGATATCCTTCCTCTCATATTTCTGGAAGGAATTATAATACATGATGTTATCTTTCTTCTCACAAGGCTCTTTATACCACTCAAGATCTGCCATATGACATGGCTTCTCGCTTAATTCAATTTCTAGCTTAGCAACGTTTTTGTTATGCTGGTTTTCAATATTTCCTGCTTTTTGTAGGGCAATTTTTGCATAACATTCTGCTAAGAACACATTTCAAGCATCAATAGTGAGCCTAAAATAAAAAAATGCAATCCAGCGATGCAGATAAAATTTAAGGCTACATTAGAGTCTAATATCAAATCTTATAGACTTACACACAAATAGAACTTTTAGACAGGCTGAGAAGATAGCCTCTTATTATTATCAAAAATCAATGGAAATGAACAATAATTTATTATTTTTATATGTTGTGTTCATTGCAGAAAGATCAAAGTTTTAAATTAAAAAATATATATTCCTAACATTCAAATAAACATAGACATTTCATCAAATTGCAAACTTTATGCATTGACATTCAAATAAACATAGGCGTTTCATCAAATTGCAATCTTGATACATTGACAGAAGAGGTGCTTTACATTCCAGGCAGGGGAGATTCTTATGTGTGAGACATATGTGAAATGTTTCTATCAATTTAAAAATGACACACAAACATTTACACCATCATAGATCCATGTGAACCTTCGATGTGTTACAAAAGGAGAGGTTTTCACTTCAAAGGTAAGGTTTAGAGTTTTTGATCTTAATAAAACCAATTTTAACATGGATTTATGCTAATCAATAATACTTCTAATAACAAAAACATTAGATTTTTTTTAGTTCTTTAAATTTTAATTTAAAAGCTACTTAAGTATTACCTGAGCTGCAACTCCAATAGCTTCTAGTTGCAATGACATTCCCATCTTGTAAGAGGATTCTGAGTTAGGTGTTGCGATTCTTCTTCCAGTTATGGACTTTTCTATGACATGTTTCAAAACAGGACCATACCCTATAGGCTCTGAAAAACTGTCTTGCACAATATTTTCATAAGGCTTTTCATGGCTTAACATTGTCAAATGAAGCATCTTCAGAAAGGTCTCTGAATTCTCAATACAAGTTGCACCCTTGCGTGGGCTTCTCTTGATAACCCCATCTAATAAGTGAAGAATAAATCCTCTTTCTATGAATCTAAGATCACTCTGTCCTGAAACATAAAATAATTTACCTTTGTTTGGAAATCTGTAATCCCCATAATATGCAGGAGCAACTTAAGAGCTCCCTGATGGACGAGCACTGGTTGATCATCGTTACCCCTGAGGCAACCATAGAAGACTTTTTTGTTGGTTTGTATACTGCCCTTTCCATGTTTTCTCTCTTTGATGACGGAACCTTTTATTTTATGAAATGAAGGGAAGGCGACATATGCAATGTCATCATACTCATTCAAAATAAATCTCTCTGAGTTGTCTGCAATACGTGACTCTTCCCAAGCCTTGGATAATATTCCGCAGGAAACAAGGAAAGTTGCACTCTCCTGACCAGTAGTGAACCTGCAACAACATTTTTGTAAATTAAAACAGTAAGGTCAAAGACCAGATTACTGGATCTGCCATTATTGAGTTGAATCAAACCTCTATTTCTAATTACAGGCCATACCATTATTTACCACAACCCCATTAAAAATTACAAATTATATGTCATATTTTTTATCACTTCAAAAACAAACAAAAAACATACATAGCTTGCTACAGAGAAAATCCAAAGTGATCTGATTGTACAGTCAGGTTAAGGATAGCTAGACTTCCAGTTAGAAGGGACTGCAATCCTACAAACCTTCCCAAGGCCTGAGAAATATTTGTTTTTGGTAGGTGAAGCGCTCCATGATTGATAGGTACCGATGTTATGACTGTGAATCAAAACCCATCGTTATTAACACCAGAAATAAAGAAAAAATGTACCCGAAAATTCGATCTAAACTCAACGAAAAGTTCTATTTTACCCACTACAATAATCCATAATTTCCCAAAACCCATTAAATTTCCTAAAAATGAAATCTTTATCTTTATCTTTAGCTATAGTTCCCACCATCTTCGCCAATCCATCTGGAGCTGCAATCCAGTCATCCCACTTGATGCTAATGCAAATCGGCAATCACCAATGGTCAACAAACACGGCCTGCATCTGAAACAATATACACAATGCTGCATCTATTATTTCGACCTGTTCAAGCTTGATACCACAAGTTTCTTGAGTAGTTCGTTCCAGGTAATCATGAGCAAGGTGGGTATCATATTTATCACATTTGACCGAGTTGTTCCTCCGAGCTTCTCAACTGCTATAACATGTTGTACGTCAACGTTTTCTTCACTGTTCTATGGTCATCGACTAGCTCAAACTCTCCAATTTTACCAGCCCACTGTAGCTTATTTAACGCATTTGCAGATCACTGTGGTCACCGATGTACAAAAAGAATTAGACTATTAAAAATAACCAAATATATCATCGATAAATGGAGCTCTTCACCAAAAAAACAAGCTTAAAACCCCAACTGCTAAAGAATTGCACAGTGAAATAAGAGATCCTTGTTTCAGTTGATTTAATCAGAATGTAACACTTTTTTAAGTGCTAATATTAAAAGTTTTTTGTTATGCTTATATGACAGTGGCGGAAATGGTATGGGAGAAAAAATTCTCGATTCCAGCAAATGCATTGTAGTAGTATAAATGACCATAACTTCCTCTAGTGTTACATAGGGATCATTTTCAAGTAATTATGTTGACATTCCTACTCTGCTTTCACTTCGTATCAATGCTGGGCCTGAATTCCTTATTTAAAAACTATAACATTCCCTGATGCTTATATCGAATTCAAGAAGATAGATAAAAGTTGTTTTATCTCTGAGGTGTGAGCTCCCAAACAAAAAAAATGTAAAAAAAAAATTAATTCTGCAGTGAAGATATTCTTGTATGCACAGACACACACTTCATAAATGTAATCTCAGCATACTATATGCAGTGAATAGCCAATGCCTGATTAAGTTGTTTAAATGACTCTTCAGCAGCAGTCCATGAGTTGCTTATTGTTGGTCACAAGCCTTCTCCTTCTGCGCTTGATGCATTTTCTGCTTCAGACCAGACCTTATCATCAGCCTTTTCAGCAGATTCATTTTTCATCACACTCACCAAGCTCTATAGTCTCAGAGCTCTGACCTTAGTCTCCTTGGGCATATGGGGTACTCTTCCAAGCAAGCTGGACCGCTTATCATCTCTGGAGATGCTAAATATAAGCTCAAATTTCATATATGGAAGCATCCCATATGAGCTCTCCGGTCTGAGTAAACTTAAGAGATTCATGATGGATGATAACATGTTGAATGACAGCGTTCCAGACTGGTTCAGTGCTCTTCCAGGCCTACAATTCTTGAGCTTGAAGGACAACAGGCTAAGTGGGCATTTGCCTCCTTCACTCAGCAGCGTGCGGGCACTCAGAGTCCTAGTTCTATCAGGTAACAATCTGTCTGGTGATTTGCCTGATCTGAGCGCAATGCCAAATCTCCAAGTACTGATTTTAGAAGGCAACAGTTTTGGACCCAACTTCCCAATTCTTGGAAAAGGGTTGGTTAGGGTGATCTTGAGCAAAAACATGTTCAGCAGTCACATTCCTAGTTGTCTTCAAACATTGAATCATTTACAACATCTCGATATCTCATTCAATGCTCTAACTGGGCTACCTCCGCCTTCTTTATTTTCCTTGCCTGCCATCAGGCATTTGAATTTGGCAAGCAATTGCTTAGGGGGAACTCTTCCTAGCAATCTATCTTGTGGCAACAATCTTGGGTTTGCGGACATTTCTGCAAATTTATTGACAGGAGAGTTGCCTTCGTGTCTAATGTCCAAATCCAATAAGATGACTGTTAAGTTTGCAGGAAATTGTTTAGCAACCAATTTGCAGCCTCAGCAGAGTTATTCCCATTGCCAGGTTCCTCAGCCTGTTCATTTGTCTAAGAAGGATCATAGAACCGGTACAAAAATGATCATTTTAATTGGGATTGTGGGGGGAACTGTTGGTGGGGTGGCAACTTTAGTCCTTGTTGTGGTTTTGGCACTGCTTAGAAGGTCAAAATATAAGAAGGCAATTAAGCAGAATCAATCAAGAAAACTGGTGCCGGAAAGTGCTTCGACCGGCATTTCGTCAGAATTGCTTATCAATGCAAGTAAGTTGTTTTTCTATAAAAAAATTATTGGTATCTTGTTTTGCTTTTACTCTTTGGTTATTAAAATTTCGAAATTGGTTTTGATTTGTTTTTTCTGTTTGTCACTGGTATGTACTTGGTGAGTCCTGTGATTCAGCTCACTTATACTCGGCATACTCGGCAGTATAAAAAAATGCTGAACAAATTTCTTTTAATGCGGGAGAATTACTGGCGAGTATGGCGAGTATTGAGTTGAGATACTTGGCATACTTTGGAATATTGGCTACCACCATTATGTAAAAGTCGGGGACAGTGAAAAATCCTGGCTATCTAGGTCCTTACAAAATGCTTACAATCAATCACAATCAACCATTGGCCTTAAAACCGGTACATATCATAAATACCATGAAGTCTGAAATGAAAGGCCCCAAGGAGTGAGACAAATTTGCATATCATCTTAAACATGTAAAAGTATTTTGAGCAATAACTGCGTGCCAGATAATGCACACGGAACCACCATTGCAGCTCATTCATGATTGTTTTCATTAAAAACTCGCACAAATATTGCGGTGGAGTCACAGAATGAGTGCATTTCCTTCGGATTACTAGGTCTAGTACAGCCTTCTTTTTCATGATTTTTTTTTTTGTAGTCATCCATAGTTGCTGCTGCTTGTAAAAAAACTGGATAGCCACACAAATTAAGGACTTCATGTTAGAAAATATAACTCATTTCCTCAAATTTATGACTAAGAGTTCAATAAATCTAATTGAGTCAAAGAATGTGTACTGTCAATTGCTGTTTTGAGCCTGCCAGAGGTTCTGGAGTCTGGGTCACTATCCTCTCTTCTTATGTGCTACCGAACGAAAAACACTGTGATAGTAAACGGATGACTAACCTCTCTTCTGATGTGCTACTCAACAAAAAGCTCTGTGGTGGTCAATGGATCACAATCCTCTCTTTTATGTGCCACTTGACAAAAAACTATGCGATGTTAACACCTATGTCCTTTTGCTTTTTCTAGGTTGTTCCAATCCATGACCATGGTTCTTTGTTTCTGTCTTGCACATTCCACATATTAGACAGAGCTCTCCTCCCAAGTATCTTAGGCCATTCTCCATCTGTGTGGACGCCTCAAGTTTTTGGTTACATTACACCTTCCCTAACAACTCACGAGTCACAAGTATTGGGATCTCAGCAAGAACACTTTCAACAACTGTGGACTACATTGTTGATTCTTCCGGTATCATTATATCAGTCACAAATAAGACGTACAAAAGGATCTTGATGATATTCTTCCCACGTTTGTTCTCTGGCTGATTGCTCTAATTTGTTATCAGTAGAGCTATTACATTAGGAATGTCGTTCTGGTGGTATTCTAATATTGTTCTCATTCTATACTCTCCTTGAAGGTAAGTAATCTTATTGAGCTTTCTTTATTTTTGTTTTAGGCAAATCCAATTGGTTTTTGTTTTTTCGATCTAAAGATAGTTTCCATACATGCAAGGGTTCAGTTTTGGTTTATGACATTTGACTGATTTTCTATTTGTATAAAAGGGTATATATCTCAAGCAATGAAGCTGGGTTCACTTGGTCTTCCACAGTACCGCTCATTTGCTTTAGAGGAGATAGAAGGCGCAACAAACAAATTTGATAAGTCAACTCTTGCTCAGGTCTCTCGCCCTATTACAAGGTCAGTTAATTCATGCCTCAACAACCCATTTCTTAGAATGATTCTAAGGCCTTCATTCATGTCTCATGTCTCAAGTCTATATTTTATATTTAACTTGTGGGGAATTTGCAGGAGTTTTGGGGCTCAGTTACTTGCACAGGCTGCTGCAAACAAGGGCATCTCTGCTGCCAATAACGTAATATCTTGATCTTATATCTGTATATTGCAGTTCGTGTTCTGCGCATCCTTTCTCTGACGCTGTTTTATATTTTTCCCCAGCAAACTCAAGCACTGGTTGTCATTCCAAAGGCAGAGGTTGTTCGCGGAAACAAACAAAGGAGATCTAGCAAGAGCAAGGACATTCCTCCCACAACTGTAGTGACCGAGCATGAATTAGATGATTGTGTTATTATTGAGCAACCACACAGGATAAAACCAAGTTATAATCGCAATGCTGGAGTTGCGGGAAACAAAGAGAAACCTCAATTACTAACAGCAAAACCATATTCACTAACGGCATCCCTTACATCTCGAAGTGCAGTAGTAAGTTGCTGACGATGCATTTTGCTTTTAAACTAATTTTATATCCTGTGAACACAACTGAACCAAAAATGTTTCAGCTAGCATCCATTAGGATGCAACAACATTCAATAATTCTCTCAATTTATTTCGAAAACTGCCTATTGTGTCATTTTCCAAACAGATAATTAACTTAGATTTTATCAGATATCGTATCATTTCAGTTTTACAGCTAAGTATTCTTGTTTCCTTTTTTTGCGAAATCATTCTTCTTCACATTACATAAGAATTCTTATCAGCTAGTTGATTTCAATTTTCAGGCCTTACGTGGATTTGAATTTGATGATGAAATGACTGAGGCAGAGGAGGACCCCTTGCCAAATATTGATGGAGGAGACCTTGATAATCAATTGGCAGTGGTTGAATATGTTGAGGATATATATAAGTTCTATCGTAGAACAGAGGTATAGTATGCTGATCTCTTTTGCTGGGTGCATTTCAAACTCAAAATTGGATTTTGAAATTCATAGCTCTTGTTGTATCTGCTTGCAGGGAATGAGTTGTGTGCCAGATTATATGCCCAGTCAACCAGAGATTAGTGACAAAATGAGAGCAGTCCTAATAAATTGGTTGATTGAGGTGAGTGATCTAGTTGTGATCAGTCATGCCCATTGGAAACAATTATTAGGACAAGTTATAATGGAGATTTTTATATTTTTTAAGTCGACATTGGCCCCTGAATTTGCAGGTACATTACAGGTTTGGGTTGATGCCAGAGACTTTGTATCTTACCACAAATCTTCTTGATAGATATCTATCTATTCAACTTGTTTCAAGGAGCAACTATCAATTAGTGGGTGCCACTGCAATGCTTCTAGCTTCAAAGTATGAGGAAATTTGGGCTCCTGAGGTGGGTTTCTTCTATTATTAATGGTTAAAGAATTTTGCTCTATTTAGTAAATGCATGAATACTTCATTGTCTTGCTCATATTCTATTTCCTTTGATTTTGGTGACAGATAAGTGACTTTCTTGACATCTTAGAAAATAAATTTGAAAGGAAACATGTACTTGTTATGGAGAAGGTAATGCTCAACAAACTGAAGTTCCATCTGACAGTCCCAACTCCATATGTATTCCTTGTCCGGTTCCTCAAAGCTGCAGGCTCTGATGAAGAGGCAAGACCTGATCTTAGATTCTGACCTCATCTATTGTTCAACTTGAATTCAGATTGATATTTTTTTCACGCTCTGATGTTTGCTTTAATGTTCAGATGGAAAATTTGGTATTCTTCTTGATGGAACTGAGCTTGATGCAATACGTGACAATGAAGTTCCCACCATCAATGCTTGCTGCTGCTGCGGTCTACACTGCTCAATGCACTTTAGGAAAGACACCTGTCTGGAATGGTGTACTTAAATGCCATACGGGCTACTCTGAAATAGACCTCAAGTAAGCTCTGTGGGCAATCTACTTTTGGTTTATTATTTTTTGGAAAATTAATCTCAAATCTGGTACCCAATTCATATAATAACCTCTATAGAGAAATAGGAAGATGAAGAAATCCGTGTTGAAAAAATCAGAGGAACTATTAGAATAAACAACTATCATACCTCTTTCCTTTGATTTTGGTACATACATATAGTTAATTTATTTCTCTAATGTTAAATAATTTTTTTTTTCTTTTTAATTTTGAGTTTTATCAAAGGCAGGGACTATGCTGCTCGCAGCTCTTGTTTATGTAGTTCTTAAGTTAATGTTGAAACTTGAAGCTTACAAATTTAGGTGAAATCATGACTATGGAGTGGCCTCAAAGGTCATGACTGCATTGTCTTGTTTGTAGGTTTTGAATGAAAATCCAGAAAAAGTGGAGAGAAGCATAAATACTAGCCCAAGGTGACCGCATTGGGGCTGTCATTGTAGCTGCAAATGTGGCAGGGCGTGGAATAAATATCATCCTTGGTGGAAAAAAGTTGTGAGAGCTTGTTATGCCAATTTATTCTTCACATAAAGCTATGTTCTTATTTATCATGCATTAAACAAAAAAAATTGGTCTGTCATGGGAGGGGTTCCAGTACTAAATAAATTTCATATTCTAGCATAGTTGTCATTTCATAGTTATTCTATGTTTTTGGTGGTCATGCAAAATGTAGAAGTATCTTGTAGAGTTACGTGTCATCTCTAACCATGTATTTTGATCCATTAATAATGGATCTAATCACAGACACTTGAAATTTTACACTATTGCTAAAGAGCACACATGACATAATAAGAAAAGAATCAAATCAGGGATGAGCTAAAACAATTTGCAGATGTCATTGTTACATTGCCTTTGAAAGGTTTTGTGGGTAGCACGCCCAATTCCTTCCGTAGATGTAGGCATTCCTCGGAGAACAAATTCTATTACCCACTCATATCAAAATTTTCCAGGCAGTCTAAGTCCTCCAAATTTGTCACCTTGGATAAATCTTGGCAGTTTCTGAGACACACTTTAGTTAGTATCATCTCAATAGAAAACCCTGAAATTGTCATGAGCTGGAGGTAAGCTACGAACTTGACTTCCTTCAAGGTGGTGAACATATTTCAGCCCTAACCAAGCTTTTACAATCATAGACTTCCATAGTTTCAAGACTTGAACAAGTATGCTATGGAATTCTGAGGCAGTTCTCGACTTCCAATTTATGCAGTCTCAATATTTTAAGCACTTGTGATTTTTGGCATAGTAAATAATGTGACCCTTAACTACAAATTTACATTTGCATAAGGATAACACTTTAGACTTCTCAAACCATCCAAAATTCTAGGGGGAATTTGAAGATTCAAAGCATTGTATATATCCAACGTTTCTAGTTTCATAAGGTTTTAAACACTATGAGGCAGATCTTGAAGTGCTTTATAGCCCATCATAACTAAACTTTGGAGATTGTTGAGTAACTTTATCTCTATAACATATTGTTCAGTTTAGAATTGACAATGGAAGACATTTTTCTGAATTGATTCCTTAGGGATTTTCACAACTATCTATCACTCTTCCTTAATTCATTAAAGGGTACTAGCTCAATGGAAGAGCACCTGTATGTTACAAGCAGGAGGTTGGTGGTTCGATTCCACCGTACTCTGATATTGTAGTTTATTTTAAGAAAACTCATGTTGATTTCTTTCAATGGTAAGAAACTTTTTTGTACATTGCTTTATATATTGTCTTTATAAAGACAAAAATGATATGGTCTCTTGAAAGACAAAAGATATTTGCTTTCTATATTGTCTCTAGAGAGACAATATGATTTTCATTCTATATTGTCTTTAGAGAGACAATTATTTATTGTCTCAATTAGAGACACTCGCTTAAAGACAATATTTGAGACAATACACAAGTTTTCTTTTGTCTCAACTTGAGACGATTTGATATTTTATTGTCTCAATTATTGTCTCAAAAGCACCCTCTATGTAGTAGTGAGCTGAATGGCTGTAACATCCCCCAACTGGTACGTCTCGTATCTCGCAAATTTTCTAAGTTATAGATTCTACACCTAGACTATTTGGGCAATGCAACGTAACGAGAAATAATGGGGGCAATGACACTACTAGGGGGA
>Ga0213500_10000050_pt1 | contig 11131 bp, 5 predicted proteins | sample Redfir_Yose_2_Me_FD_150978 | JGI IMG/M metagenome (GOLD analysis project Ga0213500, IMG submission 150978) | Leaf-associated microbial communities from Abies magnifica in Yosemite National Park, California, United States - Redfir_Yose_2 | ecosystem: Host-associated > Plants > Phyllosphere >...
TTTTGGAATTTTTTGAAATTTTTGTAGTTGAAAAAAGTCAAAAAATGCTATAAAAAGGATGAAAACCAAATCATTGTTACCGTTTTGACTTAGAGAGATAAGAAACCTTTGCTCTGATTCCGGAGACTATATCTCGAGTTCCGACCGCCAGTTTTCTGCACCGTTTCTTCCAGGTAATCCACAATTCTCTAGCCTGCAATTTCACCGTTAGTTTTTTGAATTTTAATGGCTAAATTTTTTGCATTTTGGAGTTTTCTGGCTAAGGGTCTTTTGACCTAACTCGACCGCCGCGGGAAGCCCTTTCGGGAACCGCGACAGTCAGGTGTGTCGCGGTTTGGGCACAGCGACAGTGCGGCGGTGCCGCACTGTCCCTGTGCCTCAGGCGCGTCGACGGCCGTGCCCTTGTAAAGATGTTTGTATTGAGCAAATAAAAGCCATTTTTGACAAACTGACTATGTTTCTTAATGTTTTGGGTGATTGTAGAGACATTCATCGGATCAGAATTGGGAAAAAATGATTGAATGGAGAGAACGTGAGCATGAGGATATTGATAGGCGCATTTTGAATAATGTGCCAAGTATGGCTGCACTGCGTAACTGTGGGCTAGTGAAATTCTTTGAGGTGCCCGGGATGAGGGCACAACCGGCCCTATTGCAGTATTTGATCAATTTATGGGACATTGATCTGCGAGTTTTTAGGGTAGGGGATTTGACCCTTGCCCTAGAAATTGATGATATTTACTTTTTGACTGGCCTCTCAAGGAGAGGGGCTCCCATAAACTTGGTCGGGAAACGACCAAGTGCTGTCAGTGCAGAGGCTTTGTTGGCGGAGCACGGTATTCCTGGTACCGCTCTCAAGTCAGGGAAGATCTCTGTTTCCAGTATTGCCGATCTACCCTTACAGGCAGTATTGTATAGTATTACCCGGGTAGCAGGTAGTGCCGCGACACACCAGGTGTCAAAGGCACAGATGCTCTATGCACTTGAGTGTATGGAGCCCCGAGTGTTCAACTGGTGTGAGGCCATGTTGAGGAACATCATTACTCAGCTGACCAACTGCAGAAAAGGTCAGCTGAAGGACTTTGGATATGGGTCGATTATAGTCTCGTTCTTCTTGGAACGAGTACCAGTGTTCCGACCTCAGGTGATTGAGGTAGAGCGGCCTACACGTCGGGAGCCCCGCATGAGACAGTGGGTGGATATCATGGCCCGCCATGGTGGGGGTCCAGTATTTTCCTACCCTGCTGCCTTCTTCCAGTGGTTGGAGGGGCAAATTATATGTATTGATGACTACGCTTATTCCGGAACAGATTTCCGGAATGACCCTGATATGGTATTACCGCCTGGTGGTCGGTGGGACGTTGATTTGGGTAAGAAAAAATGCTTTTATCATTTTAATTTTTATGAATTTTTTGGTATTTTTGTACAAATGTATGTATACTGATATAGATCAAAATGTCTGTTGCAGATGTGGGGAGACGGAGGCCAGCAGATATGTCACGGAGACAGCGACGAGGAGAGCCTGGGGCTCTAGTAGCGGCTGGAGGTGCTGATGCTGTGCAGGACCTGGCAGATGTAGAGGAGTCATTAGAGAGACTCCTCGGAGATATTCAGGATGTACCTCTGAGGGATCTTCCCAGAGGACTACAGCGCCATGTAGTTGGCGTTCCTGATAGATTCGCTCAGTTTCTCCGGAAACTGGGTAGTTTAGTGGCCATGTACCGGGCTCATCGCCCTTAGTTTGCTTGATTAGAGACATTTTGATAGATGGAACCTGCGTGTTCCAATTTTTGACCCATACATTTGTATCATTTTTTGGACAAATTTTTATATATATACATGCGATTATTACCGGCCTACCTATGTACAATGTATTTTGCTTTGTGTTTTCATGTGTTCTGGTTCATATGTTGCAAATGTCTTTCTAATACTAAATTTGCTAATGCATCAGTATATGTATTTAAATGTCTTGGAATGTGTTGATAATGAATGTAATCAAAATTTCTTTCCAAGAGACGCACCCTCATATATAATCTTAACAATGTTGGACTTCTAATTGCATAATGGTTCTGAAGCTGTCGCACAATCAGTTGTGAATCTAACCTGACAATGAGTTGCCGAATGTTTAACGAAATGGCTTCGGTTAGTAGTTCGACAACAGCACTGTATTCAGCAATGTTGTTGGTTGCTTGACCCAGACAAATGCCGCTGGAAGCAAACAACTCTCCATCTGAGTTATAAAGAGCCCAGGCGGAGGAGGCTAGATGACGTGTACTACGGCTAGCACCATCAGCATATCCAATGAAGAAAGAGGATGTCGACATCTGCGAGCCAGATGGAAACAAGGTAAGCCAGGTATATACGCAAGGAAAAAATAAAACACACCATACTTATGTACAATCTATACAAGTGGTACTCAAAAGACACTTCAAGCGTAGTATCGTTTGAGGTAGAGCCCATTGCGAGGCTCATTCAGGGGTATTCCTTCAAAATCAACAAGTTCATAGGCTCCCTTTTGAAGTACTCGTTTTACTATATAAGGTCCAAGCCACATAGACTGGAACTTCCCTGCCCCCATGTCATCATGTCTTTGATCATAAACCAAGACAAGGTCCCCCTCGGAGAAGGAACGAGGTTTGACAGTTTTGTCAAATTGTACCTTCACTCGTTTCTTATGTGCTTCATTTGCCATTGCAGCATTTCGGCGGGTTTCATCTAGGCGAGTGAGGTAGAGTAAACGCTCTTCCTCGGGTGAGGTATTTGGCAGAAGTTCAACTGCTAATTTGAGTGATGGTATCTCACATTCGATTGGGAGGACTGCTTCCAAACCGTATACCAATTGGAAAGGTGAAAATCCGGTGGAAGTCTTGACAGTGGTACGATATGCCCACAATGCTGAGAATAGCATGGTGTGCCAATTATTTTTGTGTATCCCTATCATCCGACGAAGCATAGTGACGAGAACTTTGTTAATTGCTTCGACTTGGCCATTGGCCTGCGGGTAGTAGGGTGTAGAATTCTCATGTCTTAGTCCAAGTTTCGAAGTGAGTTCAAGCATCATATGATCACGGAAATGTGAACCATGATCAGTGACTATGGACTGAGGTACTCCAAAGCGGGTGATGATATGATTAAAAAGGAATAGTGCTGCGGTCTGCCCAGTATTGTTATAGGTGGGGATCGCCTCGGCCCACTTAGTGAAGTAGTCGACGGCGACGATGATGCTAGTGTGCCCCCCAGCTGAGTGGGGATTACAAGTCATGTAATCAATACCCCATTTAGAAAATGGACCGACCGTGGTGACGGGATGAAGAGGGGCAGGAGGAGCCCTCATCTTCCTGTCGTAAATTTGACAAGCGTGGCATTTCCGAACTGCAAGGATACAATCTTTGAACAAAGAAGGCCAGAAATACCCTGCTCGTAGAATCTTTTGAGCGGTGGCGAACCCGGACATATGTCCACCGCAAGCACCGATGTGGCAATCGTTTAAGACTCGTTCAGCCTCGTCTAGAGTAAGACACCGTCGTAAGATGGAATCGATCCCACGGCGATACAGTGTGTCTCCGACAATAATATACTGTCGGGCCTGATATCGGATTCTCCGACGATCAGAGCTGGTTAGGTCGGGTGCAAATTTCTGTGTTTGGAGATAGCGAATGATGTCGCCATACCACAGATCCGACGTATCTATGAGGAATAGAGTCTCATCCGGAGTGTGATCTTGAGCCACAAGTTCGGTTTCCGGGGAGGGAAGTAGGCACATAAGTTCAGCAAAGACCAGTGACTTTTTGGATTTGGCTTTCTCAAATTCCAGATCGAATTCTTGAAGAATTACGATCCATTTTGAGTATTTGCCCCCCAGCACCTGTTTTGTAAGGATGTGTTGCATGGGGTTACGGTCAGATATTACAGTGGTCTTCCGTAATAAGATGTAGTGCCGAAAGCGTTGCACTGCTTGAACAGCAGCAAGTGCGAGTTTTTCCACATGTGAATAATTGATTTCAGTGGGGGTTAACCCTCTGCTCAGATAATAAATCACATGTTCTTCATGAGATTCGTCTTCTTGAACTAAAACCATGGCTATAGTGGTGTCCGCCGCAGCCAGATATAAAATAAAATCTTTATGATAATCAGGCGGATGTATCAGCGGTGCATTGGTGAGGACGCGTTTCAAGGCATCGAAAGAGGCCTGAGCGATGTCGTCCCACGCAAACTTGGTGTCTTGTTTCAACAACCGAGTAAAACCCTTGGTTAGTTCTGCATAATTAACGACAAATCTGCGAAGAAAGTTTGACTTCCCTTGCAAACTTTGGAGTTGGTGAAGATTCGCCGGAGGAGGCAAATCAAGAATTGCTTGGACTTTAAGAGGATCCAGACGAATCCCATCTTTAGACACAATGAAGCCTAGTAATCTTCCCGATTCCACAAAAAACACACATTTATGTGGATTAAGCCGAATGTTGTAGAAACGACACCGCTCAAATATAGCCCGGAGATGGGCGGGATGATCCCGACGTGATCGGGAGTGGGCGGGTAAATCGTCAAGATACGGCTGAACGATGTGTCGGATATCGTGAAAAGCGTAAGACATCGCCCGTTGAAAAGTTGCGCCAGCATTTTTTAGGCCGAAGGGTAATTTTCTATACGCAAAAGTGCCCCAGGGGCAAATAAATGCGGTCTTGTGTTGATCGGCTGGGAGTATGTTAATTTGATTATAGCCAGAGAAGCCATCCATAAAAGAATAGACTTCGCTGCCTGCACATTCATCGATAATCTGGTCAATGAATGGTGTAGGATAGTTGTCCTTAGGACAAGCACGGTTAATATCTCTATAATCAACGCATACTCTGATAGCACCCTGTTTTTTGTCGACAGGTACTATATTAGAAACCCAATCCGTCAGTGGGACGGGATAGATAAAACCAGCTTTTAATAATTTTTCCACTTCAGCTTTAATAGCAGCAGCTTTTCGAGGATGAATGGGACGAAGCTTTTGACGAACTGGCTTCGCGTGTGGATAGGTCTGAATTTCATGAACGACGATGCTGGGATCAATACCCGGCATCTCCTCGTAGGACCAAGCAAAAACGTCACGAAATTCTTTAAAGATAGGCGTGACGGTGGTAATCTCTTCTTCAGTAGTAGTGATGCCAACATGAAGATTTTCGACTATCCCAGGTTTGACAGATATATCGACAGGTATAGTTGGAGTGATGACTCCCAAATTGCCCTCCGAGAAGATGTCGAAGGGAAGATAAAGCTCACCAGAATCTAATTCCTGTGATGAGGAAGTGGGAGAAGAACGATGGTGAGGGAAATCCCAAAGGGGGTCTCCTGTAGCCATGGTTTCCATAATACTTTCATCCGAGGGAAAGATGTCATGGAGGGGATCATAAGAGGACTCCCCTTCTCCGTCGGTTATTTCACCGATAGATTGTATAGTTTGGTAAGCCAACTCAATTTCATTGGGAGGCATGGAAGTGCCGTATTTGTCAATATCAGATGGGTCTGGGAGAATCCAAGGGTCATAGTGACCTTCGGATATGACAGTCGAGATCATATTAATATGGCCTGAAGAATCTGGTGGTGGTGCAATAGGGAATGCACCGAGTAGAGAATCTTTGTAGAGACCTACTCCGATGTTCTCGCAGTTGGTGGGAGTTTTTCCGATGAAAGGTACATCTCCAACGCGAGAATTAGTGTTAGCCAGAGACAGTTGGTCAACAGTAATGATGGTACCTTGAAAAGGGAATTTTATCACTCTGAATAATGAAGACACAACTGCTGACATTTTATAAATCCAGGAACGTCCTAACAGAATATTGAAGTCGAGGGAAGCGTCAACAACTTCCATTTCAACTTCGACAGTTTTCCCTTTCAAGGAAATAGGCAATGCTTTAATGATTCCAAGTGGATTGAAGACTCGACCATCGAAAGCTTTCAGGGTATGAGGAGATTCGGCCAGCGGTGGAGAGCCAATGGCTTTCCAACAGGCGATCGACATAATACACGTAGAGGCTCCCTCATCTACGATAGTGCGAAAGATTTCCTTTGTCGCAACATTGACTTGTATTTGAAAAGCAAGTTGAGGTGGGAGTCTCGGAACGTGTAACTCTAAATCAAAAGTAAGGACGCTCTCAGAAGTAGGGTCTATCGCACCAATAGTAGATAACAGAGCCTTTCGCTGCGCTGGGCAACTTTGAAGAACCTCCAAGGCTGACATAGCCGACGGCACCTGAGCGAGATCCTCTACGATATTGTAGGCTTGTGCGGCTCTCGCATGAGGATTATATGCCGACTTCCGAAGTATGTTCTTCGGAGGAGGTTTAATGGTCTCTGTATTTGGTCTCTCGATCTGGAGAGGACCATTTGATGGTGGGGTAGACTCAGTGACGGGTTGTTTTGATGAACTTCCCTCTTTCTGAGAATAATCAGTTGTCCTAGTCGTGATCCGAATATCCTCTTGGCACATGAGTACCTGATTGCTGGATGAGTCAGGAGTCTGATGATGACTCTCCACTTGGTTGGCTTGATCCGGAAAGGGATCTGTCAGGACGGCAGGAGTCGGTGGATTGCCTTTAACAAAGCGTTGAACATTTTCTCGGTGGGGGCAATCCTTAGTAAAATGCATCTCACCGCAAATTATACATGGATATTTTGGTTTGCGGTCAGACGTATCGTTTGATTTATTCCCGAACCGATTATTGTTGTTGTTGTTGTTGGATTTCTGCTTTCCTTTTCCTTTCTTCTGGTCTCCGGCAGATGACTTGTTAGAGCCAGAAGTTTGTACTGTATTAACTTCAGATACAGCTTTGTCTGAAGAAGGATCTGAGTTTTGAGAAGTCGGGTTTGACATAGAATTTTGATTATTGGTTTGTTTACCTGACTTCTGTTTTGAGACTGAACCAATGACGCCGTCAACTGAACCGGTTTTAGCCGATGGAGTGACGGAAGTAGAATCACTAGAAGCCCGAGAGGCTTGGGGAATGATATCGTATAACGTGCCAGATTGGGAATAAACCAAATCCATGTATTGGGCACGGGCAATCGCTTGTTCCTCAGTTACAACCCCTCCCATGGCCACATCTCTTGCGATTTGAGGTAAAAGAGATTTGGTAAACCAATCCGCAAGAAGTTGATCAGGGATGGAAGCCTTGATCAACCGTCGTCTACGCCTCCACTCATGGATGTGAGTAGAGATGTGAGTGGACGTGTTTTGGCGGAGAGAGGTGAGTAATTCTGTGCCGGTTTCATAACGAATCGGCAGCTGAAAATGGGTGAGAAATGACAGAGCGAGAGTGCCAAAATCTGCGAAGGATCCGCGAGGTAACTCAATATACCATTTGGCGGCGCTGCCGGTAAGGGTGCGCTGAAAAAGTCGTAAACGGATCGAGTCGTCCATTAACGAGTTAGATGAACACCAAAGGTGATAGGTCATAACATGTGCCTGCGGATCTTCCCCAGCCTTCCCTTCAAATTTGGGGATGTCACTCGGGAGCTTGGGTGGTATGGGAGGCCACATCCAAGAGTGATTAATGGGGTCGTTGGTCAAGCGTGATAAGTCTGGCAAGTCAAGAGTTGCCAGAAAAGGTAGTGGTTGGTGCAAACCAGGTCGAATATATTGATAAACGGATTGTTGATAACCACCATAAGGTTGTTGGATCTGTTGGCCTTGTTGAACATATCCTTGTTGCAAGTTGGATTGAACAAGGGGCTGTTGTTGTTGGATCGGTATATATTGATTTTGGGGCAGGGCTTTTTGTTGATAATGTCCTGAAATACTTGGAGGATATTGTGTTTGATGCCCCCCAGCTTGATTTTGCTGGGCCTGTCCAAGTGGTTGAGGAACATTATGGAAGTTTGATGTACTCCCAGTTTGTTGATGGTGCCCCCCAGCTACATTAGTTGGGTTTTGTCCATGGGGTGGGGGAAAATTTTGATATGTTTGAGTGCCCCCACTCGGTTGTGGTACAAATTGCGTTTGGTAACTAGGTTGCCTTATAAATTGGGATCCAATGGGTTGATGTCCAACAGACTGATAAACTACCGGTTGATAACCGATAGGTTGTTGCCCTATAGGTTGTTGGCCTATAGGTTGATATCCTTGGGTGGGTATATTTCCGTACACCGGTTGTGTGGAATTTTCTCTCTGCTGAGGTCCGATTGGGGGTAAAGGATTAGAGGGCTGATTAGTAGCCAACGGGATAGTCCCCACATGGAGGGGATTCTGATGATTTGGCCGCGTTGGTGAGGTGCCTCTACTAACATATTGCCCCCCAGTCGGATTTGATGTTGACGCTTCACCAGGATTCGGAGGTGGAGGGAGAAAAACCTCAGGTCTCTGAGTGTGATCGTGGAGACCTGTGACCGGTCGCGTATTCTGGTGACCTGATGTCACTTCTTGGGTCGGTATAGGTTGGTAATGGAAGAGAGAGGGTTGTGGAGATTCTCTCTGCGAGAACGGTACCCAATGGTCCGAATGCAAAAGAGGGACTGTTGGGCCTTCACCCATGGACAGGTCTTGAGGTAGATCTGGATCTGAGTCCATGAGTGAGGGGAAAGGGTCCATACTGCGGATTCTACCGTCTCTTATGATCTGCTGGTACTCTGGCGTATTCTGCCAAGGTTCAGAGGTTGGGCCCGGAAGTTGCAGGAGGACAAAGGAATCCTCGTACGACAATGGTTGGTTATAATGAAAATGGAATGGTCTTCGAACCAAACCCGGGCGGGGCTCAACAGGTTGATATTCCAAAAAGAACGGAGGAGTACTTGTCTCTAATGAACGTGTGCTTCCAACTGAAGAAGTGGTGAGAGAGATAGTGTCCGAAGGAAGAAATTCCGAATCCCTACTGATATGAGAATAAGATGTACGAAAGGTAGGGTTGGAAGAACTAGTAACTTCAGAAGTTGAAGATTCAATTCTCCAGGATGAGGAATCACTGCCTTGCTCTCTGTTCAAAGGTAGAGAATGTTCAGAGTAAACTTCAAAGAGTAGATTGATACCACTCTGGGTTTGAAAAAGTTCGGGGGGACCTTCGTTAGGAAACAAATAAGTTTCCACCAGAGGTTCTGCAAATGAAATCAAGTCAGGAAGTTCCTGAGAGGTATCAAAACCTGGATTTAAAATGGAAGGTGGAACCGAAGCAGCTTCTGTTACTAATGATGTCTCTACGTTTGAAGCAGGAAGAGAAGGTGAATTTAAGGGATGCTCCGTATTTTCTCCAGTAGATGATACTCTAGGTATCTCAGGGGGTAAACCCTGAAGCCGTCGAGATCTACGGGGTGATTGAGCCACTGTATTTGTCTAACCTCAAAATACAAACAAAACTATCAATTTAGCAATCTATGCACACATTCACACACAAAAAGCCATTAGGGAATAAATGTATATATACAAGAGTGTTTTTTGAGTAGGGTACACAGTAGGACTGGGTGCTCACGGGTGTATCAATTCGCCGCAAACTGCTATATACCAGACGGGTCCAACAACAATACTCGGCCCAATCTTTCAGGGCACTAACCAAGGAGTGAAACCGTTCCCTTGGCCGTATTGTCCGACTACCGAAGGCACGTGCAGGTAATCTCCCCGGGGGAATGTTCCCGGTGTATTACAGCAAAAAGATGGCCAAAAGGTTATCTCAGTTGGTATCGAGTTTCTAGAGGGGACTCTCTATATACCCGAAAGTACGTGAGAGCACAATCCGTAGTGGTGCTGTCTAATGCGCAGCCGTAAAGAGAGGGGCAACCCTATATACCCGAAGTACGTGGAGAACCCGACCTATATACCCGAGACGAACTCGAAGTACGTGGTGAGCCTACCGATATACTCGTAGTACGTGGGAGAACCACACAATCCCCGGAATGCAGCGCTGGCCTATCCAAAATAGGAATAACGACAGCTGTCCACGTTTAGAGACGCCGGAACACGTCTTCTACCTACTCAACTAATGTTTTGTGGTGAATGATTAAGTTTCAGTTTCGATGTGGTCAATAATGCCATTCCTTTTAAGTTGGTTGTTTTTAAAACAAGCAGTCAGGTACTTCTTAGAGGTTCAAAAAATAAAAAATAACACGCATCAAACACTTGCACTTTTCTTCTTTAAAATATAGAAAGGAACAAAACAATTCGTCATGCCAAGAGTAGATCTAAAGATTTTTTTTTCATAAAAAATTCTCGGATGCAATATCAAATAAGCTTTTTTAACCTTTCTATCATGAGGCAAAAGCAAGATGATGTTTTCCAAATAAATGTGACTTCTAAGAGATGTTTTTAAAGTACTTGCAATGACTGAATGATCTCAATCAACTACCAGCATTTACTACCAACGCTATTTAACAACTAATCCACTAACAATTTTTTTTTACAAAACTCAGAAATTTTCCTTTTGAAAAACAAAAACACCAATCAAAGCTAAAAGACAAAATTAAATAACACACCGACAATTGGTTCACCAAATCAAAAAAGATAACTTTCGAAGAGTCTACTCCGGAGATCCGGATGCACAGGCTAATCACCAGATGCCCTGGGATATAGAAAAGTCTTTCAAGCAACACAAGCAAAGCTTTTGACAATGAAAGATCTCGAATGCATCTTGCTATAGAGAGTAAACAGAGAGCAAAATCTTATGCATAGACAAAATCTAAAGGCTGAATAATAGCACAGAGAGATAAAAGGGTAAAATTTTTGAAAACAGAGCTTGGAAAAATCCCAAAAATGGGACCGACGCGGCCTATAAAAAGGAACAGTGCGACACTGTCGCTCTGTGTAAGACCACACAGTGCGGCCGTGAAATTGTCAAAATCGACGCGGGTTGAATAAAGGTACAGTGCGTCAGCGACGCTCTGTGTAAGAAGACAATACGCGGCGGTAAAGTTGCAGAGATCGACGCAGGTCGAAAACTGGTACAGTGCGTCAACGACGCTCTGTATTCACGGTCGGGGTGCGGCAGTCGAGTTTTTCAAAAATTTTAAAAAATACTCTCTCACAATCAATCAATGGGGCAGGTAAAGTGCTCAGATGGGGTCGATGTTGACCCAGGAGACCAGATCGGACATGAAACAAATCAAAGAACTAATAAACACAGGGATCTTAATGATTTAATTTTCAAATAAGAAAATTGAAATTTCTAGAG
>Ga0213500_10000051_pt1 | contig 10834 bp, 3 predicted proteins | sample Redfir_Yose_2_Me_FD_150978 | JGI IMG/M metagenome (GOLD analysis project Ga0213500, IMG submission 150978) | Leaf-associated microbial communities from Abies magnifica in Yosemite National Park, California, United States - Redfir_Yose_2 | ecosystem: Host-associated > Plants > Phyllosphere >...
AAAACCACAGCTTGGACTTACTGGTGGAGTCATCAATGTTCCAGCTGATATTTCTAGGATTCAACATGCTTTGCCCCGTGATATAAATGAAACTAGTACAATTGCAATAGCAATAAAAAAGAGCCTGGGGTTCAAAAATGCTTATGCTGTTGGCCGTATTCGTCCTCACATGGTAATGAGAGCATTGAGACGACTGTGCAAAACAAGGCTTTACAGATTAGAGAATATTAAAATAACTGGAGAATGGCAGAAAGTATTCAATGAAAACAAAGAGGCATATGAGAATCAAACAGATCTTGAAAATGAAGAGTTAGATGAAGATAAGATTGATGAAGAAGCAATAGAGCAAAATGAAGACATTGTCACTAAAACACTGTTACATGGATTCACTGATACATACAGCATTTTTGACCTTCAAAACAACCAAATAAACATTGCTCCTGGTGAGGGCTACCTTCCACTAGGAATTTTCCAAGATAGATATTCAGAAGAAATGAGCTTTCCTACACTATTCTTCGGCGAGAAACGACCAGAAGACATGACAAACAATCTTTCATATCAAAAGATTGCAAAATGGGAAGTATTACATAAAGAACATGATTTTGCATATCATACAACAAATCTGTTTTACAAAGCAGTTCGTATTATTTTAAAACAAGTATTTAATAGTATATGTATTAGGATAAGAAAAGGACAGCTAAAAGGAAGAAAGTTAATGGCAAAAGATGTCAGGAACAAAGCAAACTTGGATCGTATATTAAAATCAGACATCGGATACAGGGATCTGAAAGCAATTCGTACTTCTCCAGACTATGTTGAAAATATACGCAAGAAGCTATATGCAATGATACGACAAGTAGGACCACCTACTTTTTTCATATCTCTTAGTAGCGCTGAGAATCGTTGGGATCCATTGGTCAATGCATTGAAAGCAATAAGGAAACGAAGCAATAGATTTGTTGAAAATGAAATACAAAGCAATGAAATCGACTCGTTGATAAGGAATGACCCAGTGACATGTGTTCGTTACTATAGGAATAGAATCTGCGCTCTGCGAAATTTGATACTTCATGACAGCAAGTACTATGGAGATATCCAAGATTTTTTCTTTGTCACTGAATTCCAAAACAGAGGAAGCGAGCATGACCACGCATTGCTATGGGTAAAAGATGCACCAATATATGGAAAGAATGCTGACGAGGAAGTTGAGAAGTTCATTGATACCTACTTGACTTGTGATTCAATGTCAATTGCTGATGACTTGAGGAGACTACAGCATCATCATCATACAAAGTCGTGTAGGAAGAGAAACAACATGCATTGTAGATTTAATTTCCCGCAACCACCAATGAAAAAAACAAGGATACTTAAACCTTTGGAATATGATAACGAGAAAACAAAAGAAAATGCAAAGTTGATATTTGGGACAATTCAAAATTCTAGGTATGATAGCGCATACACATTTGACAATTTCCTAAAGGACTTGGGTCTAACAAACGATCAGTATATCCATGCAATACAATGTAGCTTGAATCGAACAACTGTGTTGTTAGAAAGACGCCCATCAGAGACTTGGACCAATAGCTTTTCACGACACGTTGCAAATATATGGAATGCAAATACGGATTCCCAGTTCATAGTTGACTCATTTGCAACAGCAATGTATTGTAGTTCTTACATGACAAAATTCGATAGAACAATTACATCGACTTTTAAACGCATACGAGAAGAGCATAAAAAATCAGATGCTAGTATCATCAAAACAATTGGCAGGCTTGGAAAAGCTTTGGTGAATATGCAACAAATGTCAGCACAGCAAGCTGTTCACATTATATTGCCATTGCCACTTAATACTGGTTCAAGAAATTGTATATTTGTCAACACTTCGCCAATGGAACATCGTGCATTTGTGCTAAAAAAACAAAAGGAGCTAGAACATGAACCCGATGAATCTGAAGACATAATGTGTCCTTCGATCATTGATTATTACATACTCCGTCCTAAAGCTATTGAGAACATATGCTTGGCAGAATTTGCATCAAGTTACACAAGAACAGGCAGAAAACGTGCAAACAGTCAAAAGCCATATGTTATTAGATTTGTAAAATATAGCAAGCACAAAGATCCTGATAATTACTATCGAGAAAAACTAATGTTGTATGTTCCATATCGACAAGACGAACATGTTTTCAAGGAAGCATATTCTACATGGGGACATGCATACAATTCGCTAATAGGTATCATACACTGTAACGAGAAAAAGTTTGTCTATGAAACAAATGCGACTTGGGGTGACTTTGAATGTGCAACGAATCAAATTGAAACAAAAGAAGACCAATTGTTCAAGATACAAGTCTGTGACCTGGACAAAGAATCTAGACAATATGGTTATCCAATTCCAGTTGCTTGCTATCAAGAATACAATTTCGATGGTGACCTGGAACACTTCCAAGGCAAAAACAATATGAAAATAGATAGAAGCAGACCTTACCATGTTGTAAAACAACCAAATATATTAGAGAATACAGAATTCTTTGCTATTAGGAGACAGTTAAACCAAGAACAAGCAAGAATAGTAAAAGACATACTAAGGAAAAAGAAATCTCAGCCTGACAAACCGATATACTTATTTTTGACCGGAGGTGCAGGAACTGGAAAAACGTTTACTGGTAAAGCAATATTCCAGTCATTGGTTCGTTACTACAATGCTCACATGCAGTATGACCCACTACAATTGAAAGGACTTGTAACTGCCTACACAGGAAAAGCAGCATTTAATGCAGGAGGTGTCACATTACACTCTGCATTTTATATGCCTTTCGACAAATCGAAATATTTGCCATTGAGTACTGAGAAATTAGACACATTGACAAAACATTTTGAGCAGCTTCAGGTGCTTCTTATTGACGAAGTATCTTTAATAGGAGCAACATTCTTGTATGACATTGACAAACGCTTGCGACAAATAAAGCATAGACCAACATGTTACTTTGGTGGCGTTGACATAATATTTTGTGGAGACCTGTATCAAGCACAGCCGATTAAAGACTCGTTTATCTTTGAAGAACCAGTTGTTAATAATTGTAAAATGTCATACTCATTCTGGCAGGAGGAAGTCAAATGCCATCAATTGCATACAACAATGCGTCAAAAGAATATAGATTTCATTACAATCTTGAACAGAATGAGACTGAACAAACAATCAGACGAAGATATCGAATACATCAATAGTCATTGTTACAGAACAGCACCAGTAGATCCATTGTTTCCATACCTTTTTTATAGGAACAAAGATGTTAATAGACATAATGATCGGATGCTCTCGCTAGTCAATGGAGAGCTTGTAGTGCTTCACGCTATCGATGAGCTCGAAGACTGCCAAGACACATTGTCTTGCTACGAAAAAACAATAGCTCTACCAATCAAGATACTGGTGAAGCAAAATATGTTAGTTGAATTGTGTGCAGGTAATTATAATATAGAAGACGGTCTAGTCAATGGGGCTGATGGAGTGTTCAAGAAGTATACAAGAAAAAGCAAAGACATAGATGTCATTTGGATAGAGTTTGTAGATCCATTGATTGGAAAAGAACAAAGAAATACACATTGGCACCTATATGACAAAGACACTCAATCGACTTGGACACCAATACTCCGAATTGCAAAGCCACTTGCAGTCACTGCAAACAAATCTCGAGTCACCATTCGAAAACAGTTTCCAATGCAACTAGCATGTGCTCGAACAATACACAGAACGCAAGGACTTACTCTAAATGGACTTGCATTTGACCCAACTGGAGTTACAAGACATGGCCTTGTATACACAGCATTGTCGAGAGTAAAGACGATTGACTCATTGTTCTTATTAAAGCAATTGTCTCAAAAGAATTTCCATGTGGCAAAGAAAGTGTCAGATGAAATGGTTCGTATAGAAACAAATTCGCTATGGACAACAATGCACATAGAAAAACCAATGTGCTTGAAGAATATTTTGTCAATTTCTACATTAAACACACGAAGTTTTCGCAATCATGTTGATGACATTGTACATGATGAAGATTTGATGCAAAGCATGGTTATTTGTTTCCAAGAGACTTATTTAGATCAAGCACCAAAAGCTATTGAATTAGACAAGTTCAATTTCAACATAGCCCATTTCGTTCATGGTGTTCTTACTTGTGTAGACAAATCTATAGACATAAAAAGAACAAAAAATTATTCGAATGACAAAGTTGAACTAGTTTTAACAAATGTCCATGTTCAACAGAGTATCTGGATATGCAATATCTATGCGGCACCATCTGCGTCTATTGGATCAATAATTGACACAATTGCATTAGCGGCAACTGAACTAATAGAAAAAGACAGTGTGATTGTCATAGTTGGTGATTTCAATGTAAATATTGCTGCAAGCAATGCTAATAGTAAACTGCTACAACAATTCATGCAATCACTGCATATGCAAGAAATAACAAATAGTCTTTTACAAAAAGGAAAACCTGTTATTGATCACATTTGGACAAATCTGCAAATTCAGCGTTGTCAAGTCCAAATGTCAGATGCATATTGGACTGACCATGACATATTGCATCTTATAGTGCATCTTGTATAAAATTTACAGTGCACTTGCGCAATAATGAATAGCGTATTAGCATACACAACATTTATAGCTATTTTTATACCAAGTATCATCAATCTTCGCTTGCTGTTTCTATTCCTGTCGAGAAGAACATAAGCCGGTAGGACAAATTTTTTGTATGCAACTGGTTCTATTGCCAAAAAAGTTTATTTTGGTGTAATATTATTTATAGCACTATTCTATTTTGTGAGATTTATCTATTTTGAAATAACTATGGATTCCATGGTCCATTCTTTGCTTTGTCTGCTCGTCAGGTCTTCATGTTATATGTTGCTTGAAATGTCGAGTGGTATTTGTTACAAAGCATAATAGTAACCTAGAAAACTAGGCAAACTATATGCAAATAGATTTTTTAGTTCTATATATTTGATCTTATTGTTCTATATATTTCTATTGTTCACCAGTTGCTATGATCTGATAATTCTTTGTCTGTAGCTAGAAATGAAGAGACAAATGAAACCAGATTATCAGAGAGAGCCATCGGGGAAACGAGGCCCTAGAAAAGATGTGCTAGAAACATCCGAAAAACTGTGAGTATTATCAAATAGTTTCTTTGTTTTCTAAGCACGTGCGTGGATTTCTTTGTCGTCACTGATTCTTGTTCTAGCTGTTGTTTTCTAATTTTCTTCTTTTTTAATACCTCGAGTATACTGGGCTTTCTCTTTTAACTAACTTGCTTTCACGATAAAACTGTTCTGCATGTGTTTCTAGTAATTCTGCATGTGTTTCTAGCAACACAATTTTGCTTTTAACTTGACCATCCAGTCGCTTTAATTAACGATGTTTCTTGTTCTTTTGAAACATATGTATTTGAACTCTTTTCAAATACGCAGTTTACTTTAGATAAGATTACTAGGTATTTTTTCTATTAATGCAGTTTCTTTTGTTCTTCTTTTAACAAAGAAATCTTTTGAAATTAATGCAAAAATTTATATTTCTTGCCGACCAGCGCTGCGGCTAACAATCGAAATTGAATGTCGTCAGACATGCCGAGCAATTCTTTAATACATCGCTTCACGAAAGCAGTTTGGACAGAGAGGAGACTTTCACATCTAGTTCCGCTGAGAGGATGTGAAATGCACCGATTCCAACACTTTAGAATACTCATTTATACATATCCTTTGCATTCGAAGCAAAGTTACCAATTTTCTGTAGAACGAGTGCATCGATTTTCTGTTCTAAACTGTAAGGTCGAATCTGTCGACGGTGAAAAACGCTAGGGTTTCATGGTCCTGCAACTTTGCTAGCCCACGGGTTGACATTTGCTGTCCTGGACTCTTCTCTGCAATGGTTGTACTAATTGACAAAATCGCCCTCTTGTTTTTACTTACCAACTATGTATTGTTCTCTAGTATCTGTGCTACCTGCTTGCGGAAAAATAATATGCATTAAAATTACAAAAATACAGAAAATCAAGCAAACTCGTAAACTTTTGGGACAGATATCTGGATTGAACTTTTTTGGCAATTGTTTTTTAAAAGACTAGCTTTTGTCGTTAATATCTAAAGTTCTACTTGCCATCTCATACTTGCATTTTTTTGGCAACTGTTTTTTAAAAGACTGGATTTTGTTCTTAATATCTGAAGTTCTAATTGCTATCTCATATTTCACTGCTATTTAACAATTGCTGCAATTGCTAAAATATTCTAGCAGTACTTTGTTCTCTTCGTTTTATTGTTCTATATGTTATATTCGATCCGAGTTGCTCTAATCTTAGAAACCTTTCTTTCAGGGATGCTAATGTCAACACACAGTTGGAAGCAGACCAGCAAGAGCAAGTAGTTATTAATACAGATTGCACAAGGTATATAATAGTGCATACGATGTCAAAACATTGTTTTACAATAATCTTTTTCAAACTTAAGCTGACGTGAAATTTGCAGGCATGAACAAACATGTCCAATGCCGATTACTATTGAAGAGTTGACTAGTTGTAAAGCGGGAAACGTATTTCATGGAAATGTCGTTGTTACTTATAGAACAATGCTAGATAAACTGCGTAAAACAAACGAGATTCTCCGAGCAGATTTGACAGATTGCAAAGGCGAGATGACAATTACATTGAATCTACGTGGCAATCTGATCAAACAGCACGAAGAAAAACTGGTCTCAGGTAGAGCAATTTGTGTCAAAGACTTCAAGGTCGCGCCAAAGACTGACTATGATCACTGTGAGTCAGAATGCATTTTGGTCGCAGATCAGCAAACGACCATTGAAAACATACCACTAGTTTGTACAGTTTACAGTTTTATACCGAACACTTGCATAAAAGGACTTCTACAGACAATGGACAGATATGCAGTTGGAACAGTTGGAGCAATTGTAACCGGTGCAAAGAAATCAGGCACCCAATATACTCTAGAAATAAAGGATGGAAACTCAGAGTATGACAAAGCAATTGTAAGCAAATTTGCATCTATTCATCTATGTTGCAAAATATTATCTTTCTGTTCTTTGTATTCTAAAATAATAGATTTGCTTTCTTGAAATACAGTTACAACTGTTTCCAACATTTGCCTCAGAATTTGTATCTATTGAAGAGAAAGTCGCAAAGAAAGAGTTCCCGATATGTTTATTTAGAAATATTGTGAGACGCAGCGAGGGACAACCCAATGTACTACGGACCGGTCAGTCGACATGCATAACAACACTACGGTCGACAAAAACGTTGAATGATCTGCAGGCATTGCTGCAATCTACAAAAAAGGTGACAGGTTACAAGCATATCCGATTAATTTGCTACATGCATTTTGGATCTTTTCGAAATTTTGATTGCTAATCACATTGAAAAATGTCAATTAGGTCCAGGGAAGACTAGTTGTGTCAAGTGCATATTCAAATCCCTTCGAGCCAATATGTCTGAAGTGCAACTTGCCCGCAGAAAACTTCGGAGCGATACAAGCAAACTTGTTACACTGTACTATCTGTAACGCTGACACCGATTTCGTCTATTCACATCGCTTAAAATGCAATATAGTAAATAGTGAAGGTGTAAAAGTACCATGTGTTTTGAAGTCTGATCTCTTGAACACGGTACTCCCAGCTCTAACTGCTGTATCGTATCACGATTACTTAAAAGACAAATCAGTCATGATCTATTTTATGCGTACCTTCTGCTTGGAGGGACTATTTACAGTCGACCAACATGGCATCGTTGTCGACTTGGACAAACAACCTATCCAATCAGATATTGTTGACAGATCCATGCAAACAATAATATAGGACATTGGCAAAGGTATGTTAGTAAATTATTGTTCAAATGTTTCTAGATTGCTGTTTGCTATTGTTGCATCTTAGCGATTTCTATTTTTTTTAAACATATGTCAAATCTGCTAATATTAATTTTATGTGCAAATAGATGGAAATACTTCATTCATGCTACTGTGACATCTTTGCAAACAACCAACCAGACAAGAATGCTGCCAAGCTATTTGTTACAAATTCTATCTGTGTTCGTGCTTGTATCCGATACACTCAGTTACTGAGAGACCTCTGGCATCGTATGCAAGCGGTCTATAAAAAATCTAGTTCATCAATATCATGGCGGAAATGCCAAATACTACCTAGCCATAATGATGGTCTCGATCGGAAAGACCCAGTTCTAAAAGCAACATTGGATAAGACGTATTGCTTTTGATTTTCAAGTTATCAACGAGACTGGTCACACTCTGAAAAACAAAGTTACTTTAATCCAACATGAAGTAGTTTAATTTTACACTAGATCTATTCTATTATATGTTTTGTATCAAATATCTTTTTAATGTTTAGAAAGCTGATAACTATTCGCTTTCTTTTGTCTAAAAGACATACTTGTAACTACATTGCTGTGTAACTTATGGACAAAATTTTATGCCATTTCTTATACTCATGCAGCTACACTAATTATTGCACCTGTTTTTGCTTGTAATGATATATCAATATTGATAGCTCGAGTTTACTGGATTTGCATGTTTACAATTTTCTGGTCACTCTGGTTCAAATGTCAATTGTGATATATGCTACATGGTATTGATACATTTAATATTAAAGAGGCAAAAAATTATGTACAAAAAATTCTTTTGCTATACTTCAAATGTTTATTGCAAAGATAGTTAGGGACTTGCAAAGATATTTTCGAAATTTAAATCTTATTTTTAATTAGTTGAGTATAGTTTCAGTGTGAACTTGTTTCGACTTGCATTTTTTGTTAAATGTTGTAATTGCAATTGTTTACTTGTATAATACTTTTTTCTTGCCATTGGAACTTTTGCTATTACTCCTAGACTAAGTTACACATTAGCTTACATGTCTATTTATATCCTTGTTTAAATACACAAATTGCAACAGGAAAATTAGACATCAGTGAAACTGAAACAACTAAAAAAAAAATAATTCACAGATTTTAATTTCAACAATGACGGTCAAGATATTGTTGTTCAACCAATTTAACTTTCAGATAATGTAAAATTAATTGCTTTTGTATTTCAGGATGAGATAAATTGAAAATGATATTTGTCGAATTGTCTTGACAGTTCTTGTTTACAAGATCATCGAATTCATATTGTCATAAATTTTATGGAAATTGGACATAGTTTCCATGTGCATAGCTTATTGTAACAGACCTGTTTTGAATACTGCATCTCATTGTTTTTTATGTATATGGTTATGTGGAACAATTGCAATTGAGCTTATGCTTTTTAGTATACCAAATTCTTACAATGATGTTTTTGCAAATGTTTCTAGATTTAAAAGTGTTCACTGCAATGGCAATTTTTGTTAATCTCTAGTGCCATGCATACAGCCTATCTTAAAAAATAGAACAAATCGCCAATTTGAATTACAATTTTTGTCAATCTCTAGTGACATACATACAGCTTATTTTAGAAAATAGAACAAATCACGAATTTAAGTTAACTTGTTATTATTTTTTCTAGACTTTTGTTCATCTGTTGGATCTCAATTTTAATGCATTAAAACTTTTGATCTTTCAAGAGATTTCCGCGCGCGTGGCTTGATTTGGCTTTTATTTCGCTGAGGATACCTTAAATTGTCACAAGTGAATTTGTCCGTTGTCAGCTCGGGACAGAAACTTCTATTGCTGGGCCCGCAAAGATATCATATCAAATTTTACTCGGTACTCGGCATTCGAATGAAAAACGAACTGGTCATGTGTTCGGCAGGAAATGACGAGTTGCGAGTACCGAGTCGCTGCAACTCGGGACTCGGGGGAAAATTCGGGCAGGAATCTGTCCGAGTGGAAACAGGTTATTCGCGAAAACACACTCGCACGGAAGGCCATTGCGAGTATACAAAAGCAATAGAGCAAAGCTCCGAGTGACGAGTCTCGAATTGTTACCCGGGACGAGGAAAAACTCTTTTATTACAAAGACGGAAGGGTTTAAAAATTTGACTCAAGGCATGCCGAATTTTTTCCGTGCCAACAGCGCGCAAAGCATTGAAAACAATTCTAAGCTAGACTACAAAGAGAACTCTAAAAGCTACAAAGAGAAAGCTAACCTAGACTCCATCTAAAGACTAGGGACGTGACCCCAGCGACTGACCAGCAGTTTACAGGATACTAAATAGGCTGCGAAAACAACTCGGGGCTTCTTAAAACACAGTGTTTGGGATAAACTTGAAATTATTCTTAAGCAACTATAAAGACTTGCTCTCAGATAAAAGTATTTACAATCGCAGCATGAATTTAATTAAATCGCATCCATAAGAAAAGTTAGAACTATGAAATAAAACACTCAGATGTGCGATATAATCATAAATACTAACAGAAATGCAGATTTAACATATATACACATGAGAGCATTAACCATGCACAGAATAAAAGAAAACTTTATTCTCTACACAGGACATCCACAGCTTCAACAGACGAGTACTCAAAAAACTCCTTCCGCAAGAGACTTTGTATTCATCTTTTGGACAAATCCAATAACCTACAAGTTTATAGACGAAAGGCAAAAAGCTATTACAATCTTCTTTCTTACAAACATTTGCATCCGGTCATCTTAGTCGCAAGATTTCTCTGAGAAACGTGAACAGATCCCCTTTCTGGTAGCAAAGGCCTCATAGGTCTCCAAGTTTGTATTCTCTGTTTCTTTTTTGTTATAGTACAAACCATCACTGTTGCTTCCAAAAAATAAACAATTCACAAGACAACATAGGCAATACAAAAACATAGACACGTCAATATTCAAGAAATCT
>Ga0213500_10000052_pt1 | contig 10784 bp, 11 predicted proteins | sample Redfir_Yose_2_Me_FD_150978 | JGI IMG/M metagenome (GOLD analysis project Ga0213500, IMG submission 150978) | Leaf-associated microbial communities from Abies magnifica in Yosemite National Park, California, United States - Redfir_Yose_2 | ecosystem: Host-associated > Plants > Phyllosphere >...
GTGGTCATTAATTTGGTCATTGATTTGGTCGTTGATTTGGTCGTATATTTGGTCGTATATTTGGTCGTAAATTAATGACCAAATATACGACCAAATCAATGACCAAATTAATGACCACAGACAAGCTATAAGCGACCACTTTTGGTCGCGTGATAAAGGACCCAAAATAAGCGACCAAACTGCCTTTTGGTCATTTATATGCAAATTTTGGTCGCTAATTTTTCATTTTTTAGTCACTTATCTCGACCAAGTGATATACGACCACTTTTGGTCGCGTGATAAAGGACCCAAAATAAGTGACCAAGCTGTCTTTTGGTCATTTATATGCAAATTTTGGTCACTCATCTCTCATTGTTTGGTCACTTATCTCTCATTTGTTGGTCACTAATTTAGTCATTTTTTTTTGTCACTCATCTCTCATTGTTTGGTCACTTATCTCTCATTTGTTGGTCACTAATTTAGTCATTTTTTTTTGTCACCCATCTCTCATTGTTTGGTCACTTATCTCTCATTGTTTGGTCACTTATCTCTCATTTGTTGGTCACTAATTTAGTAATGTTTAGTTGTTTTATGTGTGTTCATTATTCTCATTTATTGTCACTAATTTAGTCATTTAATGTGTTCGTTATATTTTAGTAGTTTTAATGATGTCCACTATTAATCAATATAATTTTTTAATATGATATTATGTCTAAATTAATAAAATACTCATGTAGTGTTTATCCTCATCTAATACACATGTGAATCATGCAATGTCACTTAAACCGCACAAATTATATTATATATATGAAATGTCAAGTATTACAATAGATATGAGTGTTCTCAAAACCCGTCTCCATATAACTTTACATGAAAATCATCTAATACATCGATGACTTTTCAAAATGTTACAATGGCTAAACCATCCCACTTGTACTTGGCTGCTAAGCCATACTTCCATACTTAGATCCCGCAGCAGCTTCAATTAACCCATACTTAGTAGCGTGAAAGCCTCAACAGCAAGCTCTTCATACTCAATGGTAAAGCTTCAACAAGCTCTTCATACTCAATGGCCCACTTAGTTAAGTTCACTCCTGCAAAATCCAATAAAAAAATATCAGCAGAAAAACAATGCACTGTAAAGTAAAAAACAATGAAGCTGTTGTAATAAGAAATTTAAGAGCTGTTGTAATAAGAAATTTAAGAGCTAATAGCTCAGCTTTATTGTTTGAGCAAGGCCCAAGTCAGCTCAATATGGTGTTTGTTAATATCTATTATCCCTATTGCACCTCCAACATAATTCTGCAAAGCACCATCAAAGTAAGACCAACCATCAAAGTAAGACCAACATCCAGCATCCAGTATGGTCTATCATGATTGGGCTTAAAAAATGACATTAATTGAAGATAGTGATATCAAATCAAGAAAAGAAATCCATATGCTGAGCGTAAACATCTGTTTTAAGTCTTCTGAAGATTTTGTATGAAAAAGATAGTCTAATACTATGGAAAAACTAATGTGACTGAGTATAAAGAGATAGAGATTATCCTGGATATGGACCTGGATCATGTTCCATAATCTAGTGTCAACATTCATCTCCTGTAGGTCTGTCTTTGATAAGGAATTTGCCAGATGGTTTCTTTTTCTGAAAATATGCTCTAAACAGATGTGTTTAAACAGACTTATGAGAAGATTCATTTCTTCATATATGGGCCTCAGAAAGATAATTTCAGGGTTTTTTCCTCTCTAAAAAAATCGATAATGAGTTTAGAATTTTCATATTAAAGAGAATAATAGATTCAAATTGCAGACTAGTTTAGCAACTATCTGCTTTATTTACAGTCACTAATGATACCTTCTTCATGATAGCAATTATACCCGGATCACTGGCTAGTCTGTGCATGATTGCTAGTGCTTTTTCTGGGGGAGGGTTTAACTGCAAAACATGAACTTTAAATCAGCTTTGCATTTTAATTTATACTGGGTCTTTTATCAATAGTAACAATGCATCTAGATTCTAAACATCAACAATAATTTGACCGGTCCACATAATATTGGCTATAAGAACTTACTGAAATATTGGCTATATTTCAAATTCTGTGCAATTATGAGGTGCATATTATAAATTCTGTGCAATTTTTGTGTACTTAAGGTGTTGACAGTGTGTATAAGTGGCTAACATTATTTAACCAAAGCTGTAGAGCAACTAATGCTTTGTTGTCTGTTGGCTGGATAATGCTTTTCTGTTGTAACTGTAAAGCACACTTGTGTCCTGAAACAGAGTAACAAATGTTGTATAGAATGTGATATATTATTGGATTTAAAATGTATATATGATGATACAATCTATATCTCAATATGTATAATCCAATCTGTATAGTATTTATTATTTTGATACAGGATACATATTGTTTACTGTTCAAAAAAGAAAATAAATAAATAAAAAGAAACAAAAATAGATAGAAAGAAGGATATGCATAATGTATCTTATACAAAATATATATAAAAGATCTTAAAACATTTTTTAAAATAAACTAAAATAACTATAAAATCAAAATAAGATGCCTGGAAATAATGCTCCTTTAATTCTCATTTTTTTTTCTTTTCAAATTATCATTCATCTATCTTCTCACAAGTTCTTAATTTCTCTCTTTTATGTCCTGATGATGAACAGTGATCCCAAATGTAGACATCAGTTTCTCTATGACAGGAATCCTGAACCTTTATTTTTTGAAAATGCAATTTTTTTTTTATTTTTTTTTTTTGAATTTAAACCATTTTAATAGTTTAAAAATCACCAAAATTCATATGAACTAAAAAAAAGACTACCAAAATTCATATGAACAAAAAAGACTTTACATCCAAAAATAAATTTGTCTTAATAACAAATGGGAACATTAGCTTCTCTGAAACCCAGCCAGAGAATGTGTGAAGTTTGAGGTTAAGTATGCCTGAGTTTTAAATTCTTAGGCACATATAAAGCCCAGTTTTTCCTCTATTGATATTTGTATATGTCTATATCCAATGCAAACAATGAAACCTAGGACATAGCTACAGACTAACATAAATTAACTGGATATCTGAAACGCCATTGATATGGATGTATAATAATAAAATCGTTCTTTTTCTTTTGTTTTTTCACCACTGGATCAGCCCTTGATATGGATTTATGATAATACACTTTTTTTTTTGTTGTCTGTTTTTTCACCAGTAGCCTTACAAGGGCACACGAAGATAGACACACAGCATATTCTTCCACCAGGATTGTAGTAGAGCATACTACTGCACTTTGAATAAATATTATTTGGTAATTGTGATTGTTGTTGCAGGCCAACATGGAATATGAGAAGGGGAAGACCGTTGTGTTTACTGGCCACTCCATGGGAGGGGCTATTGCTGCATTGGCCACTCTATGGATGTTGGAGAAGCTAGACACTACCCTTCCAAGTCTTGAGTAGACACTACCCTTCCAAGTATCAAACATGTCAACATATAGCTCCAGGTACATGGGATTTTTGTTATGAAAATCGTGATTTGAATGTGAAATAGTCAGTTCTGTCAAGTTAAACCTGCATCCCTCACCTTTTGTATAAACAGAGGGAGGATAGAGTCTTTCCATCAAGTCATTATTGTTCAATCATATAATCACATACTTGTGTCAAAGGTGTGAAAGCTAGAGCGAACTGATCTATCTCTACTAGCTTCTGATATATCTCTACTAGCTTCAGCATGAAATGGATACATATATTAGAAGGCAATAACATGGATACATCAAATGATAACAAAAAGAGCAAGAATGGATATAGTGTGTACCTTAGACATATACCGGGCTACGAAACCAGGCAGCTTGGATTTCCCTTTGACACCGCCGAATATCGTTGCCACTAATCGCCTCCCCGTAAATAATTCCAGTGGATGAAGGCTTAACTTACGTGGACTTATATCCCCACCCACCAATACCGTCAAACCAAGTGGCTGCATTGCAATCCCATCATATTAATGTTCTGTTCCAAAGAAATTTGATTCATTGAAATTAATGTGATTGCCTTACCTCGCGAGTAGCCAAGAAGGCCTGATATAAGATTTCTGTATTTCCAATGCATTCGAAGCAGTAATCCACACCCCCATCTGTCATCTCTGCTATTATCTGTCAAAAGTACTGAGTAATTACAGAAAGAAGTCCCCTACTCCTTTTTCAGATCCGTTGCCAGATGAAAAATTGAATAGGATAAAACAACTCCGAGCTAGTCGATCATCCACTGAAATGAAAAGAGAAGCAACTGAGCGGGCAAGGTAAAGAGAGCTACAAATTAAGCTTGCATATAGAAGTTGCTTGTTTGGTTTATGTTTGTGTCATCTACAAAAGAATTTTTATAGTCTGCCATGCATAAAAGAATTTTTACCGATTGAATATTTTTCTTTGAATGCATTTTGTGAACAGGTTACTAATAGTAGAAGCTGAAAAGGCTGCAAAATCATTAGAAGCTGCTGCAGTTACAGATGCTACAGCCCAGGCTTCTCTCTTTGAAACTAGGAAGCTTCTGTCAGAAGCAATATGGGCAATGCAAAGTGTTGAATCTGCCAGTAATGCTGATGGGGATGTCTTACAAAAGAACCCAGGGTCAAATGGTGATGCAGAAACCTTGCGATCAAATTATTACATGGACAACTCTCTCATAATTCCTCCTGTAAACCCTGGACCCTTTGATGCTAGCAGCACACATTACTTGTCTTTTAGCAACAATGGGAAAGCAAATTATTATGATACTTACAAATCCGGAGCAGGGAATTCCTTAAACAATATGTTGACTGGTGACTGGTGACTGGTGACATATTACATATGGCATTCCATTCATGGCATCTTCCCGAATTCCATTTGTTGAAAGCATTGTAATACCAGTGTCTACCTTCAGATCATCTGTTTGGGAATTTCTCACCAGTGAAGAATCTGAAATGCGCAACTGATTGTTCATCCAAACTCCCATAGATCTGCATACCCCTACCAAACATTTGATGGCTTCTAGTTTAAATGTAGCATCCTGATTTGGAGACAATGTTGTGATAGCCCCTGGATGGACACCTTGAGCAGTTTTTAAAAGTCCATCGACCATCCTGCAGATTATGAAATGTACTGTGATTTGTAAGAAGCAGTTTGAGCCATTATAAATTCTATGATTTCTTCACAGGATCCCACAAAAATATCAAATGCTATAAATAAATATAGGAAGATGGATGAATGTATGATTGTATTTATTTTTGGTACATTAATCAAATATAAGATGCAATTGTTTCCAAACAAACAACTCATCCAAAAAATTCTTAATACTATGCATATCATTATGAATCCTTGCATATTGATGAAAAATTCAACTTTATTGAAAATTACTGAAAATATATAATAAATAAAGCAATCCAGGAAATGTAAGAGTGACAGGCATACCCCTCAAAAATATTTGGCAATTCCACATCACAGTCATAATTCTTTCTTTCTTTTTTCCAAGAAAGAAAGATACTTTTACTGCCCAACTTGATTATCAAAAAATAGGAAGTTCCTATACAGCCAATGAAGTTTACTATGCTGCACAAAAGAAACAAACAAACTGAATTAAGCCAAAATATTCAGTTGAATCGAATCATACCCAAATTTTCAAATTTATTCTGTCAGTTCAGCTGAATTTGGTAGGTAGGCAATAACTAGTTGTACTTGTGCCAAAGCATCTTTGTATATAACCAGCATAGAATGCTCTGTCGTAGAGCTTTGGTTTTTTACAATCTGTGCTATTCTATTTGAATGGCCATGGTTACTAAATTTATTTCATACTTCTCTGTGACAAGTACTGGTGAAGGCACAAAATAATATACTAGCATACAAGACATCGATTCAGTGATGTGGTCGATGATGTATTGAGACATCCAGCAGGGTTCCATTCTTGTCAAGGACAGCCCCCCCCAGAATGACATGAGTCTCAAGGGGATGAGGCCCCGTGCAAGTCCCCTGAGATTTTGGCAGAATAGTTACCCCCTCAGAAAGTATGTTGAACAGAACTGAAGGGCTGAAAATCAGGTAAAGTTGAAATACCATGCCCTTGAGTAGAGTGGTTGGTAATTCATCCTCATGCATAGGTGACTAATATGATATTATTATCTTACAAATACAGAAAGAGAATTAGTATGAGAGGTTAGTGGACCCTGTATATTTGAGAAATATCGTATCAGTCACCTAGATCCATAGATGGGCTACAGCCTTATATGACTACTAAATTTATTTTAAATACGCAGGAAAATTGTTTTTGCATGCCGGACAAATAAGATAGATTACAAAGGAAATGCTTTCCCCAAGAAAACTACTAATTCTTCTAAATTTGCAATCCATTAGATTGCAAGTACTTTTCCATTTCAAAAGGATTTCGATTATTACAATTTCACAAATTTTATTGAAAAACGCCAACAGGAAACTCCCTAATAAATTACAATCATAAATCACAATGAAAATACTTCCAGTGATGATTTTAAATCCGTGTACACGTGAAATCCATGGTAACATAGAGCCATTTGTCACAAATTACCACAAAAGTTGATATAATGAACAGCTTACCTGAACAAAGCGCTCCAACCTTGCACTAGAATGCTCTGGCCCCTGGCCATCATATCCATGAGGAAGTAAAACAACAAGTCCAGATTGGCGAAGCCATTTAGATTCCCCACTGCTTATGAATTGATCAAAAATGACTTGGGCACCATTTGCAAAATCACCAAACTGAGCTTCCCACACGACCAATGAATTGGGATTTTCCATTGAGTAACCCAATTCAAAACCCAGGACACCAAACTCTGACAGAGAACTGCAAATAAGCACAGAAGTTACGGATCCAGTCAATACTAAAATTTAATGCATATACAGCATCTAAAATCCAAGCAAAACCCAATAAATCCAAAGCTTATGCTTTTAAGTTCAACAATACAAAAGTTGTAATTGTATTCAAGATAGACAGGCATCAAAAGGTACTTTTATGGAACACAAACTATAAGAATGAACATTAATCATGAGAATAGAACACATCATCCATTTGAATTCCGTGCTTCGTTTTTACATTGAATGCTCTCTAAAATTGTATTCATACCGAGGCTGTTGGGTGCAAAAGCAAAGCAGGAGCGGGAAACAAAGCGTCAATTTTCAAAAGCTTTAGGGAGCGGAGCATTCCAGGAGCATCTTTTTTATTTTAAGATATTGTGTTGCATATATATTCAAATAAGCATGCAGAATGTCAATTATTTGCATAGAATTTGAAAACATAGAATGAACTACTAGATTAATGATGATCATTAAAGGCATCATCATTTAATACACATTAATCAATCATCTAGCAGTTATAAATTATATCATTGTTATTAAATGATTAACCATAACATCAACCTTCAAGCTTAAAACAGTAACATTTGTCATCAAGTAACTATAACGGATAAGGATAACATGAACCACAAGATGAAACAGAGCATCATATTCATGACCGAAGAGTTGCCATATGTAGTCAAATAAATGTTCCACCAATCGATAGGATTCAACCTATCTCGATCTTTAGTTGCATGCAGATTAGCAAAGACTCCATGTTCATTGGTGTACATGCTCAATTCACTTTGTGGTTAAGCACACTCCTCATCATCAGGAACTAACTTGTCTAATGCAAGCATATACCCACTCTGTACCTCTACATTTGTGTGATTTTCTCCTAATCCCACTAATATGTGCTGGTTGTGAGAACCAAGATGGAGAATAATATTTGGGTGTAAGGACAATGCTAAGGCATGGAGTGAAATTTTCAAATTCTCCCACCTTATACGAATATGATCCTACATGAATCATTCTACTCAACAATGTATTGATCTAGCCTAGCACATTGTCCATCTAATCATACACCTGCCCCATCACTAGTTAAGCACTAGCCTAGCACTAGTGTCATAAGTCTAGTCAAGAAGTTGAGTATCACTAGGCGAGCAGGTGCTACACGAGTTTAGTATGTAAGCATTTTATGTTGATATTTTAATAAAACTACCATATTTTACACTCTGCTTCTTATTATTTGCATCATTTTAAATAATTGTGGATTAATAAGACAATAAGGGTTTATTCATTATTGGCATTCTATCTATCTATAGTCTCTTGTTGTCTCCAATATTTTGGTTATTTGCTACTAATTTGGTAGCAGGCGCACATCATCAGTCAACGGACCAAAATGGCAGTCACTATCAATGAGAACAATTTTGATATGTAATTCATATTCCTAATTAATTTCAGTAAAAGTGAAAAGACACGATTCTTTTTAATGATGTATTGCTGGAGAGAAAGCGCGTGTTCTTCCAGATTTGAACGTAAACGAATGCCATTGTCATATATCAATGGTATTCAATGTGAAAACCTTTGTCCAAATAAAAGAATAAATTCTTGTAAGGATAGTACCTAATGGCCTAATTAGTTAACAGAAGATCTAGGCTTGTATAGCCATGTAGCGTTGCAACCTGGCAATGTGTGCAATTTTCTGGATAATGGCAACTTGGAGAGAGACTACATTTGCAGGACATAAGAGATAATCTTAAGAAGGCCAAGATTGCCTATATGATAAAGTCATCTTATATTTCTTTTCAAATTTTCAGAAAAGCTCTGCATACAGGGTACGCTACCAGTTACTGGGAAACAAAGGAAGTCAATGATGTAAGTGTGAACACATACGAAAAATAAAAGAATCATGCAACCTCCCTAAGCCATTATCATAAATCCCCTATATACAATGTAGCTTAGAACTTAATCAATCAAGAAACCATGAAGGAAGTGTACAGGTAGTTCAAAACAAGCTTAAGTTGTTAGCGGATAGTAATAAAACAAGCAGTTCCAATAATAGTATTTATACTCGAGTTCTGAATTATCTGAATGATAATAATGAGATTACATGGAATGATGTGCAAACATTGTGCCTGACTACAACAATAACAGCATTGACGTGGCTTGGTCTATATCTTGACACCTAAAAGAGGATGTGGGAGGTAAGGTATCATTGGAAAGAGCGGAAAAGATATCATCTTCCCGAGGGCTTCAACAACCAAGGGAGTTCACTTTCTATAAAAAAAAAGCCAACCCCTATCCAAATATCTGTGCTGTAAATAGTCCAGCATACAGTCAACTCCCTGTTTTCGAGTCCTTTTGTATCAAAGAATATAAATGGTAAAGACAAGAGAACATGTTCAAAGGTGCAGAGAGGAGTAGCCAATTTCATAGTCTAGTGCTAAGCTTTCAAGTTCAGGATGAAAATCAACACATACCTATTGCTCACAGTAAACATCTCCTCAGGTTGATTCATGATAACATGGTCTAGTGGGCAATATCTTTCTCCTGTTTCCTGGTCATGAACAACTGAATGTCGATGACTGAAAGTACCTCTCTCAACATCCTGACCACTCAACCTCACATGGTTACCCTCCACTAGCAGAGTTGCAAATGCAAGTGCTTCACCAACAGCCCAATCAAGACCTTCCTCTGTTGCAATCATTTGTGCACGTTGGTCAAAGATCCTCTTTACAGCTCTATGAGGCTTGAATGTTTCCATTAACCTCATAACTATTGGTGATCACTGAATCAAGAATGCCAGAGAACGCAAATTTTATGCAAAAGAAAGCTATGTGCTCAAACTAAAGTTAAATATGAAGTGATTGCCAATGTGGTGTTAGTCCAATGGTGAGAATAATGGCTTGTTGCCACCCAACAGAGATTCCTCGAATAGAAGTGTCAATTAAAAATATAATTATGATAGGTAATCATAATTACCTTCCCATAAAGGGCAAAGAAAGAAGGTCTTGAGAGACCTACAAGTATGGCTACCCTGCCACAAGGGGTGTGTCAAAGTCAATTTTGATGGTACCTCGAAAGACACCTTGGAATGGTGGGGTAAGTAGGTTTAGTTAGAGATCGTCAAGGTCATATTATAAGAGTATTATACCAATTTCTAGGTAGAGGTACTAATAATAAAGCAGAATGTGAAGTGGTAATTCTGCATTTAAATGAGGCCATTTCCCTGAACATGAAGAAGGTACTTTTTGAAGGCGATTTGAAGCTAATAATTGATCTCCTGCATGATAGATTAAAATGTAGCACATAGGAGTTGGAAAGTAAAATGCTATGCAGATTTATTCATGTTCAAAGATTGGAAAATAAGGTGACTGACTGGTTGGCAAATTTTGCAAAATCTTCAAAGTGCAGTATGTCTGCCTATGTTTTAGGCCCACCTTGATCGAGGAAGAAGGCACTTGGGCACACATGTCCTCCTACCACCCTGCCTCACTTTCGAGAATTTGGTGGGACTTCTCCTTGACATGAAGAAAGCATGCACATCAACAGATTGGGTTGGTAGCAGGATCGCCTGATCATACAAGGGGAAAGCAGGCAGATTATTCCAACACCTTCTCTTGCACTCAGATGGTCAGTCACCTACATGACTGACCATCTTGATGACTGTCCTAACACCAAAAATACTGTCCCATGGAAATCACAGAAAAATTATTATGGGGATTTCAAGGATAAGATATAAGAAAGTTTGGTAGACAGATAAAAAATACCTAGCTGCATAAAAGAAGCTAACATCCCCTGACCAGAACTACCCAGCAGAGAAAAGTCTCAGATAAAAACAGTGCAAAGCAAAGCAGTGCAAAAATTTGAACAAGATAGTGATTGCTGAGAGGAATCATATGAAGGGGAAGAAGACAAGCAGGAAGAAGTACCCACTGTCGAGTCAAGCACTCAAAAGGACCCACTGCATTAT
>Ga0213500_10000054_pt1 | contig 10542 bp, 7 predicted proteins | sample Redfir_Yose_2_Me_FD_150978 | JGI IMG/M metagenome (GOLD analysis project Ga0213500, IMG submission 150978) | Leaf-associated microbial communities from Abies magnifica in Yosemite National Park, California, United States - Redfir_Yose_2 | ecosystem: Host-associated > Plants > Phyllosphere >...
CCAAACAGCTGCCATGAACGCACAATGCATAAAGATGTGAATGGTTGACTCCTCCCCATTTTTACACAGGCAGCACCATCCTGGCCCAAACACATTTCTCTTCTGCATGATGTCCCAAGTTGGTACCTTATTTTCAAAAGCACACCACATGAAGATTTTTGTTTTTGGCGGGCACTTGATTTTCCACAATTTTTTCCACCACCATCTAGGTTCAAAAGATTCGTGGCTGATGGCTAAATAACCTTCTTTAGGGGTGTAAACACCTCCAGGGTCCTTGTCCCAAATCAAGACATCCTCCCTATCCCTCAGTCTAATATGACCGTTCCTTAAAGCACTGATGTATCTGTAGAGATCTGGCGCCATACCTTCTACAAGCCCCAAAGACCCGGCTGATTTCCACCCCTGAGCCCAGAAAGTTGTGTTCTGCATATCAGCCAGCTGTCCCAACGTTACAATGCCTCTTGCTTCCAAGGCCTCAAGAACTCTGGGTGACAGAATATGATGAGGGGTGCTTCCCTGCCAGGGGTCCACGCCTATTCTGACCCTTTCACCATTGCCTATCTTCCATGCCAGCTTATTGCTTATAATCGAGAAGGAATTTAAGACCGCTTTCCAGACTACCGATATACCCTGATTATTTTTGACCGGGTTCCTGATCCATGCTTCAACGTAGAAATAGTGTTTGCGTTCCTTTTTTATTATGTAGAATAAATTATGGGGGTGAATGCAAGCTAACGAGGGTCACTTTTGGCGCGTTAGATGCAATATAAAACTAAAATCAGGAATCCTCAACTTACTTGGATTTTTTGAGATACATACACAAATTACCTTGCATTGAGTAAAGAAAATGAAATGTGGGAAATTGAATCAAATTTCTGAATATATAAATTTTATGTATTGAAAATTTTCATAACTATGTCAACTTTCATCTTTTCTAACAGTCACCTTTTTATTTTTCAGGCAAATGATAAGGAATATGTTTTCGTGGGTGTTGCCTTTGAGGGCCTAAATGATGGTTTCCAACTATGAAATTTTTTACACATGTAGAGACCAAGTGGCACTAGTGCACCACTATTTTTCCAAAATTAAATTTTTAATTTTAATTATCTATGACATTAAACCTTGAAGACAATACGTCAAGTGTGCGTGCAGCTTTTGAAGGTCTTAGTGCAGTAATACTAAAATGGGTTTTTTCTAGCATGTAGAAGTGGGTGTCTAGTAGTGCATCATAATTTTTTTTTTTAAATGGTTATGAAATGAAAAAGTTATGGAAGAATCACTAACATTCACTCAGCATTTCAAGAATCAAAAATTGCATCAAAAAGGTCCTTCATCAGCTTGCATGCACCCATGGACGAGGTAGATATTCACATGTTGTACATCTAGTCACATATATTTCTATGAATAAATTGTTTTTTTTAGGTTGCACAAATGAGGTGTGTGACACATGGTGCGCTTAGCTTCATGGGACATCCATGTAGCCCAAACATTCAAACCCTCCTTACAATGGAGGAATTTTTTTCATTTGAAGAAATTGATTTTGGGATTAAGCACCTAGGAAATGTAAAAGCTAAGGACCATAAAGGATATCGAGCATAAATATTAAAAATTGGAGGGCATGTCCTCATCCCTCACATCCAAAAACTCTTAAATTTAGCAGTCGAGAAATGTTTCCCTACTCATTGGACCGAGAGCCTCATTATTCCTATTTGTAAAAGCGATGATGAACATAAGCCCTCTAATTATCAGACCATTACGATTAGCCCTCTCTTAGCCAAGTTATACGGTATTATCTTGAAAAAGAAAATAAACATATGGCTAGAAAGTGAAGGTAAGTGACCTAAAGGCCAAGCATGCTTTATAAGAAATCACTCAACCACAAACCACCTCATTACTCTTAGGATCATTGTGGAGGAATTTCGTAATACGAAATCCAATCTCTTTGGATGCTTTGTGGATTTTAGAAAAGACTTTGATATGGTGTCTAGAAATAACCTATGCAAAAAATTGGAAGAACTAAAGGTTCCTTTTGAGTTGAGAGATGTCGCTATAAGGTTGTACGAGACTATCATTACCAAGATTAAGAGAACTGAGGGGTGGTTGCAAGATTATTAATTTTCATATTGGATTTAAGCAAGGTTTCCCCTTCTGCCCTACCCTTTTTATCATATACATCCATAAGCTAGAACATTGTTTAGAAGAAGCAGGTTAAGCTAACAAAAAATTTGTTGGAATAGTCATTATCATTCTTCTTTATGTTTTCGATATTGTTCTTATGGCAAGGTGTCATTTTGATCTTGATAAGAAATTAAGAATTCTTAACAATTTCCACTGAAATATGGGTATGACTATTAACAAGTAAAAAACAAAAGTTATGATTATCAAGTCCAAGAAGGTCACTTATGTTAATTTTGTATATGACAACAATAGCTTAGAGGAAGTTCCTTCTTAAAAATATCTCAATATTGATATCCATCACAAGCTCAGTTGGAACCATAGCATTGAGAAAATGATTAATGGAGGGTGGAAATCTTATCTTGGTCTTGAAAACAATCGTAAATCAACAAACCTTGTGATGTGGGATAAAAAGAAGTTCATTTTTGAAACTCTAAAGTCACTACCATTTTCTTGTACATTTCAGAAGTTTCGTGTTGCAACATCTCTAGAGAATCGTGGAGAAATATAAAACAAATATATATGTGTTTTGTACCCTATAACCTCAAAATTAAAAGCAATACACCATATTGTATCACCCTAATAGAAGTGGGTCTTCCGCCCATTGAGAGCATCACTATGACTAGGTACCTCATGTACAAATACATGATAAAGACCATGAGCGATCATAGACATCCTAAAATTGCTTTAAAACCCAATAAAGACCACCTACATCTCAAGAGAGCTTGGTATAAAGACACCATGGCTTGGTTACACCATTGGTGGATTGATGAAAATGTCACTTTGAAAAAAATTAGTAACATAAAAAATATTATTACTTCTATGTTTAAAGAGAAAATGTGGGGCGGGAAAGAATTAAAGGTTAAAAGAAAATTAAGATACTATAAGGAGGTCATTGACCCTAATCTACAAGATAAAAAATATCTTTATGTTCTAACTAGCTTGAAGAAGAAAATTAATATAGCAAAGATAAGAACATACTCGACAATTCCTAAAACACAACACGTGGAAACAATTTTTTGTCTCTGTGAGACTATGAGTATTGAGGATGAAAGTCACTTTCTTTTAGAGTGCCTTGTGTATCCCCACATTAAATGGCTGTTTCATAATCACATACCTCCCTAACCTTCGAACATGTCAAAACTATGTTGACCTAGGAACACCTTTTTTTAACCTTCTGAACATTAGAAGAAAATTTTACACTTAATAACTCATTTAGTTAATGGTAAAGTACACCACCACCACCCCTTTATATGGCAAAACAATAAAATAGGCACAAATAAAAAAAAAGTACTATGACAAAACATTAAAATATGCACAAATAAAAAATGTACTATGAATTGCTTGGTTTTTCATCAAGTAAATTACATTGAAATCCATCAACTAGAATACGAATCTGTTGCGTGCCTTTGTAACAATGATGAAGATGGTCAATTAAATAAAATATTAATAACACTTCAATCAAATAAATTATTAGTAAAAAACATAATAACATTACAATGAACTAATCCTTACAAGGTAATAAAAAGAGTAATAAATTTACTATTGGCTGTGTTGAAGATTGGAATGATGGAAGCCCCTAAAAATAAACTATTTTTGATAAACTTATTATGTATGTATGGCTCGATTTCCTTAAAGTGACTCAAGTTCTTCTAAATTTAAAGTGACTCAAGTTCTTCTAAATTAGTTGATATCTCTTTTTTATTAAAAACATTTAGTAAAAAATTGTAAATAATTTAATATACATAGAATAAATATTATGTTAGTTGAAAATTGTAAATGATTTAATATAATATGGAATAAATATTATATTTTCATCTTTTAAATGAACTTATTTATACATTTAAAGACATGATTTGAAAACTTTAAAATTCAAATTTTGAAAAAACAAATTAACTAAATTCCTATTTAAAAATAAGAAAAAATCCAAAACTTTTTAAAAATAAATTAGATCAAAAATTAGAAAAACGTCAAAAACCTTTAACCAATAGAATGCTGGAAATTAGAAGAAAGTCAAAAACATATAACCAATAGAATGCTGGGTCTTATATTTCCCACTGATATCGACAAAATTATGTAGAAACGGCAAGGAAAATTAGCGTTAATTTGTTGGTGTGCGTAGGATTTCCCACGGAAATCATAACATGTTTCTTCTAGCTTTCATAACATGTATCCACTACGGTTATGCCAACTGAAATGGTATTCAAATACCACACACCGGTACTATTCCGGTGCTACTTGTTAAATATCTTTATAGATCCGAAACGTTTGCTCCGTCAGACCCCGAGATTCTCTCATTCAACTAAACAAATCCGGCTCTTTAAAAGCAGTTCTTGGGAACACTTCTCGGCAATATTCACAACTTCTGTCGACTAGATTTCTTGTTTTTGAAATGGTTGGTGAGCAACATATAACCATGGTGTCTATAGTCTCTGAAAACCGCCGCCTGTTGGTGCTCATATGCATCGTTGGCCTTCTGCTCCATACAACCTCTTCCACCCCAAACACACAATCAAAACGAGAATCAAGCTTGCATTCTAACCGCAGACTAGTAGAGAAATCGCTGGATGCAAACTATAAGCAGGGAGCCTCAGTTTTTAACGTGGATATGTATGGAGCCAGTGGAAACGGCAGCTCTGACGACAGCCAGGTAAAATATTAATTTGCCCGTTTTACAAGTAATTCGATAAATCAAGCTGCGCCCTTCAGGGAGTTGGATAACAGTTTCTCAAAATGTTTCAATTTTAGTCATAACATTTTGTTCAATTGGTCATTGATGGTGATGTGGGGGCAGTAACTTATTTCAAGGTACTTAAGCCTTCTCAAGAAATACTAACAGTGTTAACATTTTTTTGATAAGGCCTTCATGGCAGCTTGGACAGGAGCTTGCACAAGCACTTCGCCTAATTCCGTTTTTCTCGTTCCACAAGGAAGGAGGTACCATGTCCAACCGGTCAACTTCAAGGGTCCTTGCAACGCTCCCAGTTTGACTGTTTTGGTAATCATGATGACCATTAAGCTGCAGAGTGTACACAAGCAAATTTATTAGAATTCTCATATCTTCTTACCGAATATTTAACAGATATCAGGGACTGTAGTTGCCCCACGCGATCCATGGAATCCGCAAGACCAAGGATCATGGCTTCAACTATCCTATCTGCAAGGAATAACTATCCAGGGTGGAGGCATTATCGATGGGTCGGGCCAGATATGGTGGGCATACAAGAGCCAAGTAAGACACATCCCATGGCAAAACTATTTAGTATCATTCATTATATCTTCATATCTCTATGTACACTAACAACCGTGTATTTTTCTGCATAGGATCGGCTGAAGCAAGCCCCAAATGTAAGCTCCCAAAGCAGTTCATTCTATGTCCTTCTGAATTGAATATAAAACTATCACCATCACCTCACCTTTTTTTATTTTTGGCTAATGTTTTCATAATTTAAATGCAGGCAATAAGCATTAACTTTTGCAAAAATGTAATTTTAAGGGATTTGAAGTTCCAGAACAGTCAAGGGGTGCATGTCAAATTATTTGCATCAACAGATGTCGACGTTAGCAACTTGCAAATCACTGGCCCAGAAAATAGTCCGAATACAGACGGCATTAATGTCGCTAGCTCCCAACGCGTAGTTATTCGAAATTCGGAAATCGGAACAGGTTGCTAGATAATACCCCTGAATAAGTGTCCTGATATTTATGTTATGTATAATTGGTAGGTTTTACCCAAAAGAAACCAATGCCAGATGTATATTGGTGATAAATTATAATCCCAGTCTTATCAAATTGTACAGGAGACGATTGTATTTCTATAATTACAGGAAGCTCTGATATTCAGATCAACGACATAGCTTGTGGACCTGGCCATGGAATAAGGTAATGATCTTTTAATGTGCTTATATGTATAAGATTTATTGTAATTTAAGGATTATGTTAATCAAAATAAGTAAGTTTTACTGTACCTTAAACTAAGCTTAGAATTCCTAAGAAACTGTTAATCACATACATTTAATTGATCTTTTGTGTGAGTAGCATTGGAAGCCTGGGAAAAAATAATGCAAGAGATACAGTTTCAAACGTGGTAGTTCGTGGAGTTTCTTTGACCAATACAACCAATGGACTACGTATAAAAACATGGCAGGTAATTGAATGTCAAATCCTGACAATTACTTTAATTTATTCATTCACAAACTTCTGAATTATGCATGAATAAATTAAGAGTGAGATCGATATAATCTTGAACCAAACCTTTATGGATTCTAAGAGTGGTATCCCATGGAAGAACCAATAATGGACTCAGTCTCAAAACCTAATTCTGTTGTCACAGGGAGGTTTTGGATATGTTCAAAATATTACTTACGAAAATGTGAAAATGAACCATGTTTCAAATCCCATCATTATTGACCAATTTTATTGTTCCCCTTCAAGGGGATGCAGAAATCAAGTAAGTGCATTTACGCGGTAACTGGCCTACCAATTAATTTTCTTTATTTCTTGAGGGATGGTTATTTTACTCTAATGTTTAATGATAAGAATTTAATCACGTTGTTGTTGTGGTGTATACAGACTTCTGCTGTGAAAATTAGCGACTTATCATACAAACGTATCAACGGCACTTCAACAACGAAAGAAGCAATCACACTTTCTTGCAGCAACACCGTTCCATGTAGAAATATTGTGTTGGAGGACATAAACCTTCAAATGAATGAGGGAACCCCTTCAACTTCTTTAGTGAATGCTGTCAAAGGTTTTAGACAAGATGGGCTTGTAATTCCCCATTTCTGATGACTGGCCACCTACAAGGCTTGCCTATTTGTTTATCACCGAGGATAACCATCTTTGCAAGCTTTGTATTTATTTATATACTTATTGCAGAGGTCGCTTTTCGTTGGAATAATGTATTACTTAAAGCAATCAATACGTGAAACAATTATGAAATTTACTTTCATTCAGTGTGGCCTTTCCTTGTGGCAATAATCTTATACTTTCTAGATTAAAACTTTGTCCCATCTTTTAAAGATATCACTGGCACCCAATAAAGCTTGATAAGTAAGAAGAGTGAACAACCCATCTCATACCTTTTGAGATTTATAGCCCCTAGTTTTTGTGGAAACCTCAATTGTAATGGAACTTCTTAAACTTAGTTGGGCATCGCAAATTGAAGAATAAAATCTATCACACTTAACTCTGCCCGTGCAACATGGGGTTGTTAGAGTGTGTTGTCGTTACTTTGACATGCACATAATTAGGGACATAGTTATGTTGAAATGTCAACAAATATATTACCTATCACATATTCCTGACATGGTATAAATATTTTAGGGGAACCCATTATGCATTCAAAAACATCATTGGAACACTTAAAAACTGAAATTTTACCAAAAACTTCACAACAATAAATGAGGAGAAGATCTGAAACCTAAAATAAAAAAAGCTACTCTTTATATATTATTGTGCGTAAAAACAACTCTTTATATATTATTGTGCGTAAAAACAACTAATACAAATATGGATAATTAGGGAAACATATCACTGATATATGAAATGAGGTCGTTCCTATAAATTTATTTTTAATATTAATATTCTATCAATTGGTTATTCTCTTCCAATTTTTTATTTATATTTTAGTTAAATATCTATAATTTGTTCTTTTGCTCATGGTTTCATCCCATGGTTTCGTAAACATGCCATGGTATTGAATATCGATATATATATTAAAGAATTGTATTATACATAACATTCAATTATATGATGAATAGGATATGTACCCTTTGTCACATGTGTGGAATATTCCTTAGTTCTTTGCCTAATGGTCAAGTATTCCATAGTTTTGTAAATTCACCCATTAGGCTACTAGGAAGTTCAAGCAAGGAGGGACACCTACACCTCAGCTACCAGGAAGCCCAAGCAAGAAGTACACACCTCCACCTCAGCTACCAGGAAGCCCAAGCAAGAAGTACACACCTCCACCTCAGCCTACGTGCAGAATGCACTTAGAGGTTTAAAGTTGTAGTGAAGTTAATTAGTTGCGGCACATAGAATAGGTTCAGTTGTGATTTCGGTTTGTAAGCTCAATCAGTGCTAGGTGAATTGATTCATTGAAAGAGTTTAACGACATCTCCTCTTTGTATGTTGGGCGTCGTCCTTCATCAAGACTAGGCGCACCATTAGTCTGCAATAAGTCTCCCTATGTTTGGGCCGTCTTGATTGAGGCACGGAGTCTGCCCTCAATCAATGCCCCTTTCTCTCATCTTTCAGAGTTGTGTGATGAAACAACGAGGCACCCAGATTGGGAAGTTTAGGCTAAGCGCCATTTTGGAATTGTACAGATAAAAGGCCTTTCCTCTTGATGTAGATAATACTTCCCTCATTTTTATTTTTCTCTTCCATTGTCATCTGTATTTGTTTTTCATCTTGCTGACCTAATACGTAAATCGTAGATGAATTGGTATCAGAGAGATAGCAAAGTTGGACCAGACAGTAAAGATTTGGCAAATACCATAGACAGAGGAGTCATCATCCACACCTCCAACAATTTTTTTTTAGGGGGATCTCTCCTCCTTCTCTAGTCTATTTCAGTTCCAACACGTCCTCCTCAGGACACCACAAGCAAGTGCGCCCTTTCTCAGTGCCTCTCGCTCTTTTCGAAAAGGACATCGTTCTCCTCAGGGAAGCTCGTCTTGAAGCCAAAAACTCTTTCTCCACATAAGTATTAATTGAAGATCCATTGTAAATATCAAATTTTTAGATTATAGCTCACCATTTCCTTTATATTATTTAGTAATATAACATCACTCTTTAATTTATCCAAGGAAAACCATGTGGGGGCATTTTGTAATAAGAGAATGTCCACCATAGAAACTTCTTGCTCTTTTCCACTTCAATCCATCCATAATCCACTTGATGATTTTCCAAGCGTATAGTCAATCTATTATTTTTTGTTTCTTACCATATTAATTTCCTCACATTAATAGAATTTGCTATCCATGGAGATATCTGCATGAAATCTGCGGATATGGGTGTGAGTAGTCCATTCAAAGTGGTAATCATCCATAATGGAGAGGGACGTGAAATGAGTAGTGGAGCATTGTGAAGTGCCATGTGGCTAAAGGAACAATTAAGTCTCATGGGTCCAAAGAGTGTGAGTTGGTGAAATATATGGTGAAGGGAGGAGTCTACTTGTTAGAAGTTTTGGACTCTCGAGTGTATTTTTCTCGGAATGTAGAGCACTTAGATATTATATATATTTTTAAGAATTAATATAATTTTTTATTCTATCGAAAACAAGAACCTAAATAGATTAAAAACCTTTTAAACAACTACTGGAATAAAATGTTACAAAGTATTAGTTGATGAAATGAATACTCACACATTTCTAATAAATAATGTAATAATTAACATATTGAGTAATTAGAAAAGCATTAACTTATAAGATCCCATCCTTTTATTCAGAGGTAGTGCTCCAATTTTGATAGAAGATGCCTATCAATATAATGAATCTCCTCAAAGTAAATTCTAGCAAGTAAATTTTAAAGAACAATATAATATATATAATTTTATATTGTTGATTGTATTTTTTATTATGAAAAGTTTATCTATTTGTGTAAGAATTGAGGTAACTTTACATATTTTATTACACAAAATACATTTTATTATGAATATTATTGAGTTTGGAAAAAAATTGTTTGAGAACCAAAAGTAAAAAAACATTGAAAAGTATTTATAAAGTATATAAATAATAACTAAAATAAAAATAATATTAGGATTGCTAGCTCATTTTAGAATTCTTTATAAAATAACAACAATTTATCAATTCAATCATTTAACTCGTGACATATGCTATATATATTTATTTATCATTGTAAATATTAGAGGAGAGGAAGGAATCTTTACCTTCCTATACTAATAATATTTTATTTAGAGTGATAATTACAATTATAAATTTTCCCTTTAATTTAGTCAATCACAAATGATCTAAATAGGTTAAAATATTCTTTTCTATTCTATGAATGTTGTAATTTCAAGTATATTGACTAATAAAAAATTAAGACATTTCTTTAATAATAACAAGGGTAATAAAAATAATAAAAATGTATGACATTTCCTTAATAATAAGATGGACATGAGTATTAATTTAATAATTAAATCTAAAATCAAACTATAACTCTTTCATTGTAGAAAAAATGATTTAAATATAATCCCATGAATAATTAAGAAGAAGGCTAAAACCCAAACGATTTGCACCTTTTCTGGCAAAGCTCCGGCGAGGTAAATCTGGAAGATCCGGAACTCTGCTCAATTTTCCGAGCATCTGGGTCGGTTTAAAATGGGGCAAAACTCCCAAAGGGCAGAGTTCCATAG
>Ga0213500_10000057_pt1 | contig 10205 bp, 11 predicted proteins | sample Redfir_Yose_2_Me_FD_150978 | JGI IMG/M metagenome (GOLD analysis project Ga0213500, IMG submission 150978) | Leaf-associated microbial communities from Abies magnifica in Yosemite National Park, California, United States - Redfir_Yose_2 | ecosystem: Host-associated > Plants > Phyllosphere >...
TTAACAGTTTTTCGTGTCCTAAACTTTCGGGGCCATTTTGAGGACCTAAACGATGTTTTTTGGAAATTCGAGGGCCAATGGGTTGTCAATGGGCTTCGTTTTGGCCTAGTGAAAAGTTCTTCTTCTTGGATAGATCTTTCCAACTGGATATTGCGCACCCTAAATGAAGTTTGTATGCAAACGTTACGCTCTCGAGAAGTTGACATATTAACTAAACACATTGGGCCTACACACTTTATGACGGTTCAAATCCTAGGGTTAGATTTGTTGTTTTTTAGGGTTTTTTCCTTCATTCTTATGTTAAAAAGGCCCTTCAGCCTTTTTTGTAATCTTCTTGGCACGAATGACCATAGCCGCCACATCTCTTCTCAAAGATAAAGCTATCACCATTCTAGCTGCTTTATTTTACAGTTTGTTCTATTTCATTGATTTAATAGAATTTGGGTTTACTGTATCTCTTTGTTCATTGCAATATCTCTATGTATTGAGTTCTATATGTACTCTTTCATTTAGTTCTCATATAAATCCGGATCAATTGAGTCCCATCATATTTTGGAAAGAAATGTATATAGCTCCAATCATGTTGGGCTCAAATCACTATCTTTCTCAAACAATAAAAACCATCCACATTAAAAATGAATTCTCAAAAAATTAACTTATCTCCATATCAAATCATATCAAATAAAAATTCTGAGTGGGCTATCAAGCACCTAATTTGGTAGTATCCTACAAAAAACCTCTTTAGCTTTTACGACAGACACCATGGTTTCTTGAATAAATAACACATCTGGTCTAGTGACCTCTAACAGTCTTTTGAGAGAGAGGATTTTTTGAGCTCCTCCTACTCTGTGAACCTTTACCGACATAATGAGAATTTTAAAGCCTTAGATAGGGCATTTTTACCTCTAAGCGGCCTTGGACCTTCAGACATAGACATGATCATAGTACCCTAAGAATTCCCCTTATCAACCAGTTTCTTGGAGCTATGGGCTATTATGATAGGATATAATTTATTAGAAATTCCCCAACGTACCACCCCCTTTCTTTCAGAGTTCATAGACTTCTTAAGATGATTATTAATATCCATAATCCACTAGAGTCTTCCCCTTTTCCAAATTGCCTTGAAAAATTACAGAGGCGTGGGGCACAATCAAATCTAAATAAAACACAGTGATAGTTCCCTTATGCAATATATCCCTCTCACACTCAACCAAACGTACTAATAATGAACCTTCCCCCAAAACCCCAACTGATTGACCAACAACACTTGAAGTGGAGATGTAGACTCCAGCTGAAATCATACCGAACTCATTCCCTCGAGAATTGTTCCCCATCCAACACGGCTGTGACTCGGGGTTATTCCTTAATATACCGATCTTTTGAAACTTGGAGGAAGGGGACACAACATCAACAATATTTTTTAAAATCAAATTAAACAAAATCCCTAGCTCGGACTTGTTTAAAGAGTTAAAGAGAAGAGATGCAAGAAATTTTAACTTACCCGGAAAGGTGTCTTTTATAGGGTATGTGCATAATGAGCCCACGACCTTTGAAATAGTCTCTGAAAAGTTTTGTAGCTTTTAAAACATGTTCCTACTATGAAATCTATGATTGCATATCCAAATAGTCACCCTTTTTCAAGAACTTCTCCTTTGGCTTCTTCCCAAAACACTCTTTTCTCAAATGCCATGTTTGACGATAGAGCAAGCATTGAAATGGAATGTTGCTATAGTTGAATCTCTTATGATAATTGTACCCTCGCCACTCGATGTCAATTTCCATTTCTAATACTTTATGAGTATCAATATCTCCCAACACTTTAACAATACAAACCATCCACATTAAAACGAAATTCTCAAAAAATTAACTTATCTCCATATCAAATCATATCGAGTAAACATTCCCAACGGGCTACCGAGCACAAAATTTGGTAGTATCCTGCAAAAGAACTCTCTAGATTTTACCCCACACACCATGGTTTCTTGAATAAAAAAAACATATGCTTTAGTGACCTCTAATAGTTATTTGAGGGAGAGGATTTTGGAGCACCTCCTACTCTATGAACCTTTAGGGACATAATGATCATTTTAAGGCTTAGATAGGGCATTTTCCTCTCTAAGTGCCCTTGGACCTTTAGACATAGACATGATCATAGTACCCTGAGAATTCACCTTATCAATCAGTTTCTTTGAGCTATTGGCTAGTATGATATGAGAGAATTTATTAGCAATTCCCCAACATACCACCCCCTTTTTGTCAATGTCTGTAGACTTCTTAAGGTGATTATTAATAATATTCGTAGCAAGAACATTGTTCTCCAAGGGATTCTTTTAAGGACCTCCTTATATGATGGGATTAATTATTTTAGGTTATCTTAATCCAATGATGCAAGAGATTCCCCTTTCATTTCCCCCATAGAACCCTTCCCACTTTTAGAACCTAATGGGGGAACAATAGAATCTTTAAATGAAACACAGTAATAGTTCCCTGATGCAATATATCCCCCTCACACTTAACCAAAGGTACTAATAATGAACATTCTCCCAAAACCATAACCAATGGACCAACATCACTTGAAGAAGAGATGTATACTGCAGCTGAAATCCTACCTGGCTCAATCCCCCGAGAATTGTTCCCCATGGGACACAGTTGCGAATCAGGGTTATTCCTTAATGTACCGATCTTTTTAAACTCAGAGGAAGGGGACACAACACCAACAATATTTTCTAAGATCAAATTAAATAAATTCCTTAGCCCGGACTCGTTTCAAGAGTTAAAGAGAAGTTATCCAAGAATTTTTAACATACAGAGAAAGGTGTCTTTTATAGGGTATGTGCATAATGAGTCCACGAACTCTGAAATAGTCTCTTAGAATGTTGTAGATTTTAAAATATGTGCCACCCGTGACATCTATGGTTGCATATACAAATAGTCCTTCTTTTACAAGAACTTATCCTTTAGCTATTTCCCAAAACACTCCTTTCTCAAATTCCATGTTTGATGATGGAGCGAGTATTTAAATGGAATGCCCCTGTAGTCGAATCTCTAATGATAATTGTACCCTCGCCTCCATAACTCTATGGGAAAACCTGGTAGTAAGAACCATAGGTGTCTATATTGTAGCTGAGCTCTTTGAGGGTTGAACCTATGATTCCATCTCTTGAGCATCAAGTTTCCCTTACTTCATAGCCAAACCCCATTCTAAGTCCTAATAGCATATTCCTCGAAATGAAATGTGAAACAATACACTCCCTTAACAAGAAATGAAATAACTGGAGCATATCCTAGTAGTGGACTCCAATTTCCCCCCACCCAATGAACAATATCTTTCGGATTCGTTGCCCAATATCCAAATTTTCCAACCAAGAGAAACAAAGATATGAAGGAGACTTCCTGCAGTCCCACATCCATACTCAATGTACCATTTATTTTATGTTGGACCTACGATGCTAAGCTTTCCTCTTGGAAGTTTTATCGCTGTTGGTAACTTCCCTAGATAAAAACTTGTAGATATAGTTCCTTGTACGTAGGTATGTAGACACACTAGCATTAATAGTTTCATTTTCTATGAAAACTTCCTCTTTCAGAATAAGACCAAAGCCTCTCCTAACAACCGTTTCCCTATCAAAAAGTCAAACTACCACACTAACAGAGCCTAAATCAAGTGTTCCAAAAAAAAAATTATGGCCTTGTTCTACCCACCCGATTTAATGTGAAGTCCTCATGCCCCTCCAGCCACCAAACCAAAACCCATGGTTCCCTAACAACTATGTGCAATTAAATCACATTTCCAAGGAATAAACCAAGAAACTTTTCTATCTGACAATATACCATTGATGTTCCACCCATACATAATCTCCATCTCTTCCTCAATTTGAAAAAACATGTCCTTCAGTCATTTCTTTTTTCCCTTTTCTAGTTAATGACCAAAGTCTTCAATGCCCTCAATTTATAAACCAAGGATTCTAGAGGGAAAAAATCATTCCGAGGGTCCAATGTGTTTAAATTCTATCTCACCATAAAGGTAAAATCATGTTCCTTAAGCCAAATGGGATTAAATGTAAAAGGATATTTTACTCGTTCCCTCCCATGCTCAATCCATAAAACCACTAACATATGACCCCATATCTTCAACATCATAATCAAAGTCTGAAACCTATCCACGGATGAAGCTAATTCTTCAAAAAATAAATACATATCCAATCTCTTGGCTACACCCTCAATTCCTCCTCTCCCATTTCTCCAGGTCGGATGGAGAGTCATCGGATCCACATCGACCAATCCTTCCTCCAGTATAAGTTGATTCAAAAACTCAGCTAATGGATCCACTCTAGCAAAATTACCCCATATTTCTCTAGTTGACTTGGTAAATTTCAGGTCCCATCCCAAAATCAATGTAGAATTCTTGGAAAAACCATCCTCCTTTACCCCATCCCAAAACATCCTACGATCTACATATGGCCCGTAACAATTTATTAGCCTTAGATTATTATTGATCCCTTTTGGACAACCTTCCAAAAGTAACCCTGCATGCGACAAAAATGGCATAAATTTGGTAGTTAAATGATTCCAAGCTGAGAGTACTCCCCCAAGTTGTTTTATAGCATCTAGTGAACTCATTTCCTTCTTTGGAAATATCTAGGAAAAAACCTCTCTAGCTTTGATACAACACACCATGCTTTCTTGAATAAATAAAACATTCAGTATAACAACCTCCAACAATCTTTTGAGAGCAATGATTTTGGGAGTGCCTCCTACTGTGTGAACATTTTGGGACACAATGATGATTTTAACCCCATAGGTACGGATTTTTGCGCTCAAAGCACCCTTTGACCTTCAGACATAAACATGATAACATTACGTTGACAATTCCCCGTATAAACCAATTTCTTAGAGCTATGAGTTGTTCTGGTAGGAGATAAGTTCTTAGCAAGTCCCCCATGTAACACCCCGTCTCTTTGAGAGTCCTTAGACTTCTTAAGATGATTATTGATACTATTTGTAGACCAAACATTGATGTCTGAGGATCCCTCATCCACTAGATTTTTGGCCTCTTCCAAATTTCCTTGAAAAAATTGCAGAGGGATCTTTTTAAGAACCTTCTTATAAGACAGGGCCAATGAAGAACACTTCCGAGTTTCAAAACCTGATCGGGGCACGAGGTGGGCCATGTATAGTTCCCAATCTTTTACTTACAAAAGAATATACATGGGCAAAAGATTAAACAAATATGGAGTTATCAAACGAATAGAAAGTTGTGATTAAATAATACATAAAACCGAAGAACTAGCCTTAAAATCTCGAACTATAATAACGATTTATCAAGTTCAAATGGAAATAAATCCCTTGCATACCTCTTGTAGTTTGAATTCTTTAATTAGATACCATGGTCTAAGTGTAAAAGTAAAGGTGGCTAATATAGAGAGTGGCAATATGATGAGCCCAAGTTATTTGACCATGGGTCGGCCATAAAGGTAGTGGGTGCGTTCGCGTTCCGGAGTTCACTCATATTTAACCGTCGCTTAGATCGTATAACTATGTCAACAAGATCAGCTGAACGCCCTACAGTTCAACGGTTTTCACTATTCTGTGGCGGCACAACCGGAGTTGGAAGCATATACTTGAGGGTTCATTATTAGGGCTCACTCAACGGTTTTCTGTGGCGGCACAACCGGAGTTGGAGCATTGAGGGTTCATTATTAGGGCTCACTCAACAAAAATGACAAATTCTGATCGCTTATCATCTAACGCTGGAAATCAGCAATGTCAGTGTTGTTGTTATGAATTTCCATCGGAAGAAAATATGGTACAGTGTGCAAATGGTCATCTATTTTGTTACCAATGTGTAGGGAGGCAGGTAGAAGAAATCTTAATTGGATATTTGGCAGCACATAGCTCTCTACCTTGCATGTACACTGATAGCTGTAACGAGTCAATTCCTTTGTGTGAGATTCGGAGAGCTCTTCCAAATGACATCTTTGAAAGATATGAAGAGCGGCTGGCCCAACGAGCAATAATTAAAGTTATAATTGAAGCCAAACTTGAAAACTTGGTGTATTGTCCATTTTGTAACATTCCATATGAAGTAGACGAGTGTGTACAAGTTCTGGACTGTCCAAACCCACAGTGTTTAAAGGCTTCATGTATCCAATGCAAGGAGGCGAGTCACTTACCATTACGATGTGAAGAGGCTGAGAAGTTATCTGAGACCGCTGTTCGAAGAAAAGTTGAAGAGAGGATGGCAAAAGCCGTGATAAGACAATGTAACACTTGCAAGGCAGAGTTAGTTAAGATAGACGATGGGTGCAATAAGCTGACCTGTACTATGTGTGAAAGGGCAATGTGTTATTCTTGCCGACAGACCGTTTCGTCTGGCGATAGCCATTTTTGTATTCATTGGATTCGAGAAGAAGGGGAAACCTGTGTATTTTGCGACAACAAAAGGTGTAGTATGTATGGGACTGAGGTAGAGGTAGAAGATAATGTGGCACTAGATGCTAAGGAGGAGGCATTGAAAGAATTTACTGACTTGCATGGTCATGGTCAGGAAATTGGACCTCCTCTCGTAAGGAAAGCCCAACCAGTACGTAATGGCAGGGAACCAGTACTACCCAATGACATTGAGCACTTCATCCAGCTCCACCCAGTACGTATTGGCAGGGAACCAGTACTACCCAATGACATTGAGCAATTCATCCAGCTCAACCCGGAACTATTTGAGATCGTTACGCCCCCAGAACAATTACAAGCATTAGGTGACGAATTCCATGGGTTCAACTTCGTATACCCGCAAGTAGTATACAGAGCTCCACAAACTAAAGAATATCATGGAACCCAAGGATACAGAGCTGAAGATGACGATCTCCAAAATAAGTAAAAGGGCAACTCATCTGATAGCTTGCATTAATTTAATTTTTAAAAATTTTTGCTTTCATTTTTTTTATTTTATTTTTATTTCTTTCAAGACTAAACACAAAATTTCATAACTGTTCTTCCAAATTAAACTGTTCTTCCAAATTAAGCAAAAGGAAAAAATACAATATTCTTGATCTATCCTTATACTTGAAATTATGTAATATGCCACTCATAATATTCGTACCTATGTTCACAAATTACATTGTCACTCACCCTATCTTACTATCCTTGTCTCATCAATCTAAGGCCTTTCATCCATATTTACCTTTCCCAAAAATATTATGTAGTATGGTAAGTGATAATATCATTCTAATATCATTCCAAATATTTAGATAAGTATTTTTATTATTGTTGATAATTTTTCTTGTTAAAGTAATTATTATTTGGTTTGGATAAATAAATTACTAAAAGATAAATGTGGGGTTAAGGTTTTCATGTTATAAAATATTATTATTTACCATAAAAGTATAGAAAATAAATATATTTTTTCTAGTATAAATTATTAATTATTTGAATTACATTGATATTATAAATGTTGATTAAAAATTAAATCAACTTTCACAATATATATACCATTTTATTTATGCAAAATTTGTATAGTTTTTAAGATATGTTTATTTTACTCTACAATATAAATTTCCCATCTTAGGGTCCTTTATATTTTAAAACATTTGATCTATGTGGAAACAAGTGGTAGGTTTGGTTGTTTGGAAGATGACGGGGAGGACAATAGACAAATATGGAAGGATTGTGGTTTATTGGCTCAAGCGTTTTCCTTGTCTTCTACAAATCGATCTACCTTGAAGGATATTACAAGCCTTATTCCAGATCTCAGTGTCCTTTATATTTTAAAACAATTGGTCTATGTGGAAACAAGTGGCAGGTTTGGTTGTTTGGAAGATGGCAGGGGGCAGATAAGGGTAAGATTTGGACAATAGACAAATATGGATTTGGAAAATAAAAGGCATGTGCATTTTGAATGTTTCTCGCTTCTAGGAAATGAGGCTTAACAAAAACAAAATATACCTTTGGAGAAATTTATGGGATTTTAGAACCCAATCTACTAAGGATTTGTGTTAATGCTTTCATGTTATAAAATATTATTTACAATGGAAATTTAGAAAATAAACATATTTTTTTAGTATAAATTATTAAATATTTGAACGACATTGATACTCATTAAAAAATGTTGTAAAATATAAAAGTTTATTAAAACTTAAATCAGCATTCTGAATATATATTTAACTTTTTATTTATGCAAAATTTGTATAGTTTTTAAGATATGTTTATTTCCTCTACAATATGAATTTTAATATATGATGATGATGATGATGATAAAGTATCGATGGTCTACCTTGCAAATTCTATAAGGTAATGTGGATCATAGTGAGGGATGACTTCCTCGTCCTTGCATGTGAGGTTTTTTCTATTGGTAGTATCTTATAATCAATTAACTAGTGTTTGATAAAGCTTATATGTTGCCATAGCCTCTATTGTTTAATGGATTCTAATTACTTGGTTGAGTGTTTCTTATAAATTCATGGCCAAAGCATTATCCCTTAGTGTTCGGGAGTTTGCCATCAAAGTTGTGCGCTTAGAACAACTAGATTTGTTTCCAGGCCTACTTATCCTTGACAGAGTGTTGTTTACTTGGGAGAGGATGCAACATAAATTAAAGTTTGTTTAGTGTCTAGGGATATTCTATTTGCAAGTAAACCAACTATGGTTAGTAGGATTCAACAAGCTTCCCATATCTACAATGTCTCTTATTCGCTCCCTAGAAGGGCCCACTTTCGTCACCTGAAACAAATTTTGTGTTAATATATTTCGAAAAAGCGTGGAGGGACTTTGGGGCTCCCCATCACGCCTTGGAAGGTTTGGACAATAGACAAATATCAATTTGGAAAATAAAAGGCATGTGCATTTTGAATTTTTCTTGCTTCTAGGAAATGAGGCTTAACAAGAACAAAATATACATTTGGAGGAATTTATGGGATTTTAGAACTCAAGCTTCGAAGGATTGTGATTTATTGGCTCAAGAGCTTTCCTTGTCTTCTACAGGCCTTATTCCTAGTGAGGAGCTCTTCAGGATTAATACTGGCATGCCAGGACTCTTCTCGTGTGATTTAGAGTGGTTTTTCAAATGGCCCTTCAAACAATATGATTCTGATAGAATTTATCCCATTTTTCATAAGAGTCATGCCTTAGGTCCATTTTTTAATTTTGGATGGGTTGCTTCTGATAAGGAGAGTCAGTGGATTCAAAGGTTTCACAATTTTTGGGCTTTCATTCTCTCTTATAAGCTTTATTTTCTCGTGTGGTTGGTGATTTATGAAGGTATTCCATAAAAATATTGTTTGGCTAAGAGTGACCTGTATGATAGTTTCTCCCTTTCTTATCAAAAGCTTGAAACTTTGAAGCATATTATGTGGGAATGTTTTTTTGAAAAGAGTTGTTGGGGTCAAGTGCAACCTCTACTTGGAAATGTTCTTTAGGAGAATATCCATTGGAGGCATGTTTTAGGTCAGTGATTCAGGTATCTCTTCATGATATCTGGAGCTATGTTAGAGTTTCTACCATTTTTTTTCTATGGAAAATCCAATGTGGATATGTCTTTGAAAATGAGGTGAGCTCTATGTCCACCTTGTGTGAATTGTGGAGAGATGAAGTTGGTATACAATTTCCTGCAAAAGAATCCTTACTGACATAGTATGAGAAACAATTATCTCCCACATCAAACTATGATTTTATAGCTATTTTAGTTTATCTAGGGAGACCATCATATTGTTTGCCTATAACCTTGTAATACCATCTTTAAGTTTTTTTATACATACCTCTATTTAGGATTCTTTGTACATGGCATTCCAAGGCTATTGATGTAAGTATTCTTGGGTTCTAACATGAAGTTCATGGACCTTTTAGAAGCAATCCTACTTTCATGAAACTCACAAGAGTTTAGTAAAACAAAGACACGTGAGCATTTCCTTCAACTAGGCATGGGCGGACCCGAACATCAATGTCATTTTACACAAAGGATAGGAAACAAAAACACTATAGTGTTTTGCAACTAGAAAATGCTATAGAATTTTGTAACTACAAAACACTATAAACCTCTCTCTCTCTCTCCACCCATTTATCCCTTTCTCTCACACACACAACCCCCTTTCTCTATCTCTCACACATTCCCTCTCTCTCTCTCTCCATTGCCCCCTCCCTCTCTAACATGGTCCCTCTTTTTCTATCGTTCACTCATCCCCCACCTATCTCTCTCCCTATATATATCTCTCTCT
>Ga0213500_10000058_pt1 | contig 10189 bp, 9 predicted proteins | sample Redfir_Yose_2_Me_FD_150978 | JGI IMG/M metagenome (GOLD analysis project Ga0213500, IMG submission 150978) | Leaf-associated microbial communities from Abies magnifica in Yosemite National Park, California, United States - Redfir_Yose_2 | ecosystem: Host-associated > Plants > Phyllosphere >...
ACATGTAAGAACAATAAGTTTTTTACGTTATCATCATGTTTTAGATATTTATAGTAGGGAGGCACATAATATTGTATCTTAATGTTAATAAAATTTATTTTATGCAAGGTGGAGATGAAGAACTTGGGGCATCACGACCAAGTGTTCGACAAGAAGAGGCTGTGTAAGTTTCACATGTAATTATTTGTTTTATTTTTGCATGTCATTAGTTTTCATTAGTTGTCATTAGTTGGCATGTCATTACTTGTCATTACTTTTACAGCGTCACATATATGCTTTGAATGCCTTGAAAAATTATCTAATTGTATGTTAATTATGTTTTTTTACATAGCCCTATGGTTTTGAAGAGTTGGCCTCCCGAGCGAGCCAACTATATGAAGCATATAAAAGTCCAATGCAGCCGTGTGAAATAATTTCACCCCAAAGCCAATGCAGTTGTTATCATTTGGTTTTTGTTTGAGGTCTTTTGAAGTTTAAAGATGCATAAATAAGTCGCAGATAGTTGGCCCTTTGATAAGAGCATAAATATACAACCAAAGGATATTTTCAAGCACGGTTAGGGCCCAATGGATTGGCACTTGATATACTATTCTTTACTACCTCATAGGGAGGACAATATCCCCAATTAGAGACAGTTGTTGAAACAATATAATTTGGGTCATGAGGTAAGGTTAGCTAAGACACTCGAAGAGGGTTCAGGTGGTCAGTAAAGATAAGTTGGTGGAGGTATTTTTATGAGTTGGAAGGTGGCAAGTGATTTGATTGGCTAAAGGTAGCAGGGTCAGTGGGTCCATGAGTTTAACATACTGACAACGTTTAACCAAGAGAATGAATCAACAAATGGGATGCCATCGGGTGGCCCCGATGGCATACAACAACTTACGTTGCATGTTGCAATGGTAAAGTGTTTTCATAAATTCAATGGAGTAGAAACATGACAGAGACCTGGTGGGTTCCACTCGTAATCGACCTGTCATGCCAAGAATGAGTATCGCATTTGGTGGGCATCTTGCAAGGCATGCCAACTATCACATTGTGATGGTCAAAGAGTAAATAAGTTATGAGCCGCCAAATCATCCACTCAAAATCAAATAGTCTGCAAGCTTCTCAATGTTTACTATTGTTTCTCTCGCCACCGTTGAAGCCTTCAGCGTCCTCTGGAGCACGACTGCAATGTCCAACCAACCAATCATCCATCATTACAAGGTACTTCTCTAGTGTTTTGGATCTTTTATAACCCTGCAGTTCACCTAAGCATTCAATTACACCATGGCTCTAGCTATAAATAACTTTGACCCCTCTGAAGAAATACTCTGGGATACGTTGTCTAACATGTATGATCCTCAATTGTAGTTTACCAGTGTCAGCATAGCCCAGAACATCCTGTCATCCTTTCCTGAGGGGAAATTAGAGCTGTTGGGTAGATTGAAACTGTCCATGGTAGCGTTTACCCTGGAACCATTGCCCCATTTCCCTGAAATAGTCCAATGGGCGTCCTTAAACTATTACCCCATAGAGAAAACCATTTTAGACAATAGTCATTAGTGCATCCTCTGCCAAATTACACCTGAAGCCGTTAGAGTCACTTTGAATTACTATGAAACTCAAAGCCAAGCCTCAATTTCCTTTTCTGAAGTCAATGTCTTATAGGTGTTTCGACAGTCTGATCTTGAAGTGAAGAACCAACTACTTCAGATTATTATGAAAGTACCAGTGTCTGTAGAAACCCTCACAATCCCAATCCCTTCAGAATTGTTTTTCGACCCTATCCGCTCATCAGTTTCCCTATTAAGCCAAATTTTAGGTCTAAACAATGATAGTAAGGTCACTAAAGTCATGTTAGGGATCTTCATATACTCGAGTCACTCCGAAGAAAGCGTTAAATTTGATGAATTCCTAAATGGAGAATCAATTCCCAACTAGTGATTTTCCACTTGGTCAGACATTTTAGATATCAGGTGTACATGTGTGCCCTGATAATATGCTCTAATAGACAAGCCCTAGAGGGCATGGATTAAGAGGTTTTCAATGATTGGACTCGGTACCTTCAAGCTGTCAAGGAGTGGTCTTACACCGTCTTCATTGATAGATTCATCCTTAGCATCTCCAAGTTGTTTGATCTGAAGGTGAAAATAATCTTAGAAGACATGAAGGCTGCTTTACAACAGGAAAGGGTGGGTGAAAGGTTTCTGAAGAAGGATTATTCCATGATCAGGGTGTATGGATTCAAAACCATCCCCTTCCACCAACCAATCTTCCTAGCACTTACGGTGTTTACATTAGAATTGATCAGGCATAGGCTCTCTGCGGAGGTTGAACAATTTGTTGCCCACAAGAATGAGTCCAACATTAAGTTCCCCATCAATATGGGACCCTTAATTATAAATAAGCATACAACATTGCAAACTGTGGAATGTTTTTTGAAGGGGATGATGTTTCCAGAGTCGTATGTGATGAACTATGACCCAAAGGGACTCATCTCCCAGAGGAGAATTCATGTAAACATGCCAACTTTTGTGCATTGGACTGTGCCTGATTTTTCCAAGGAGGCGAAACCTCTTGTCTATGAGTTTGATTGGAATCCTAAAGACAGGTTTCAAGCACCCCAAGGAACACATAGTGAAGCCCTTATCTCTCCCCTACCTCCCACGACTGAGGTTGAAAGTAAAAGATGCATGATAGAGGTCACAGACATAGAATGTGACCAACAACCTCCTAGCAAAAAGCCAAAGGTGAACACAGTGAAAGACATTATTGACTTGGAGGAAGAAGTGATCCATGAATTTCTTGGGACGATTGTTGAGTAAGAGCCCGCAAGAGAAGAGTTGGCTAAACTAATGGTGGTTGCGTAGCCATTGGTAGTAACACCAAAGGTTACACAAGCAGTAGATTCAACATCAGTGGTTGCATTTTACAAGAAGAAAAAGACTGAGGAATCCATGCTCAGATACCAAAAATATTCATATGTTGATGCTCATGGAGGGCAATTTAAAACTAAGGCCCAATTGATCTCAAGCTATGCAGAGCTCAAAAAGTAGTCGATTGTTGACACATGAAAGCACTATCCAAAGCTAAGGAAGTTTTCTGGAAGCCAGGCCTCATTGGTTATAGTGAGGGACCTTACCAACAACTCCCTTAATCTAGCTGTCATTGATGAGGAAAATCTGGCAGAGGTGCAGTTTAAAATGGATTGAATATCAATCCCTGACAAGATAATGTTCCATAAAGGGGTAAGCATGGTCTAGTATGCCGATTTGAAAAAGGAAACCTTGGCCCATCGAATGTCTAAGCAGAAGGTCTCCAAGCTAGAAGCTCAATTGAAGTAGGAAAAGGCTTCTAACAAGGCTTGGACAGTTGAGATACAACAATTACGTTCACGGGTGGCAAAATTAAAGGGGCAGAGCACTCCTTAGCAGCTTAGTGTATCAGAAAAACCCATTTCAATGGAGCATACGATAGTGACATAGCAACCTACTCCCACGATGAGTCCAACAACCAAGATCCATACTTTCCAGAGGAAAGGCAAGGTTCCTATTCCAGACATCACACTCCCTGTTCAAACTGTGAAGCTACAAGGGGAGAATGAAACATTGAGACAAGAGATTATGGACTTAAAGGAAAAAAACATTCTTTTGGAAAGTGACCAATCCACATGGGAACAAGAGAAGAAAGTCACATAGGAGACCATTGATAGACGAAAGGACTATGATGCCTCTGGAACGAGATCACCCACTGATGAAATGGTGAAAGAAATGTCAAATGTATCCCTTAAGTATTTAGAATTCAGTCAATTAAAGGAGGGAAATCAGCAACTTCAGGAGGATATGGACAAAAAGACAGATGAAAATGTTGTCAATGAGATCGGTGAGCTAAAATAGAAGGTGGACATACTGGAAGAGAGGGTCACAGGTAGAGTTTCCCTCCAAGGACCTAAGCATATACTTTGGGATGAGCTCATAGAAGAGTTGTTTTTGTTCACGAGATATTTGATCATGATAGATGATAAGGAGAGAGCTTCAACATCAACTGGTGGAAGATGCAATGTCTTGGAGGAAAATCTACAAAAGAATCCCAAGGAGAAGGCCCAAAATTCCATAAGCTTTATGAATACAACACAAGGGCCAAACCTAGTTACTCTAGCAGTCAATGACAAGAATGCAGTCCTAGTTGCAACCAAGAAGGTGGTGGAAAAGTAAAACATGATGCAAAATGTACTTGCTGAGGCCATACTTATTAAATAGGGAGTAGACAAGTTCAAGCAAGAATTTTAGCCCTTGTTCCTAAAGGGACTACCTGACTTTTGGGACCCTAAGGGAAAGTTGATTCCACAGGACAAATATGTTGAGTTGACAAATCTGGCAAGATTGGATCATACAAAGTTTTGAGACTTATAGGGTGGATTAAGGGGAGAGACCATTGTTAACAAGATCAGTGAGTACTTTGAATTTTTAATTCAATTCAGAGCAATCAGTTCCAGCCTTCCAGCAATCACCCATGGCCCTCTGATTAAACTAGATGTTTTGATGAAGGAACTTTATGAGATAGAGATGCATGCAGAGAAAGTATGGAAGGATATACATAGATTGGGGAGTCAGAAGCTCATATTACCTCTTAGCAACTAATTTACAATTTATCCTAAAGATCATCTAGTTTTTACACATGCATTGTAGAGTTGATTATCAGAAGTTGGTTCATGGTCTTGGTCAGCATTGAAGATTTAGGGAGGTGGAAATAATTACCAGTTTTCTTTTCCACTGTGCATATTCCGAAGGCCTAGAACATCCGCATGTTGAGCTAGCAGCAAACCAATTGGAGAAAGGGACGTCCCAATCTGTAGTCTTCGGTCAAGCAAGCTCGAGCCCCAAATGTTGAAGATTCCCTCAATCGGCCACACGAGCCGTAGCATGATCTCCTTGATTTGTTTTGCATCATGGTGAATCTTCCATCTAGGAGTTAGTTAGGATTTGGCATTCTTATCTGGGTTTCATTCCTACTCTATAACTAATTTTGATGCTATGTTTCAAGACCTATCTCAGGTGAAAACTAGACTATATATACATACCTCGGAGAGGAAAGAATGGTTGGATTTTCACATTTTGGAAGCCTCTGTGCTCTATTTTGTAGACTGTGAATTTTGGAAGTTAATGCAGAAGTTTTTCCCTGGAGTTTTAGATTTGATACGGTGTTAATGTTCAGTATGTGTTTACTCATGTGTTTTAAATGTGTCTGCATGTGTTCTTTCTTTCCAGTTATTTACTAGTTTATATGTTAGGAATTCTTCCTTTTTAGATTCTCCTACATATAGTAAATGCTTGTGTGTCTTTAGAATTATAGTTGCAGAATTCATTTATACTAGATGCTATGTATTCAATACTTCCTTGCCTGTCAATTTGCTTCTAAGATACATCTGAAAATTCATTCTTGATATGTGCTCTCATTTATAGATCACCCCCTTGATTCCGCTACCACATCATTTATCTTATCTTCTGAATGTTGGCACCCACTGCCTCAGACTAAAAACAAATTTGTAAGTCATTAGATGTAAGTCCTTTATTCCAGCCTTTGACTCCATTTCCCAATGATGCTTTCCCTATGTCTATCTTACCACCTTTTGAAAATATAAAGATAAACCCGTCCCATATCAGAAATCTATCCTTATGAGTTCCTACTGAAACATATATGTGTATGCAAATAGTCTTACCGACACTGAGAGAGCCCTCTCTGATTGTGTAGGCTAGAATACAATCTAAATTAGGTTGAAATGGTTACCCCTAGGATATCCTAACACAACCATGGGAAAATCACAGGGAGATAACACAACTATTGTATCAATTCAGGGGTCCACTCTCCTTGAGCGTTAATCCTCCATGAGTCATTTTATTCACACATCCTAAGTAACCATTCACTCAAGATAATAGGAAACTCACAAAAGAATATCTCATGCAGGTCAGAATAGATGTGATCCTGCAACCAATCCTCAACACTTTTGTTAGAGTTTCTATTTTATTTTATAGAAAACGCTAATTGTTTCTCCTTCAACCAGTTATAGATTTATTTCTTTTTAGGTCTCCACATACTTGTATGATACAGTTCCAGGTCTTCGAAACATAACCATTTGTTGGGGAAGGGAGTAGATAGGCCCAGGTTCCTAAGTAGTCCAACAAAACCCTCAGCATCGACCCTTTCATAAAAAACGACATGTTGTGAAGTTGAAGTCTCACTAGAGGTGGCTTAGGGGGGGTTGCAGAACCAAGTTTTTGTAGTGAGGTAGGAACATGTGACTCTAATACTAATCAAAATTATAAGAAGTATAAACTACTCAATATTTCTACTTCTAGCTAAAACCCTACTGTGTAAACCCCTTATGTAGGACTGTGACATAATAGATTTATTTCAAGAAATATTCAACTTAACAAGCATTCATTCATTCATCATCACATGCATAATAACATATTGAACTGCAAGAAAATAACATAATGCATAAACAGGTTCTAGGCTAATACATTAATGTTATACCAAAATATCTTACTATCTTTGCTTACAAAGGCTTGATTCTACAAGAAAATACATCAATACAAAGATTCAATGGTTAACATTCACTCTACTAAGCCCCTAGACTACTGCGACACACTGTGTGCAGTTCCTTCAGCGTTGCTTTGGGTTCTAGATCTGAAAAAGTCTGCGCACACAACTGCAAGCACATTCCTCTACCTCTTTCCCCTGAGCTCTGCTCTCCTTGATTCTTTGATATTATCCTTCTCTTTCCCTCTCTAGGTTTCCTACAACCACTCCCTCCTCTAACAACAACTCTCCTCTAACAACAACTCCCTTACAACAACTCCCTACCATGCCTTGTTCCCTCGACCTTACAAGGTATTTTTCCTTTGCGCTTCTCCACATAACTATCCTTCTCTTATCTCTTCCTTAAATTATTAAACTACCATAAAATCCTATTAATTGTTTTTTTGGTCCTTATTCACCTTCCTCATTACTTCATTATCATTCTTTCTCACATCAAGCCCCTCTTCCTCATAACTTTCTCCAAAATATCTTCTCTGCAGAACTTTGTCGTAGTTTTGTACTTGATTCCGTAGCCCCTTTCTTTGACTTTTTTGTTTCCTTTCCTTTCATCACTTAGCTGTCCTTGCTTCTTCATTAACTTCTTCAAAAATATATCCTTCGAAATATATATGCTATATATTTATCATCCTTATCTCCTTATCCTTACTTATTTCTCCAAAATATGGCTAGGTTTTATGAAGCGCCAAAACCCTAGCCCAACAAATGAATTGAGCTTGGAGGTGATGGTGGAGTGTAGATTGCCCTCTAAACAATCTTTCCTTAGCTGTAAGTCCTTGATTCCAGACTTTGAATCCATTTCCCAATGATGCTTTCTCTATGTATGTCTTACCACCTTCTGGAAATATAAAGATAAACCCATCCCATATCAGAAATCTAGCCTTCTGAGTGCCCACTAAAAAATCTATGTGTATGCAAATGGTCTTACCGACCCTGAGAGAGCCCTCTTTGATTTTGTAGGCTAGAATACAATATAAAGTAGGTTTAAATGGTTAACCCTAGGATCTCCTAACGCAACCATGGGAAAATCACAAGGAGATAACACAAATACTGTATCAATTCTAGGGTTCACTCTGTTGGACCATCAATCCTCCATGTGGCATTTCCTTCACACAACCTAAGTAACCATTCAATCAAGATGATAGGAAACTCACAAAAGAATATATCATACAAGTCATAATAGATGTGATCCTACAACCAATCCTCAACACTTTGGTTAAGGTTTCTTTTTTATTTTACAGCAAACTCTAATTGTTTCTCCTTCAACCAGTTATAGATTTATTTCTTTGTAGGTCTCCACATTCTTTTATGATATAGTTCTGGGTCCTGGCGATGGAACCATTTGTTGGGGAAGGGGGTATACACACGCATGTTCCTAAGTAGTCCAACAAAACCCTCAGCACTGGCCCTTTTGGCAACAACGACACATTGTGAAGTTGAAGTCTCACCAGAGGTGGCTTGTGGAGAGTTGCAGAACCAAATTTTTGCAGTGAGGTAGGAACAAGAGACTGTAGTACTGGTTAGAAGCATAAGGAGTCTAAACTACTCACTATTTCCACTTGTAGCTAAAACCCTACCGTGTAAACCCCTTATGCAGGATTGTGACACATTAGATTTTTTTTAAGAAATATTCAACTTAACCAGCATTCGTTCATTCATCATCACATGCATAATAACATATTGAACTACAAGAAAATAACACAATTCATAAATAGGTTCTAGGCCAATACACTTAAGTTATATTAGAATCTCGTATTATCTTAGCTTACAAAGGCTTGATTCTACAAGAAAACACATCAATAAAAAGATTCAATGGTTAACATTCACTCTACTAAGCCCCTATACTACTGCGACAAATTGTGTGTAGTTCCTAAATGCTCTACTCTATATTCTGGATCTGGAAAATTCTACTTGCACAGCTGCAAGCTTTTCTCTTCCTCTTTCCCCTAAGCTCTGCTCTCCTTGATCCTATGATATTCTCCTTATCTCGCCCTCTCTAGGTTTCCAACAACCACTCCCTCCTCTACCAACAACCCTCCTCTAACAACAACTCCCTAACAACAACTCCCTACCATGCCTTGTGCTCTCGGCCTTACAAGGTCTCTTTCCTCTACGCTTCTCCACATAACTATCCTTCTCTTATTTATTCCTTAAATTCTTCAACTACCAACAAATCCTATTGATTGTTTTGTTGGTCCTTCTTCACCTTCCTCATTACTTCGTTATCCTTCTTTCTCACCTCAAGCTCTTCTTCCTCATAAATTTCTCCAAAATATATTCTCTGCAGAACTTTGTCGCATTTTTGTACTTGGTTCCTTAGCCCCTTTCTTTGACTTTTTTGTTTCCTTTCTTTTCCTCACTTAGTTGTCCTTGATTATTCATTAACTTCTTAAAAAATATCTCCTTCAGAATATCTATGCTATATATTTATCATCCTTATCTCCTTATCGTTACTTATTTCTCCAAAATATGGCTAGGTTTTCTCAAGCACCAAAACCCTAGCCCAACAAATCAATTGAGTTTGGAGGTGATGGTGGAGTGAATATTTCCCTCTAAACAATCTTGTCCATGCCTTAGGTGGTTTTCAAGGCATGAGTGGTGCAAGAATCTAGTTGAAGGTAACTTCTCAATCATGAATGCACCAAAGGTGGTTACGCATTGATAATTAAGGGTCATGTTACTTTTCCACTGTGAAGTTGGCATGGTCAATGTGAAACATGTGGAGATTGAGCAGAGAGGGACTCTCTGATTGCTTTTTAGAGCCTCGGAGCCTAAATATTATTTGGTTGTCTTTGAAATGTTGTTACGGTGTTGGCATCGATGTGTCATTGCATTGGAGTGGATGTGGTATAGTGCGACCAAACCGAGATGTTAACGCCCCTTATTTTTCATATCCTTTGTTCATTAAAAAAAGGAGTTATTTTGGCCACAACATGGCATTAATGAAACGAAGTAGAATTAATTGTAAAATTCATAAGAGATGACACAAGCATTGTATTGTTGAGTAAATTTCCTTCAAGTCATAGTAACTCAGAATTCACTTTGAGTTAGTTTCCTTCACAATCACTAGGTGATATCATCTTCCCTCTAATGGTAGAAGAGATGATGTTAAATTAATAGGAGGATAAACATGTGAATTTTTTAAATAAAACCTACATAATAAAAAAAGATATCAATTAGGAGAAAGCAAGAAAAACAAGAGAGGAAAAATATTCACCCATTTATTCATAGTATTGAAAACACATATTTATTCACCCATTTATAACTATAAATGTTTTATCTTATTTCAAGGTCAAATATACAACCATAAAAAATTAGTTTCATGTCAAATGTTTGAAATAGTTTCATGCCAAATCTTTGAAATATTTTTCTGATGTGGGAAGTACTGATAAATGGGCAACCTAGCCATGGACATATTTCAAGCTTTTAATATAATGTTAAACCATATATTGATATATGTTGGTTATTTTAAATTTAAATGTGAAAGTATTTCTACAATTTACAAGTAAATAGAGTTGTATAATATTGGAAAAACCCTCCCTCTATTTGACGGAGCAAGAGCAAAGTCAATGTTGACTTTTCTCCTTCTCCCTCAGGTCGAGGGAGGTTT
>Ga0213500_10000060_pt1 | contig 10064 bp, 8 predicted proteins | sample Redfir_Yose_2_Me_FD_150978 | JGI IMG/M metagenome (GOLD analysis project Ga0213500, IMG submission 150978) | Leaf-associated microbial communities from Abies magnifica in Yosemite National Park, California, United States - Redfir_Yose_2 | ecosystem: Host-associated > Plants > Phyllosphere >...
TTTACATGTCAAGCCGCTACTATAGTGACATTGGGTAGCTGACTTGCAGAGAGAGCCCTCTCAGATTAGAAGGAGGCCAGCCTTCCAATCTAAAGTTGGTTGAAAGGGTTACCTCAGGAATTTCTCTTCACAACCAGGGAAAATTTTTCTGAGTTCTAACATAGGTGATGTTGAGCTTGAGGAAATGATCAAATAAGTCGATCAATCTAATGTAAGTTTTCTCTTGATTTTATCTCTATTTGTTGCTCTTGACTCTATCTCCACTTGTTGTTTGCTCTTGACAATAGCATAATTTGATATTACTTAAGAAAATTGCAAGATTTCTAGGTTTTTGATAAAAATATCTCTCATGAACCTCGTGGGATTTCTCAAATAGATTCTTTGAACAATGAAACATAATCTCTTCAAATATCATAGCTACCATTCTTGGTCAAATTCCACATTTTAAATTCTTTGGGATCCAACTATTCTTAAAGGGTACTAGCTCAATGGAAGAGCACCTGCCTTCCAGGCAGGAGGTTGGTGGTTTGATTCCTCCGTGCCCTATCTAAATAAATCAGTGAATAAAAATGACTAAATAAATGACTACAATGACTAAATATATTACTAATGGACAAAAATTAGTGACACATATGACTAAATATATTACTAATGGACAGAAATCAGTCACAAAAATGACTAAATAAATGACCAGTTGACAGTGCAGATGACTAAATAAATGACTGGTTCACAGTGCAGATGACTAAATAAATGACCACCCGACAGCGCATATGACTAAATAAATGACCATTTTTCAACAATAAATGACTAAATTTATGACCAAAGTGATCAAACAGAAAAATTGTCAAATGACTAAAAAAATTTAGTCATTTATGACTAAAATTTTTTAGTCATTTATTTGGTAGCATTATATATGACCGGCAATAAATGACTATTAGTCATGTGACTAAGCTTAGTCATTTATATGCATTTTTTGGTCATTTATTTTCCAATTTCGACTAGTGTGAATCTCCCTTCTTGATGGCTTCCATGGCATTTCCAGGCTATTTCTACTGCTTTTGTTCTATCCCGGCAACGAAACCAATTGTTGGCATAAATTTTAGACCCAAGGTTCAATATATTTTACCAATAAATTATAATTTCATAAACATCAACATATCCAATATTCAAAAATGAAAAAGGTCTCACCCAAGATGCTCATGAGAATTACATCCTGAGCATAACTTAACAAACCGAAAATAGCATGGAATTCATAATAGCAGTCTACATTCTATCAATTACATCAATGCACACATTCATAAACACAAACAATTTAAAGGGGAAACTAGCCCATTAGTCCATCTTATTCATTCCATAAACCAAGTCCATACAAGATTTGACAATCAAACCCTAATTTCTTCTTTCTCTTGTCACATTCATTCTTTTCACATAACCTAATGATCAACAACACAACCCAATGATCAACCGACCATTACCTAAGAATTTTCTTTCATTACAAATAGATGATAGTTGTTAGATAGTTGTTGTGCTTAACTGATCATACATTTACAATTGTTTTGTTAACCAAATAACATCGAGGAACTAAATTCTATAATACACTTTGAACGTGAAGTATCTAAGAAATTGATGTACCCCGCGGAACAAAATTACATGTAGGCTAACTTTATGGCGCGACTGTAAAATTGGCAAAATATGATGCCAACAATTATTATGCTAAAAGTGAAGGGGAAAATTGTGTAAGAGAATCTAATCAAGAAAAATCTCAAAAGTTAGAGGATTTTTAAAAATAAGAATTTGAAAGAAGTCACCATAAGATGCACACAAATCCGTGACAAATCCAAAGAAAAGAAATTCCAGGTATGTAATTGCATTCTCTACTTCTCAATAAATTTGGTCTCATTTGTTTTGCATTGTCACTATAATATTTTTTGTGCATGCATGTTTACAAATTCATAAATATTTTAACACTTTAGAAAGATGTAAGATCACATTGAAAAATATAAAGAAATAAGGCTTACCTTTAATGTTGTAAAACCTAGTTCTTTTGTTGCTTCCCTTCATTATTTTTTTTTGGTTATTTTTTACCTCAAAATTCATTTCAATGTAAAATAATGTGGCCAATGCTTTGGGGCCTACTCATTATCTAGGATTTTCATTACAAATCTTATTTATGTCAAAGTTATTTCCATAAAAAAAAAATTAATTTGTGTATTGTGTATGATACAAAATGGTTGCATCGATGTTTTGGGTCTAAAAGGGTGCATTTCTAAGCACAATAACTCTTGCATGCATAATTTGGTGCGCCACTATTGGTAGGAGAACTGATGTATTTTTTTTATGTTGATACCCAATGCATGTTTCTAGTATTGAAGCACCAAAGGTTTTTTTTTCCAAAATAAGGATTATAATATTTTTTTGTTTGCTAGAGTGCCCCTATCCTACATGGCTAGCTTGTGGTATGAGAAACCATGACCCAGGGGCATCTAAACCGTCAAAATCACCCAAGGATCACACTCGGCCTAGGCCACACCAACCCTTAACATGGTTGGATTTTAGATGTCGCCTCCCAGCTAGCAGCGAGATTCGAACCTAGGTCACCTTACAAAACAAAGCCCTTTGAATCCCATCGCGTAGCGTTGTTTGACTATAATATTAATTCCAATTTTCTTTATAATAAAATTTTAATATCAGTGATTAAAAAATGGACTTTGTAGCTTTTAGTGATTAAAAGTATAATGAAAAAATATAAAATCATTAATTTTAAAAATTCTCCAAATACTTTTAGTTAAAAAAATTAAATCCATTCCATCATAGTTTATGAATTATTATGTTCTTAATAACTTTGATTGTAATAATGATAATATTTACAAAATATTGAAATTATTTGGAAAAAAATTTGTTATAAGAAATAATAATAACTTATAACACAAGAATACTTCAAATTAATTTTCCATTTCGACATAATAGAGTGATAAAAATCAATATTTATTTAACAACTAGTCAAGTTGACCATGAGCAATTACAATGCTAATACACTAAACCTTTAATAAGGTAATACCATAATAATCAACTAACCACTAACTCACCAACTCCTAACCCTTAAAACTTTTAACCCACTAACCCCAAATGGTTGACAAATTGAAACTGCTAGAACATGATCTAGAAGTATAATTTGTGTACATTATTGATTTAGTGCTTGCATCTACATCATATCTAGGTTGGATATCAACCATCCAACCAATCTAAGTTGAATTGTTCTTGTACAACATTAACTTGAAGATCCATAATGGAGATTCTCTTGGCATGCATCCATTGCTTCCCAATATCCTCGTCACATGTAACATGCTTTAGAGATATCAACCCTCCAACTAATTTAGGCAACTTCCTCAATCGAGAACACTCTCTCATGTCAAGCTCCTTGAGTTTCCTTAGTTGCCCTATTTCTTCAGGAAGTTCTTTTAAGTACTCACAAAATGAAATGTCAAGATATTCCAACATCTCAAGTTTTCCAATGGATGATGGAAGCTTGCTCAATCCTAGGCATGCAGATAATCTTAACATTCTTAAAGAGTTGAGCTTTTCGAATTCATTAGGGATTTTTTTAAGAAGGTGACAATTTGTGATAGACCAGTTTTGAACTGAAGTCATGTCACAAATTCCTAAAGGCAACTCCTCCAAATCAAAACAATGATCCAAGTTTAAATCTAGCATTATGGGAAGCTTTAGGCTTGACTGGTTGTTGTTGAAACTTGCCATATTTCCAAGCCCTTCACATAAGTTCAATGATATCTTCTCTAATTTTTGTAAGACTTTCATGTGCTCTTGTAATGGGGGAACAATCAACCTCTCCATGCGAATGGTCTTAAGTTGAGTGAGTGAATATAATACTGGTAGACCATTCACAATGGCTCTCTTACACCCATAATTGAATATTATGAGAACTTTTAACTTTCTCATAGATCTCAAGAATGATGGAAGAGAGTATTCACTTGCAGAAAAGAGTAAAACCAGAGCCTCCACCTCGCAAAAATTCATCTCACACCATTGATTCTCTTTCATGGAACCTGCATAGGTAAACCACAAATGCAAAGATAAATTAGAACTATAGGCTACTAGACACAAGTTAAGAAATCATTGCATATATGTTTTCTAATTATATTTTTAAAATGGACAAACAACACCTAGAAATTGGTATGTGATTAGTGTATGTAGATGACATAGTGTTAACCTATTGGACATAATATAAGATTCATCGATGACATGCACAAAAATAGTAAGAACAACCCCAATATTACATATCAATGATCAAGATGGTAAATTAGTGGCAAAAAAAATAATCTATAAAGTTGATTGCATAACAATTGAGTAGAAAGTTAGATCACATTTTGTATAATTTGGCAAAATAGAAATTTATGATATTAAAGGTAGAATAATTATTAGAGATTTAAAATATTATGGTCATTAAATAGTGCAGATTTTGAAGAAATGCTTCATGAATAACAATTTGGCAATAAACAACTACATAGTATTTCCTTGTGAAGGCTCTTTGGTTTCTAGGTATAGTCCTTGACATGTGCTCTATTGACTAAACTTATTGGTTAGCATGAAACACAAAGACTAGAGAGAAGAAGCAACAATGATCCCCGATATAATTCTTTTGACACTAATTTAAAGAAAAAAAGTGTGCATGCATCAACAAAGGTGGTAAAAACACTCACCTGTGTGAATAGAAACTATTTGAGCATTAAATGCTTGATCCTTGAGAAGCTCCCATTTTCTTGGAAAATTGTGCTCTTTTGTAGGCATAAGCAACCTTTTCCTATGAACTATACTATCTTGAGATGCCAAATATAGGGCCAAGTCTCGCATTACATCATGTTGAGAAAAGTACAACTCAGAGGCACTTCCATAATTGATTGCTTGACTCCTACTTGATCCAATTACCAAAAGCACACAAGATATAAGCCAAAGGAAGCTAATATCACAAAGGTTGAGCACAACAACAACAAAAAAGAGAAGGTTCACCTACCTGGTATTGTTTGTTAAATTCAATAGATTTCTCCTTGCAAGTTCTAACAAGATGGCAAAAGCATCTTGCCACTCCATCTTTCGGACATAAACCCAAATGTCCAATAATACATCCACAGATATTTTTCTATCCTCTAGAAATGACCCCAAGTCTAAGAAGCAAACTCGCACTTCCTCATCTAGGACATCAATACTGGTCTCCAAGCATATAATAAGTCCTTGTTTGTGGTAATCCGATATCGGTTCCCCATTCAAAAGCTTGTTCTTAGCACTCTCCCATGTTGGGCGAGGCTCACCATGCAAAGAGCTTCCAATCGCCTTTAAAGCAAGTGGTAGGCCTTTGCATTTTTCTTTCACCTGTGATTCATACATCAATAATAATAATAAGTCGAAATTACATAGGTGCAAAAGCAATCAAATCCCTATTTTTTCTTTTGAAATAATAAATCCCTTTCCTAAGAAGCTTAATGTGCATTCACAAGTTTTGTTTTATGACTTAAGAATTTGAAATAGTCTAGTATTTTTTGGAAATAATGATTCTATTAAAGGATATCAAATATATGTCTAGCATCTCTTCTCTTATATAGGAACATTGATTCCATCTTTTAAAGGAATTATAAATTTCGAATGGAATCCCATCATAAGAATATGTCATTAGAGTATTAACTTTAAATTCAGAATATTTATAGTGATGGTGTACATTGCAATCATTAAACCCAACCAAACTCACACTAGACTCAACACAATGATATGTTGAATATAAATATAGTTCCATTACTATAAGAAACATACCTGCTTAACTAGATGTTCATCTGCAGTACTTGGAATTGATCTCTGTCCAAAGGCCCAAAAGGAAAAAAGAGACAAAGCATCACCATCATCCAAGAGAGGCAACTCATAAATTTGAGTAGAGGTTTCTCTAGGGATGGTAGAACAATCTCGAGTGGTCACAAGAGTCTTATATCCTTCCCCTTCAAATAACAATTCTTCCAAATTTGCTCTAGACCAAACATCATCCAACACCACCAAAGTTGGCTTGTCTTGCCTTTGTAGCAATTGTTGTAGTTGTCTATGTGCATCCTCCACATTCTGAAATTTAGGATTCTTTGTGTGAGTAATCTTCTCCCACATAGTCTCTAAAATTCCTTTTAGATTTGGGGATTGTGAGATAGTGAGGAAAATGATATTGTTTCGGAAAACCCCTGCCATTCATAAAGAGATAAGTGATTAGATAGAAACCCCATACTCAATACAAGAATAGGCTCTTAAGAAGTTTCAGTATTAAAAAAAGGCACTCAAGGACTTGGCAATGACAAAGTTCATAGCATAATTTTGACATTTCGTCATATCCATGTTAACCATATGCTACAAAGATGAAATCTTAAACTTCTTATCACGTAAACCATATGTTGTTAAGGGCCATTTAATATTATTAAAGGGTGCCCAATTTACAAAAAAAAATTGTAATGAAAACGAAATTAAAGTGGAAGGAAACATAATAATTACTTTTTTTTAAAGGAAGAAAACACAAATCTTTCTAAAACCGTGCTAAAACCAAAAGTATGTGGGATGCCATTAAAATTTTCTAGAATTATTTACTTGTTAGCAATCAAATAGCCAAACAAACCAAGAAGTGTACCTCTAAGAAACCCAAATATACTAAGGTAACTTTGCTCTTTTTTTGGTTGAGAGAGGTTAAACTTCAAAGTACTTTGAAGATGGGTTGAGTCTTGTAACTATGAAAACCTTGGCAAGATGCATTATGACTCTTAATGTGTTGAGCATCCAACACCTATGAAGAGGTGAAATGAGGTGATGACAACATCCACTATTCCACGGCTCCTTTGTAGGGCCATTCCAACCCACTAGGGGGAGCATGTCACTTTATTGTGGCAATTAATCCTACTAAGGGGATTAAAAACAACTTCTTTCGCTGACCCAACAAGTCCCCTTTAACATGTTGTGTAACTATGCTTAGTAAAATCTCAACATTGACAAGCATACTTGGCACAAAAAATGTATATACTATTTGGGATGCCTAGGTTTCCTTTTAAATGATCAATGTTCCTTCATGTTGTATACGGCATTCTTGACTAAATATGCAACATCTTGATTAATCAAAAAGTGTTTTTCATAAGATAAAAAATGGTTTGACTAAATGGAAACCTCAATCACCTTTAATTTCTTGATCGTTGCATAGATCCAATGCCATGGTTGTTTTGCCAACCCCTCCCATACCATGCAACCCAACTATTGACACCTCTTTCTGGAGCAAAATCCTCTTCAAATTCCACATATTTTTGTCCAGCCCCACTACAAAATCAGAGTTTCCCAACCCATCAAAACTGCAAGGAGACTCATCAAAAGCTTCATCAAACATATCATCTGAGCCCATTTGTTGAAGTATCATGGCATTCTCACGGGGATCATTGGTCAGCTTGGACACGTGTTTGAACATCGTTTCAGTCATCTTGCTCTCCACAGACCGCAAATCGTAAAGATGGCCAAGACTTTTCAGCTCTGTTATGAGATTCTTCACATCAAGGAACATGCTGGCAGGCATCTGATACTGAAGGAAGTCAGAGATCTCCTTCTCCAGCTGGCGAATTTGAGTGCCATATCTTAGTTTAAGAAAAATATTGAAACGGCTGGTTTTCTCACACTTTTTCACCAACTCGACGCCGTTCATAAGGATTTTCAAGAAGTGCTCGTAGATGGGATTTTGCTCATTTGGGGGCTTTACTAAATCCAATAAACAGATCTCCTGAAGTGTTTGAATAAGGCCGGTGAGCAATGCATCTAATCTACCAGAGGAATTCTTGCCATTAAATCCGTCCATCTTACGCTCTCCTTCAGGGGCAAGAAAAATCAATTCTACGCAATGTAAAAAATGCTTGCAGTTGTATCTCTCCCTTCAATACAAGTAATTCTTCCCAATATCTAGTTTTCTCCCTTCCCTTTCCAATATAGAGAGGGAAAGGGAGGACAGCTTTTTATAATCGTGTAAACAATCCACACATAGAATGAGTCAATACTGGTAGGCAATATAACCATTTTTTAAATGCCTCGGTGGTTATCGTGATGCGGCGGTTATATTAATTGAAAAACCATCTTCCATGAAATTACCCGTCATCTTCTTGGAATGCCGTTTTGCATACTTTTCTTTTTGTATTTATCATCGTTGTTCTTTGTAATGGAACTTCGTTGCAGATTCACACAGTTGTTCGATCTTATTTTAAGACTCCTAATCAGGAGTTAACTCCCCTTTACCTTTTTTTGACACTCTCTCATTGCTCAAAGTACCCTGTGATGAGGTCAACAGTCACATAAAGTTATCGAGTGTGTTGAATGAGCGAGTTGTGCCCTTTAAGAGGCACTTTGTTCATGGTGCATGGTGCACTAATATATTCTAGTTCATAAGTTCATGCAAATGCACCACTTACATTTTCATGTTCTGTGTATATGCCTAGATCTATAAACATTGATGGACATGGATCAGAAGTCATCATGCTAGTTAAATTTTGTGTTGTGTTATGCATTTGTAGTATGCATTCATTCCTTGTTTTTTAAAGATGATATAAGATATCAATTATATCATTTTTCATGCTATATTAAATTCCACGACCCATGGGAACAAGTCTCCTAATAGGGATAACTTCCAAGTGATATTGAAAGGGAGTAGTTGGTGGCAAAGCATAAGGATCCAATCCCAATCAAATTGAACATATATGCAATACTAAATAATATTTTTGAGGGTTTCATTTTTCCTAAATATAGGGCATTGGGATTAGGGGTGCTAAGTACTCCATATGTTGAATAACATGCAAACCACCATGGATTCAAGACCAAGCAAAACATGTATTTTTAGGTTCTAGGTGCATCTTCTAAATGGATCAACTGATATAGCCATGTTTTTCCTTTGACTTCATTCTTTGGACTTTGTTTAGTTTGGCATCCATTTTAGGCCTATAGGATTACTACTTATATCCATTGACCAACTTGAATTTATTAAAACATTTTTCTTAATTATATCTTCATTTTTCAACCATTCATGTAGGCATCGCAAGTTGAGTTTCAAAAATAGATTGTTTGGTATTAGGTCTTGAACTCGCATCGAATTTTATTAGTACGCGCCACTCATATTGATTTTTTTGGGTAAAGAGGCATAAGTGTCTAATAAGAATGACCAAAACTTATAGGCTCATTAACGTTATAAGCAAGCACTACGTATTAGATCAAATTGCACTTAATGACTTAATTTAATAAATTTTTCTTTAACAACAAGAGTAGGTATCTAATAAGAAGAAAATAAGGTATGCATTAATAAAAATGCCTAAACATTGAAAAACAAAAAACAACTTCATGCTAGTGGTAATAAAAACATGATATGGGCATTCTTAATGTAAAACGTTTCATAATTTTACTTATATATAAAACGAGAATATATGCATTTTATAAATAAAAATGATACACTTGAGGAGAGAGTTTATAAGTTATGTTCCAAGCAAAAAACATTTAGGTTATTAAAACATGTTATGCAAGGTATACAATAGATAGTTATAATGAGTGACAATGTTTGGGGCAAAAATAAGCAACCATAAATAAACATGTTCGTTAGAAACGATTAGATTAAAAATACATTGAAACTAAACCTAGTGTGGAAGATCTTTGTATTTGTGAGAAGGACCCCATACATTAGCTACAAATGTAGGAATGGCCCTAATGGGCCCCCATCTAACATTTCCCGTCTTGGGGTTCATAGGTATGCTTAGGTTCATATATGGCCAAAGGGACAATCATAAACTTATTAAACTGAAAGAGTTCAGGAGTCCTAGCTAGGGGTCAACTTCTCCTTTACCTTTCTTGACATTCTCTTGCTACTTAGCCTACTCTATAATGAGGCCAACAATTGCCTAAATTTATCAAGTGTGCAAAGTGAGTCAAATGATGCCCTTTAAGAGGCACTCTACTCATGTTACATGGTGCACTAGTTTTTTCTAGTTCATAAATTTTAGGCAAATGCACCACTCCCATTT
>Ga0213500_10000062_pt1 | contig 9925 bp, 8 predicted proteins | sample Redfir_Yose_2_Me_FD_150978 | JGI IMG/M metagenome (GOLD analysis project Ga0213500, IMG submission 150978) | Leaf-associated microbial communities from Abies magnifica in Yosemite National Park, California, United States - Redfir_Yose_2 | ecosystem: Host-associated > Plants > Phyllosphere >...
GCCAATTTGGTGATTTGTTATAACCTTGGCTTCCGTAGACTAGTTTAGTTCCTTGTGAATGTTTCTCTTGTTAACACCAATGTAGTTGATTTTTTGTCCTTGTACTATCTATATTATTTGATATTTGTTAATTATTAACATATCATATTAATGTTTGAATGTAGAACATCGAACATGAATCAACGTCGAAGGTTGGCAACAGATGAATACCATGCATATGATGAGAGAATAGCCGATGAGAAGGTCGTGGACAGATATCCATGTCCATGTAAAGATTGTCTTGGTGGAAAGGTCAAAAAAAGAAATATGATTTATCGACATATGATAAGATATGGGCATAGTGGTATAAGCCCTTGGGATTACAATTATTATGAAGATATGATAGAATTGCATAGCATGAGAGATGAAGAGGCACCAAACATAGATGAAGAGACACCAAACATAGATGAAGTGGCACCAAACATAGATGAAGATGTAAGAATCTTAGACGAAGGGATTGAAGTTGATAGAATGTTGAACGAGGGTCTAAACGATGATTGGAACAAATTGATGGAGGATTCTTTAAAACCAGTGTATGAGAATTGCAAATTAAGTCATTTGACAACAATCCTTCAAATTCTTAACTTGCAAGTGGTTCATGGTTGGTCAAATGAGAGTTTAGATGAGTTATTAGCATTCTTACGTGAGTTGCTACCACCTGACTCCACATTGCCAACAAAACGAAGTCAATGTAAAAAAAAAATCTCTAAACTAGGCTTAGGGTATAACAACATCCACACATGTGTGAATGGTTGTGTATTATTTCACAAAAATGTAGCAAGTGAGACTAAATGTCCGAAATGTCAAGAAGGGAGGTATAGACCAGGGTTGAAATCAACTATTGTTCCTAGAAAGGTTCTTCGACACTTTCCACTAATCCCACGATTACTTCGAATGTATAGGTGTCGAGACATTGCTGAACTTATGCAATGGCATGCCCAAAATAAGAGCACTGATGGAAAACAACGACATGTGCCTGATTCTAAGACGTGGATGGATTTTGACAATAAATGGCCTGATTTTGCCCAAGATCCTCGTAATATAAGGTTGGGTTTGGCTCTAGATGGGGTGAACCCATTCTCAGATCAAAGTACTAAATGGTCAACTTGGCCAGTGTTTTTAATAAATTATAACCTTCCTCCATGGTTGGCAACTAAACCATTTTTCTTAATGCTATCATTGATTATACCAGGACAAAAAAGTGTGACATCAAATACAATCGATGTTTATTTAGAGCCATTATATGATGAGCTAATGGAGTTGTGGAAAGGAATTGAAGCAATTCAATTTTTAAGGGATGGCCATTCAATCAAATTCACTTTAAGAGCTTCCTTATTGTTAACGATTCACGATCTCCCTGCATATGGCACATTGACTGGTCTCACTGTTCATGGATACCATGCATGTCCTGCTTGCAAATTTAAGGATTTTGTGAGGCACTCAAAAAGTTTGCGTAAGTGTATTTATTGTGGGCATCGTGCTTACCTTAAAATGGATCATCCATATCGTCGACAAAAAACACGTTTCAATGGTCAGGAGGAGAATCGTGAAGCACCATTGCCAATAACGAGTGAATACATTATTGAGAATGGAGAAAAAAGAATGTTGTTTATTGAAAGAGGTGGGATTTGTGGTAGTAGAGATGATCCATGTAATGAAAGCGGCGTAAAACGATTGTGCATATTCTATAAGTTGCCATACTTTAAGGATATAGTCATTAGGCATACTGTTGACTTTATGCATACTGAGAAAAATATAGCCTATGCTATTATAGAAACTCTTTTTGGTGCTTTTGATACTGTTTCATCACGTGAAGACCTTCAACAACTAAAGATTCGTCGAAATCTTTGGGTTGAAAAATGTGATGATGAAAAATATAGAAAACCTAGTGCTCCTTATGTTTGGACAAAGGAACAACGTGCACAATTCTTAAAGTTGATGTCTCAGACTCGTTTTCCCACTGGATATATAAGTAGTAGTATTAGAAGCCAAACTGCCATTAATAGCTTAAGAGGCCTTAAGACCCATGACTATCATGTCATAATCGAGAATATTTTACCTATTGTGGTCAATATATTAAGTTTGGCGAAGGGGCCAAGATTGGCAATTATAAGGTTGGGCCTAGTATTAAAGAGAATGAGTTTACATGTATTAGATCCTTCTAACTTTGATAGTTTGAGGGAAGAGGTTGTTGAAGTCCTTTGTTTATTGGAACGAGAATTGCCACCAACGATATTTAACATTTCTATGCATCTTTTAATACATCTGGAAAATGAAATAGAACATTGTGGCCCAGTCAGAACAAGATGGATGTATCCTATAGAAAGATATATGAAGGTTTTGAAAAGATTTGTTCGTACTAGGGCAAAACCAGAAGGTAGCATGTCTAAGGGATATTCAATGCAAGAGGCGATGGGATTTTGCACAGAATATATGAAGGATTTTAAAAATGTCAATCGACGTGTATGGGATGATGACGAAGATGAGAGAGTTGCAGGTGAGGTATTAGAAGGTAATGGAAGACGCTTTAAGTTATCACATAAAGAAAGAAGTGCGATACATGCCTATGTTCTTCAGAACACATCTTCATTCGATAAGTGGCGCAGGTAAAAACAAATTACACAATAATTTATTTCTTCAATTGCATTTACACATTTATATTATTAATCTTATTATCTTGTACATTCATATTCTATGTAGAAAATACGAAGAAGAGAAACAAACATGGATGCAACGTCGACCTCCTCAAAAGCGCAGACATCATGATTTAATTGGAGGTGATTCTTTTCCAAAATTTGAAGAATGGATTGCTAATGCAGTCAATGATGCAGAAGAAGATCAAGATATAATAGTGGAGGAAAGTGAGCTTTCACAGTTTCCACATGTATGGGCTATGCAGTTTAGTGGCATGTGGGCCTATGGTAGTCATTTAAGAGTGGAAGAAAAGGACAAAGGAAAGGGAAATTGTGATTGTGTTGTTAGTGCTGAATTCCTGCATGAAACTGAGAAGAAATTTTATGTTGGATTCATCCAAAAAATTATTCAAGTTGATTATGGTGAAAATAGTCCTATATTATTAAAATGTAAGTGGGTCAAACCATCTGTAGTACAACTTGATGAGTATGGATTTGTACGTGCAAATCTACGACAATTTTTATCAGAGACTGATGAGCCATATGTATTTCCTCTTCAAATTAACCAATCATATCTAATTGATGATGTAAGAAGCCCAGGATGGTCATATGTCATTCAAACAGAGTCTCGTTCGAAACGAAAATTCATGGAAGTTGTTGATATAATGCCTGATGGGCAATACGATAAGTTACAAGAAACATTCGAAGAAGTGGTTGAAGATGATGATAGGGTGATTGAAGAAGAGACTTTTATTACCAACGAAGAGATTGGAAGAGAGAATGTGTCGCATGCCTCATGTGAGGATGATGAAGAAAATCAAGAAGATGCACACAAGAGTGATCAGGATTCTGACCTCGGTGGCAATGCAGATGACTATGACGATGATTTGTCACATTGACTATGACAAATACCCTAGTGGTGATCTAGGGCCTTCCATGTATGCTGTGATGATAAAAATTTATGAATTGTATTATGGAAAGATGTGGACAAATGCCATTAAAGGACTTGACCCTTGATCTATGATCTATAAGCTTGTCTGAGCATACACAGGTGGAAGACACTTACTGCACATCAGGTACTATTGTTTCATGTCTTGAGCATTTATTGTTACAAGTATTTAGATCTGTTTAGGTAGAGACATTCTTTGGAGTATGACAAATACCCTAGTGGTGATCTAGGGCCTTCCATGTATGCTGTGATGATAAAAATTTATGAATTGTATTATGGAAAGATGTGGACAAATGCCATTAAAGGACTTGACCCTTGATCTATGATCTATAAGCTTGTCTGAGCATACACAGGTGGAAGACACTTACTGCACATCAGGTACTATTGTTTCATGTCTTGAGCATTTATTGTTACAAGTATTTAGATCTGTTTAGGTAGCTGGTTGATGCTCATGATTGCATTCGTTACTGGTATATACATCTAGATTTTTAAATGTTTATAATGCTAGTTGATTCTTAAAATCTGGAAAGTAGAATTTTGATTATGTTGATTCAAGTGGCTGATTTATACGCTTGTTTATTTGGAATTTAGGATATAAAGAAAAAATCTGCGAAGCGCAGGTTAGATGACGGTGATAACACAGGAAAGTTGACAGAATATGAGTCCTTTCGTAAAGAAAATGTGACCAAGAATGATGAATATTTATCGTCTCTTGGTTTTGAAAATAGGCAAGTTATCAATCCACTTAAGTAGTATATTATTTGTTTAATAATGTTTAATGTTTTATAGGCAAGAACTTTATGTATATAAGACATAACATGATATTTGTTTTGTTTTAAAGGAAAGAAAAAGATGGCTCCAAAAAAAGGGATAACAAATCAAGGGAAAATAAAGATATACTGCCACCAACGCGTAAAAGCCAACGCATTTGTAATCCAACAAATGTAGTTGATGACGATAAAAGTGGTCATGGTGTGCAAGTTGATATAACACATGCTGATTTGGAGGCTGATATAGCACCCCATGATTTGGAGGCTGATATAGCACCTGTTGTTGCGAAGTCGAGTAATGATTTTTTAACAAACAGTCTTAAAGATATTATTGATAAACATGAGCATAAAGGAAGAAAAAGTCTGGAGGTCATTTATGAAAAACTCAGGGACATGTTTGAAGGCACATCTACAAAGACTAGTAGTGAGCTGCCTACTAGACCTGATGTGGCCAAGGAGATTTCTGTTCCAATTAATGCAAGTCATGAAGAGACAACACTTACATCTGCTGTGCCTCAATTAAATACACCTGTTACATCGACTCCTAATGAATCTGGATCAGCCAGAAATATTGGTAGTGGTTCACAAGATGTGTCTGCTTTTGTTAGAAGACAAAGATTGAGTCAAGGATGGTATAGATGTACAGAGAGGAATGCAAAAGAAAGAAAAGTAGAAGGTAAGAAACCATTCTTGGTTGAGGTGTCAAAAGATGGTGAGCCCATTGGGCAAAATGCAGCGAGGTGGGCCTCGGAGTTGGGAACAAGATGTAGGGCTCATTTGGATATTTGCAAATCCAATTTTTCAGATCAAGATCCACGAATTGTGGATAATGTTATTCAAAAAATGGAGAATTCTTTTGAGACTGTTGGTGGACAAATCTCTAGAAAATTTTATAAGCAAAAGATGAGAATTCTGATGAACAGTTATAGATATAACTGTAGAAAAATAATAATTGAAGGAAAAGAGAAGACGGACTCAACTATATCTCCCAAACAATGGGAGGCGTTGAAGGAAAGTATGCGTTCTGAAGAATATTTGTCAAAGAGGAATAGAGGTATGAAAGCAAGAGATAATGTGAGGGCTACATATACATTTGGTCGAGGCGGGTTGCAGGCCAAAAAAGAAAAATTTGCAGTAAGTGTGGCTTTTTTGTTGAATTTATATTGCTATTTATTTGAATTTGTCTATTGAACTGACTGTTGTAACTCGACCTTGTCTTTTAGGTGGAAAATAGTAACAGAGAAGCAGGTGCAGAAGATATTGTTCAATTTATGGCAGCATTAGGCTCTAGTAAATCTGAATGTAAGAGCAAGTGGAAAAGTAGATCATCGACAACTGATTTGCATCCATCAGTTAGAGGTGAAACAACTGCAGTAAAAAATGTTACCAATGATGCCAATGCTAGTGATCAGTACCAACATGTAATGAGTTGCATACATGGTATGAGTGAGACACTTTCACAGTTGGTTGCCTCTGTGAAGCCTATAATTTCTGCATGGAATGAAAATAAATCTAGTGATTCAAATGAGGTAAGAGGCTCTATTGATTTCATTTCTTCTTGTTTGAACATGTATGCCATTTCTTCTTGTAAGACAATATATTGTATCTCATTTCTTCTTGTTTGACCAATTTTTGTGCTTGTAAATTGAATTAGAAGTTATAGGATTTTGGCTATTTCCACTCAGTCTGCTGCGTTTGAAGGGGGCTTTGATATACTCATGCTTAAGATGTTATTTTTGACTAAAATTTATACCTTGCAAGATTATTTACTTGATTATATTTGAATGGTAAATGCAGATCAACTACAACAAACGAGCAGTAAAAGGAAAAGGTCATGATGATGGCCAAAACTTTGTTGATAGTGATGATGATGATGATGATGCATCAGACCAATATGTGGACATTCACAGTGGTGTCCAAACGGATCTGGTGAGTGCAATAATATGCTAACTATTACAATATAATTGTTGTAATCATTAATCTGTCCCTATCTATTCATGGATCACTGCTTTCTGATCTCAACCGCCCATAAAATTATATGATTTGAATGCATTTATTGATTTACAAAGTGATTTGAGAAATCTATAATGTATTTGCATATCACAATTTTTATCCTGAAGAAAGAACGTCATAGACCTTTCAGAGTTCAACTGGACTATGCCTATTTGTAGTTTGGATGATCTCTTAGAGTTGGTTGCCAATGAATCATGTGGTTGCCAACTTCACAAGTATGGCTCAGTCCCTTTTGCAGTCCAATGTCCTGGTTGTTTAACTTTTACTCCTCCTCAGAGTTCTGTAGCACAGTCTGGTGTAATCCAAGAACAAATCTTCATATTTAGACCAACACAGTTAGTCTCTCCTCATCCTGACTGTCTACAATGCTGCCAAGGCAAAACATGCTTATAGCCTACGAAGACTGTTACTTGTAGATTATTTAGTTGTAGAGAAAATTGTAAAGATTCTTTAGCTTGTTGTTACGTTCATGAAAGTAAAATCTCTTGTGTTGGATGTTGTCAGGCGAGCAGAGGAGCTCTTAATTCAAGATGGGTATACAGTCACTTGGAAGTTGAACTTGTTATTTGGTTCTCTGACTTCTGCCTTATCGAAAATGATGGCAGAACTCCTCTGCCCAAACTAACTGAAATCCAATCTGCCTAAACTAACTCCTCTCCAGCAGGTTAACTAATTTTGGGCCATTACCATACTTGGCCTTTCCCCTAATTCTGTCGGTTTTTCTTTAATATATATAACTAGAACTTAGTTATAAAAGTCCAGGCCTCAAGCTCTAATATCAACCTCTTCCTTTATGAGATGCATACAACCACCATCATCGAATTCGAAGAGCTAACACTTTATGTGTTTATCCATAAGCCCTCATCCAACCCTTTGTCTACTTAACTATGCGACTGCATATTGAAGATATATGTAATATAGGTAAGCTCCTTTTAGTTTGTAGAAGGTTCAAAGAGGATTTACTTCTTTCCCTGGGAACAATACCTTATTTCTTGATAGCTACACATCCCAAAGCACAAAAGCTGGGAGAGGTGTTTTTTTGACCTCGCGATCTATCCATGCTCCAATGCTGCCTCCACAGAGACCCCCTCCCATCTTCCTTTCCTTCCTGTTAGTTTCCTTGATGTTGCTGCCAACACTGCTTTATGAAATGGCAAGATAAAATCATGTGGTGAACACTCTCCAAGTTTTCCTTGCAAACGTGGCAGTATCCAAGCCCCTGCCATGACATTTTTAGAGACTGCCCCATGTTAATATTTTGCTTTTTAAGACCAACTAGGAAAACTCTAGATTTTAGTGGAGCCTGTATAAGCTTCCATACGATACTCCATTTCTAGCACAGTTGTTTTTGGTTGGTAGTGCTGCCTTATACCCTAGTTTCACATTGTATTTTGCTCCTTTATTGGCAGCCCATACTAATAAGTTGTCTTGTTGTTCCCTAAGCCTGATAGAGCCTTAAAACAACGACATGCAAATCCCATTCTCTTGCAATCTCACCCCTTAGTCCAATGGACTCTGCCCTTTTCTATTCTTTAGTCCACCAACTGTTGCTTGCTCTATCATATACATATGTCAAGAAATGAATGGTTTTGGAGAGGATGTAGTCTATCAGGTTTCTTGAGAGATTTGGGACATCCATTCCTCTTACCCATGGATCTGATCCTACTATACAAAGGTTGAATGGTTGTTTTCATACAGGTTAATATGTCCCAATGTGTTGTCATTATTCATGCTTAAAATGTTCCTTTGAATAAAATTTTATTGCTTGCATTAGTTGATTCATATTTTTAAATGTTGTATTTTGTTTTGCATGATGAAACCACATACAGAGTTGCAGACAAAAAGAGAAATCAATAGATTTGAATACCGACAGTACTGATCAAGAGGTTGATCCCTGCACTAACAACGATGGGCAGCACAGTCATAGTGGTGCTGAATTTGATGTGAGTGCTAATATGTAATTTTTGTGCAACACTTTCACTTGTTTTATCATTTTTCATATCTCAATTTGATGTGTATTTCTTTTCGTTTTTGCAGAAATATAGTGGTCATAAACTCCAAGAAGGTGATAAAGTACATGTGTTGGATCCTTATGACAGTACCCCTGTGGGCATTGGAAGGATTCACTCATTATCTCTTATACATGGAGTTAATTTGAATGGAACTGGAGATGCTAATGTTAATATCATAAAGGTCACACGAGACGTACTCCTTCCATATCATGACAAAATAGAAGGATCTGTCCTTCTGAAAGAGAAGGAAGGAAGTTTCACACGATGGCCACTGAAATATTTGCAGAAAATTTCATAGTTGGTTTTTATCATAGCTGTTAGTCAGCTTGGCCTACCTGCAATTTGCAGTTGTTTGAATTTATGTTCAGCAGTCTTTTATTATGTGGTGTATTTCCAGCAGACAAGGAAACTCCCATGTGGTGTATTTGTAGACTTGGAAACTTGACTATCATGTGAATTATTTGCAGACTTGAAAAAGTCTCGGTTTTTGCAGACTTGAAAACTCTCAGTGACAGTATTGTACTGTCAAATTTTTGATTACATATATATAAATACAATTTTTGCAAAATTATATGTTTATAAATTTGATTATGTTTATGCAGTAGTTAATTAATTATGGTGTATATTTGTTTAGTAGTTTTATTATAGTGTATATGCAATAGTGTTTATGGTGTATATTTGTTTAGTAGTTTTATCATGGTGTATATTTGTAGACTTGGAAACTCTCAGTGATAATGTTGTAATACTTTGTAATACTTTCATTTTGCATTTGTCTTTTACCTTTAATTTTATCTTTTAATTTAAATGTAATATAATATGTTTATTTCTGGGCATTACACAATTCAAAAAATTATTCATATCATATAAATGAACGTTTGCTACTTAATTATAAATCAATGAATACAAATGACTAAATATATTACTAAAAGACAACAATTAATAATTACAATGACTAAATTTATGACTTGTTGATGGCAATAAATGACTAAATAAATGACCAACTAATAAATAAACTACTAAAACAATGACTAAATATATTACTATTGGACGGAATTAACTCACACAAATGACTAAATAAATGACCAGATGACAGTGCAGATGACTAAATAAATGACCACATGACAGTGCAGATGACTAAATAAATGACCACATGACAATGCATATGACTAAATAAATGACCACTTGACAGTGCAGATGACTAAATAAATGACTAGTTGATAGTGAAGATGACTAAATAAATGACCAATAGACAGTGCAAATGACTAAATAAATGACCAGTTTTTGACACTAAATGACTAAATAAATGACTAAATTTATGACCAAAATGATCAAACAGAAAAATAGTCAAATGACTAAAAAAATTTAGTCATTTATGACTAAAATTTTTTAGTCATTTATTTGGTAGCGTTATATATGACCGGCAATAAATGACTATTAGTCATGTGACTAAGCTTAGTCATTTATATGCAGTTTTTAGTCATTTATTTAGTCATTTATTTGCCAATTTCT
>Ga0213500_10000063_pt1 | contig 9907 bp, 5 predicted proteins | sample Redfir_Yose_2_Me_FD_150978 | JGI IMG/M metagenome (GOLD analysis project Ga0213500, IMG submission 150978) | Leaf-associated microbial communities from Abies magnifica in Yosemite National Park, California, United States - Redfir_Yose_2 | ecosystem: Host-associated > Plants > Phyllosphere >...
AGCTCGGAAAAACTGAGTCTTTTCCTTCTACGTCGAAGCTCGGAAAAACTGGTGATTTTCTCTCTACAACGAAGCTCGGAAAAACAGTTGTTGTGCCTGGCTCAAGCAATTGGTGCAATATTTCTACAGGGCTGTTTAAAAAGGGCTTCTATCTTTAGGGCTCCTCCTATTTATTTGAAAAAGCGCTCCCCACCCTTCTATGGTCGGGTGAGTGGCTTCTCGCTCCTATTTAGGCCTCATTCTTTCACCAGCGCCCCTCTTTAACCAGGGCTGTGTAACCAGGGCTCTTCAAACTCTGTAAGCAAGGCTATTTACTTATTAGTTTTCTGACCTTAGGCTGGCCGGATGGTGCAGCGGACTACAGCCCAATCTGGGATAGGCGCTCCCACGGGCAACAGGAATCAGCTACCAAGATAGGCGTCCTGTGGTTAAGAAAAGGGTAAGACAATTATCCCCATCCACCTGGTGCTTTTTGTAAGATAAAGGCTTTACGCTTCTCAGGCAATTGAAGGACGTTCTATCCAACTTCTGATCCATGAACGATTGATTGGTCCTACCTATCAGCATCGATAGAAAAAGCCACGGGAACAGGTATATCGATTGTGCGTGAACTGCCTGCCCTGCCTTCTCTCTCTCTACTGCCCACACTGATGCTGAGGGCGTTTACTGTCTGACCTGTCTTCTCTCTATCTACTACCAAGTGCTACTGGGTCCTTCTCTATAACTGGATGCTCTATCTTGCCAAGAAACTGTGGTGGGGGGACTGGACTGTGGGCTGGACTGTGGGATGGACGTCACAACCTGGATGCTCTCTCTTGATCTAACAGGGTACAGGGTATCTATAACTGGATGCTCTCTATCTACTACCAAGAAAGGGTGGGTGTCACAAGTGTAACGGGTAGGTGGTTCTCTCTCTACAGCCAAGCACTAAAGTGAGGTCGTAGCAGATTCGATCCCCAGTCTGTTTGTGTGATCCCGTAGCAGAGAGATATCCGTTGTCGATAGCAAGCGCTTTGGTATATCATCCTGTATGTCTCAATCGAATGACAGTTCAGAATGGTGTTTGTTGCCCCATCTTGAATAATAAAAATCTCGCCCTATTTGCTTCCATCCCTTACACTATTAGAGCTCTCCCATAAGCAGATAGGTGAACCAACCATAGGGGGGGCTACCCTATCCGATTCGCTCGCTCTTGATTAGTTCCATCCCTCACCCATCCTTCTTCGAGCCAAGCTTGTCTTCCATTCTCCCACGAATAAGGCTTGTTTCTCTGCTGGACAAGAAGACTAAAGCTAGTGTCCATAATAATAGGGCTCCAGGCGGGACTAAGCTTGTCTCTTAATGCTTGGTTTCCGAAGAGCTCTTCCTCTCCGAACTGAGACTTGTCTAGAAGTTCTGTCTCTACAGCAGATGGTATTCACTCGGATCAAAGTAATGGACTAAGAGACTCTCTGAAGGGCTAACCTATCTGACCTAGTCTCGGCGGGTGGGAAATTCGCTAGATAAAAGACAGCCTCTGGTGGTGGTGGTGGTAATAGTCCAGATGATAGAGAATCTGAACAACCTGGCCTTCTTAGAACTGGTAAATGAAAGAAAGAAAGGTGGCATGTCTATTCTATCCGGATCACGAGCATGAAAGCATTGATGGTAAATTCAATAATAAAAGGTGGCGTCTGGTCACTGAAAAGGTATTGGCCCAAAACAACGAAGATGGGAAATTGTGTAGTGCAAAGGTGGACCGAGATAGAGAGTTATCTAATGCTGCTTGCTCGCTGGCTGGTGGTGCAGAAGGATGGGGAACACGAAGACGAACACGTTATAAAACAATTAGATTCACATTTGACCTGGAAACGCCATTTTGAACCTGATACAATATTTTGCTTTTCACCTCCTTTAAAGCCCTATTTGTGGATAGTTGAATGAAGGTCCTCCCATTGGAATTCTAGCATAGCTATTTGCTTTAGTTGAACTGGACAGCAAATTGATATTATCTTTGTCTTGGGGCCAACCTTCCTTCCGGTTATTAGTAGGAGCCCCCGAACAATGCGGGGGTGCTGATTGAACCTGACTTCCGGATAGAAACTTTGGATCTTGCCTCCTCTCGAGCTACCTTCCTTCCCTCCCATCGAGAACTTATTCAGCCTCCCTCCCAGCCACCCTTCCCACACCCTCGGTGGCAACTTCTCATTTTCCAACCAGGACTACCCTTCACTATAGCTTCCCACCCAACAATTATCCCTCCCAACCCAGCAGCTAGAGTTTTCCACCGGGGCTCCTCCCACACCGGGGGTGCCACCGGGGGTGAGGATGGAGGGGTTACCACCCCCTGGTGCTCGTTGATCCTCTATTGCCTCCCATATGACTGGAAAACGAGCCCATTCCTTTTTCCCTTTGGGACAATCTTGATAGGCCACATTTTCCCTCCGCATATGACTGTAAAACCGACCCAAAGTTGCTCCTGGAGTTGAAGGGTGGCCGAAACTCGGTAATTAGTTGGAGCTCAACGAGGGAGGTCTAACTGAAGCCCCAGGCAATATCGCTGGACCAGTGGTGAATGCTGTAGTTTCCCACATAGCTGTAGTTGAACTATCCCCACCCACATAGCTGTAAACGAGGTAGGATTGTCCGGAACCCTAATTGAGTACACCCCCGGTTGGTGCTCGCATGGGAAGAGAAGTTGGATTGGCCTGTTCTCAAGGGCCTGCTAACAGAAGGTGGGTCGGATTGTTCAATTGTTCTTTATTTCCGACCGATCCATCCGATGTGGAAAGACTAGTTATATTTATCCTCCCGGGAGTTCAAGAAAGTATCCATCCGAGGGACGGAGTGCTTGACATACGTTATATCGGGCCATAGCTAAACCAAACGACCTTAGGAAGATAGCAATAATATGGCCACCAAGGGTGAGGGAAGGAAAGCACCCCCTGTTCGGCTCCCCCACTTAGTTTCTAATGGGCATTAAGTATCCCTGCCTCCCTGGATTACACCCCCGGTTCGACTCCCCGGGTTGGGGTTAGACCAGGACTCTGCATAGTTGAGTGAACGCGACTCCATTGGATAGGATAGGGATACTTACTCTACAGGTTGTAATTCTTCACCCCTGGGGCCCAAAGATAAGTTGCCCGCCACCGAGCGAGGGTGTGGGAAGCTCCTGCCTGCTATAAGGATTAGTCTTTCTCCGCTCCTATCCTCCCACAGGCAAGCCCAGATAAATCAAAAGGCCATCCTGAACTTCCATCTGAGGGTGGGTGGCTCGGTAAACTATGCTAATGAGTTTCAATATACGGACCATCCATTTTCTTTTCTGTTGGCTGTTCCCGCCTCAACGAAATAGTTTTTTAGCTGGACTGCCATCCCACCCATAGCTTTATCCATCCATCGTTACCACCCGCCTACAGGCAAGCTGGCTGGTTGGAACAACTGTTGGGGGCGCACCCCAAGACGAAGTTCGGCTCTGAAGAGGAGGGACCGGACCATCCATTAGTTTAACCGGACCTAAGGTGGGAGGCAAGAGAGATAGCTCCAGCTACCGCTCCTACCTATGGAGCACCCCTGTCCAGTTATAGTAGTTGAAGAACTGGATGGATGGCCTAATTAACGAGTTGAGGATGACCAGCCGGAGGCAATAAAGCAACATTCTTTCCGGAAGGAAGGTTCAATCAGCAGGTTCAATCGGACCCCCTAACTATAGTTGATGGATAACTAGATCCAACCGGGGGTTAAAGATGTCTTGATCCCTTACAACTAGTTGATGGAGTATAGTTTTACTATCTAGCCAAACTAGACAGAACTGTCTTGTCCCCCAACCTCGTTAATTCTCCTCGTTAACAGCTCAAGGAGGCAGGGAGTTCTAGCCCTCAACTAATCTACCTCACCGGCTAACTCCTCTTAACCGGGAGTGAAGGATGGAAACATCAATCTGTATTCCACTCCGACTAGAACTAATTTGGATGGATGAGCATGCTTTCATTCTTGCCCTAGGGCAGGAGGGGGTGAAAAGGCGCGAAGCGGTGGGTGCTTTCTAGATAGGGAACGGAAAGGAGTTCAACCGGTATAACATTAATCCTAACTTTCTACAGAGAAGTTAACACGGGAAGGAAGGGACTAATCTTTCTAGGATTGTCCAGGCGGGAACTTCTTTGTTCGAGGACCCGGTGGTGGCCTCCCTCGTTAAATCAGCAGGAAGGAAGAAGGAATAAAGTAGTTAACTAAACTCTAGCTTTCTCTCTGCTAGCTCTCCTTCATTGGATTGTTCGTAGTTTCAATACTGGTTGAGGCAAGAAGGATACCCTCGGATAGGCAAGAATGAGATCATGGTTCATTCAGGGGGTGTGTTGAGCATGCTTTCATGCATTACCTGTACTCACCCCCGGTTCAGGAGGCCCTAGCAACGAACTGTTCTAATCTCTATACGGAAGGACCATCCAAACAAAATATAAGCCTAACCGGGGGTAGCCCCGATGGAGCGGTGGGAAGCTAGACGTTTCTACCTCTCGGCTAATCTACCGACTACAATTATAGACCTCCCGGGGGCCTGGGGGATCTCCTGTCCTCCCACCCTAGCCTAACTTCGTTGAACTCGAGAAAGTAGTTGATGGAGCTATATCAAGTAGTTAGATTGCCTAACCTATTATCGGGGGGAATGAAACCCGGATAGCCTAGAGGAAGTTAACGTTATCCGGGGGTGGGGGATGGAGCCTAACGAGGAGCTAGCTACCGGGGGTGAAGGCTGGAGAGTTTAGTGAAGGAGCATCCGACCATCCAAAGTTACTTTCATCCGAGGGCAAGGAGAACTAAATCAATATTTCCCTCCGCGGCATATGGGGAAACTAAATCTATTTCATTCCGTGATTTTATGGAGGAACTAACCCGTTCGTTGACAACATGGGGGAACTCATATCAATCTATATCATTTCGTGTTTCGATGACAATGGGTGGGATGTCAAGCCAGGTCAATGCGTATGGTGGATTCGTTGGTCTTGTTTCGCAAAGCATAATCGCCGGGTTGGTCTCGCCTCGGATTGTCAGGTCTAGCCTCACGTTCTAGCGTCACGTTCTAGCCAGGCATCAAGCAATCCGTCTGTCCATCCGTCCGTCGGTGTCAAGTTCTTCATCGGAAGTTCACAAGAAGAGGTCGACGGGTATCAATCGAGATCAACGGGTATCAAGCGAGAGAGGTCAGGCAGGTAGCAAGATAGAAGATCTCAGGGAAAGAGAGAAGAGACGGGCAGCAATAGAAAGACGGAATCAGTTCGAAGGGAGCAAGATAGAGATCAGCAGGCAGTCGGGCCGAAGGATCGGTGGTTGGGTTAGTCGAGCGAAGCAGAATTGTTGGATGTAGTCGTCTATCCACACGTTCTAGCGTCACGGTCTAGCCTCCTCGCAAGCAAGCCATCCCGTTTCTGTTGGACCAGTTCCGGTGCTCCTTCCTTTCCCTTCCGTCCGATCACCTCACCTCCTCCTTCCGTCCCATCAATCCGGTACTTCAAAGAAAAGGGTTCATAGCAGTCCCGACTCACTACACTAAGTGCATTAATTCCTCAAGAGGTCTAGGGATAACCGGTCTAGTTCTTCAGGCGGGTAGGTCTATTCCTAGAATGCAGTGGGTTTTATGGGTTCTAATGGATGAATCATCATCGTATCGTAAAGGCTCCCTCCTCTGAAATCCAAGTGGTAATAGTGTTACCTAGATCCATCTGTCAGCAAGTGTGATGGCGGGTCAGTCTGTCTGTTCATGCTGTCTGGAAGCTCGTCCAGAAGCTGCTTTATTGTAAGCTGTCCATACGACGAGTAAGTGTGGGGCATTCATTCTTCAAGTGAGATAAGTCGTAAGGTTAAGCGGGTGGGTAGAAGGCAAGTGCTAGTTCTTGGGTAAATTGTGTGGAACCAACAAGGTAGGGGGTTCTAATAGTGCCTACCCTACTTTGATTCTTGGCTGAGGGGTACCCGGGGCATAACTCCATCAACTAGGGTTGAAGGGAGTAAGAGGAAGGGTAAGGTTGTATGAACCGGTCCTGACCTGATAAGAAAAGGGTAAATAGTAAGAGCAGTCCAAACTAAGTTATTAATTCAATGTATAAGGCTACAGGTCTAGTTCGTTCTTGCAGGTGGGAGTTGGTAGTTTGGTACCAAGGGAAAGGCTAGGGGATGAAAGGGTGAATAACATGTCTCCCCTACGTATTCCTTAAATAAATGGGTTCTGGCTTTATATATGCTGCTGGATAATAACTATTGTTCCGAGCGTTGCCTGGCCGGATACGATTCAATCTTACCTACTGCTTGAGACGAATAGCCTTTACCTTATTAGTGCCTGCTATCCTGTTTTCTTGACCTTTAACTCATTACAAAACTTTGTTGTTGAACCCGGCTGCTTGCTGCTTGCCTTACCTCTATCGAACTCCTGATCTTATATCGACCCCCTCGAAACACCTCACGAAACAGCCATTTCCCCCTCGCCTCCACAGTGAGATCACCCAGAGAAGGTCGAAGGTAAGTTTTCTATTTCCCCCCCCACCACGTCCCCGATAGGGACTAAAATATGTTGGCCGTCAATCAATCAAACGCAAGCAGGACTGGAAGGTTCTTACCCACACGAAAGCAAGCAGGTCAGTATAAACAACCAGCGGTTGACCCAGAAGCGTAAGAGGCAGGCGGCAGATAAAAAGGCTAGAGACATAACCGGACTTTCTTTCTAACGCCTTACCTTAGCGTAATTACATATATAATGAAAGTCAATTCCTCTCCCATAACGGTCGAGCCTGCTTGCGCATCCTCGCTCTCTCTTTGGTCGAGCGAGTCACTTAACGTCCCTCACCCTCTGCGGGACGAGCCTGCTTTACGCACCGATCAATTCTTTTCTAAATTCTTCGATTGCGTAATTACGTAGATAATGAATGACCGGAAGATCGGGCGTCAGTCGAAGGAGAATGAAGTGTCTTGTTTAGTGAAAACGCCGCCCAAAGTACTTCTACGAGGTAGGTCACCGGCGTCAGTATACTAGAAAGGCTACAGAGTTTCACCCTTCGACTCACACCGAATCTAGTGTTATGACATAAGAATGAAGAAATGGACTTTGAAATCAGTCCGCCCTGAGTGTCAGTCAGTCCTGAGTGATTGATCGATTGAGGGGAATTTTGTGCGGTGTGAAAGGTTTAATGCCTACTGTATCGGAAAGAATGCATCGGATGGATTAGAGGGCATTGAGAGGGAAGGACGCTTCCAAAGAAGCGCTCTTTGAGGGGAATAAATCAGATAGAAGAGATATAGAAGCGCGCTCAAGACCTTTCAGGACCTTCGTTATCGTTAGAAGGGCAGGACCGACCTTACTTACCGCCTTTCAGTACTTTCTATCTTTTAAAGGAGGTGGGGGACGGGGAACGCAAGTTCTATTGGATGGAGGATTGGGAGGTGGAAGAAAAATGGCGAGGTGGGGGGGGCCTCGAATACTAGGGGTGGGAGTGGGATTTCGGAGTATCTGTGCGAGCCGTATGCGGTGAGAGTCGCACGTACGGTTACGGGGGGGGGTTAACGTCTATACGTATAGTGTGGTGGCCTACCCCATTTGTTCCATGATCTATGGGTCTACTGGAGTTACCCACTTCGATCAATTAGCCGAGATTTTGACCGGATATGAAATCACTTCGTTCGGTGCTCGATCTGGTGGTATTTTTTTGGGGATTCTCTTTATCGCTGTAGGATCTTTATTCAAGATCACTGCAGTTCCTTTTCGGGCGGCTGTAGGACGGCCGCCTATGGGTGGTACCGCTGCCGACAGATTGCGGCCAATCCTACTGGCTGGAAAGAGGGCTGGCTTATCCGAGAGCGCGTGAGACTCATCACTACCTCGTAAGGGCGTTGAGACCATAGCATGTTACACGAAAGCGTCGCTTTATCCCTCCCTCCATAGTGTTGTCACACAGCCGCCCGCCGAGAAGAGCCGCTCGCTCCATAGTGTTGTCACACAAGATAAGCACGCCGCCTGCTGGCCGGGCGAATCGAAGTTCTCTCCCGGTCAACCGTCCACCCAGTTAAGTGCAAACACAGTGGAATCACGCTTAGCGAACGCTCGCTGCTGGCTGGTGTGCCTCCTGCCCGTCGACGAGGAAAGAGCGACAAGGTTCAGATTCGAAATGATTACTGCTTGCAGCATGGGAGCTGATTACCCAACAACTCTCTGGGAACAATGGAAAAAAGGATATCCCGATAACGGAAACCATAGGGGCTGTATCGGCGAGATCCAACGGTGAACAACTAGATTCCCCAGAAGAAAACCCCGGCTGGAAGTCTGAGGACCTTTAGTACCCCCGAAAACACCTCCCCAGCAGCCAGCGCTTCGCGCCAAGCAAGACCGCGTCCCTTCATCCATTCAATTCAATAGGGCCTTTTCATTCCAATTCATTCCAATACGTATGGGGCCAAGCGAAAGTGGAGAGGGGTAGGTGCTTGTGGGGGAGGCTGCCCCTCGGCTCGGGAGGGAAGGGAAGGGTATAACCTCGAATATGATCAATTCCTTTCCTTCCTATAAATAAAATAAAATAAATAGGGGGCTCCATCCCTACCTACCTAGAAAGGAGGATAAAAAAGCAAAGCGCATCCGGACGGATCTATCTGACGAAAATAACTCACTGAATAGATGATAATTATTGCATGCCTATCATTATGCATATATATATATATGTTTAATCATATACGTATGTCGATAGAAGATATCTCTAGGCATATAGAGATTCTATATATCCATATTATTTATCTCCAGATCTATCTAAGGATAGATATATGTATCACGAATAGTTCGTTTCTATCCCCGCCCCGGACGGGACGGATAGAAAAAAGATCGAATACGCAGCCTTCCGAATGGAACGTTTTATTATCCGTCCGAAAGAACGCATAGCGTTCCCAAATGCTGCTCCCCTTCCCTCTTTCCCTCCCCCCTTCCCTCTCGCTTTGCTAATCTTATTCTCCCGGAGAAAAGCCCAACCCTTCTAGCTCAGGCAGGTAAGTAAGACCTTTCAGGACCTTCTCTTCCCCAGCCAGGCCCGTGAAAAAGTGGGCTTGCAACACCAGCCAGGGAAAGGCAGCGAGGCGCTTCCTGCTTCGCCTCTCGCTCGTTGGACACTGCTGCTTTGCCCGCAGGATTAAGACCAAAATAGCGTACGTAGCTAGCCGCCAGTGACCCTTCCAATAATGAATGCTCCGTTTTGAACGAATAAAGCCACCAGCGCCAGGCAGGTATAGGCCCTAACCGCCCGCCAAAGGTTATCCCTCCCTTTCTCGCTCGGATGAAAACGGGAGATCTATAGGTCCTGAAAGGTCTTACCTGAGCTAGCTAGAAGGGTGGGTTATCCCAACCCAGAAGACCTTGCACTGTATAAAATAGGTCCGCCTTTCCCGAATGGGAGGGAGGGCCTTGCTGCTATTTATCACCCGTGTACACCAGGGGCGAGTTGTAGAGCGTTAACCTCGCTCCTTCCCCGATGCGAGAAAGGGCTTAACGCTCCTCAAATTTGATACAGTGAAGGTCTTCATTCGTCAAGTATGGGCCATTCAAAGACTGGGGCCATGAAAAGATTTCCCTGGGGCTATTAAAGGACCTCCCTGGACTTGTCTGGAGGGATATATTTGTCTCACTCAGTGCTGTACCACGCTAACTCAGCCACTAACGACTGCCCTAGTTCGCGCTAGAAGGATATTATAAGGAGAGGACACAACACCTTAGAACGCGCTCAGGTAAGATCCTTACCTTCTAACTCAGGTAAGTAATAAATAAAAAAGATTTCTTTTCCATTGAAGAAGAAAGGAGGTGGCCTGCAGTGTGATCTGAAGGGCGAAGGGAAAACGCTTCCCGAGGGAGGGATTACGAGATATATCCCCGTTATTGACCCACCCCCCCCCCCCCCCCCCGCGTCTC
>Ga0213500_10000064_pt1 | contig 9893 bp, 5 predicted proteins | sample Redfir_Yose_2_Me_FD_150978 | JGI IMG/M metagenome (GOLD analysis project Ga0213500, IMG submission 150978) | Leaf-associated microbial communities from Abies magnifica in Yosemite National Park, California, United States - Redfir_Yose_2 | ecosystem: Host-associated > Plants > Phyllosphere >...
TCCTCATGGACACATGAAGAGGGGAGCTCTTCCTTGTGGCCTAGCCATACTAGAAAAGTGAGGAGTGTAAGTTCTAACATGATCAAAAAATTAGTTTTATTTAACCAATTGCTATTAACCATAACTATAGAAAGAGTATATTATTGAGCCCTTCAAGCCCATCAAATGTGTCACGTGTTATTTTGCATGAAAATTGGAGGCAAACAAAGATATTAACAAGAAAATAAAATTCTCAAACTAAATAAATAGATGTCTAATTTTTTTGATAAAGTAAATCATTCGAATCATTACATCAAAACAAAATCCCTATACAACATAAAATTGTAATCTAAAAAAGGTGGAAAGTAAAAGCTTACAAAATTAGACTGTTCAAGTGCTTTTAAAGCCAAATTGAAAAACTTTTGGAAATAATAGTATTTCTTATGACATAAAAGACAAAATCCTAAAAGTCTATAGAATAGAATCAAGGAAATTTGCAAAGGCTAGAAACACATCAAGACTCTAATGCTAATACTTTGATTGCATGCAGTAAGAATACTCACATTTGAACTAACCCAACCTAAGATGGAAGAGGATAACTATATTATTATTTGTATATATGCTACTTTTGAAATAACCTAGCTAGAAATGGTGCATACCATGTAATGTATTGTTCATGCATTCTCTGCCTTTTACAATTATTACTAAAAGCTCAATCCATGGGAGGTAGGAACAATCCAAACTAACTTTAAAAAATAAAGAAGCAAACATGTAAGAATGCAAGAGATTTTTTTAAATCTATTAAGCTCTGGATTATTTTAAAGCGTGTGAGGTTGTGTTCTAGTGGCAAGTTGGAGCATTTGAAACAATAATAACCCAAGTCATAACCCGTTTGACTTTCTCCCCATGTTAAGATAGTCTTCTATGAAAATGAAGCTAGTTGAATGTCATGGGCATTCACAAAATGAAAACCCCTTTGTTCCTGCTCTCTACCAACCTGATTGTAGTGCAGATCTTGGACAAAGTTGTATTGTCTCCAATCGAAAAAAGGGGGAAGGGGATGCTTAATTTCCAAAAAGGGAAGAAAAAAATGCATTTAAAATATTTTATTAGGAGGACTATCACCTCCACCACATGGCCTCCATATTTCATGTGTGCGTTAATTATGGTACATGCCTTCATTTATGAGCCTCCATCCTAGATCAAGAGTTTAGTCACGTGTCTAGGTTTTACGCATTATGTTTGATGGTGTTGATGGTTCGAGAGTCTAGTATGCTAGTATGATGATCAAAGGTGGTGAGGTTAGGTGGGGAATAAATGTCCAAGAGCATTGGCCTCCGACCCTCCTCAAGATTTACTCAGTAGCCAACCGATTTATTTGAGGATCACACTAGTGATCAATTACCAATTTTTAGTAGGGATCATGTTGCAACACAAGGTTTCCCTTAGAGTACACAATGGAAGTTCTTATCTCATAGGTACAAGAGACAACTCTAGATACTCACATAATTCAATATAATAGTAAGGTCGTTCAAAGTTGTCTTGGTAGATATACAAAATAGTAGTGAAACTCTTTATGCTTAATAGGGATGTTATCCACAAGTAATAAGAATGAATGATGGATGCCTAAATTAAACTAAACTACCCTTCTCTCTCTCACCCATGATGCTTCTAAGTCCTTTTAACAATACAATATCTAAAAGGATTTGAGGTATTGAAATATAACTTACTCTTTTCAAAATAGTTCAAAGTTGTTATTTAACTCTTTATATAGTAGAGAAACATCCATTTGCATATTAGAATGAACAAAAATAGAATGCATCAATGAAAATCTAAGAATTGGCAATATGATCCATTGTTATCATGCCTCAAACTACTATACTAACCATATTTAATTAGGGTTTACTACTCCTCTTGAACTTGGCTCCACTATTGAATTTGGGTTAAGTTATTTCATCCAATATGAAATAGGCCTAATAATATCAATTCTTGCCAATTATTGGACCCCATAATCTGAATGTGTATAAAGATTGAAAATAGAGTGGTGTTTACCTTCATTACAGAGCTTGAGAAAATATAAGTTATTATATATTCCAATATGAAATATGCCCCATAATATCAAATCCTATCAATTGTTGTGCCATCATCGAAATGTCTACAAAAATTGAAAATAGAGTGGTGTTTGCCACCATTACAAAGCTTTAAAATAGAATGGTGGTTGGTGGTTGCAACTAAAACCAACAACCATAGAATTTGACGGGATGAAATGGATAATTTGACAACCCCTAATTTTACCCGTTATATCAAAGAATTTTTGCAAAAGAAAATTATACTAAGCATCATAAGAATTTTGACTTGCACCATAAGCATATTCCATCATACGTTTTCTCAATTTGATGCCATCAGAAGCATATTCCATCATACGTTTTAACTGTGAATGCTTTGTATGAAAAAAAACTATTACAAGAGACATACATTAATGTTATCTTAGACATCCTCGAATAAAACTATAAATTTCTCTTGATATTTTACAGAATTATTGCTTCTTATAATTTGTTATAGAAGCATCAATATATACTATTTTACGAGGATTCTTCCGGCGGTTGTGAAGAAGAAGCTTGTGACTTATAATGGCTGCAATTGCGCCCATTGTGAGCATCTAGCTCTCACTTTCTACAAATCTGAAAGTAGTGTTGCTGAAGTCATCGTACTTATAAGTGGCTCAACCGGTTAACTGGTAAGAATTTATTGAGAATTGACAGCCTCTAATTTCAAATTTACCACCTCGTGTATCTGTACACACAACATGAAAGTGGCATTGAATTATAAGAAGAAATTCTTATTGAAACAAATTTGGAAGAAATCATCGTATGGAATTGAATTAAAAGAAGAAATTCTTATTGAAACAAATTTGGAAGAAATCATCGTACTCATTATTGGGCTAGCCTCTCATTTAAAATTCGCAAGCCCATGTACCTGTACACGCAACATGAAAATAATAAAAAGAAATGCAATGAAATTGCTGCAACAAATTCTAAGACTTGGAACAAATTGGGAGGAACTCGCAATAATGACAGAGGGCTTAATGCTAATACACTTACCTGCCGAGCATCATTAATGTTCCTTTGGGATTACTCCCAGGGGATCTACTCAGGGTTGATCCATCGATCACCCTTAGTGATTCCACTCCCTTAACTTGATATTTATTATTGACGACGCTGCCCATTTGGCAACCACCGTGATAGTGCCATGAGGTGGAGAAGGTCATCCGGCAAAATGCTTCGATTGCCTTGTCATCACTTGTATTCAAAGGGAGCAGCTGGCCAATAAAATGGCTTGTAAAATATTTTCTTGGAATATTTTCTTGAACCTTTTTGATGGTTCTCATCCCGTTGACGCAGTTTTGTAGATCTTGTGGATGGGAAAAATAATTGAATCTTACAGATGGATCGTCATGAAAATCCCGAGTCCTAAGATAGAGCTCCCCCTTGGATAGAGGCCCTGCAACGAACTCAAAAATGCTGACCACATTGATATAGAGGTCCGGGTTGGAAATAAATGGGATGCGAAATGGAGTACTAGATGATTCGATCACGCTTCCCGGAGTTATACCCACAACTCGAGTTAATGAATACTCAAGATTCTTAGGTGAAATGAATGTAATCCCAATTTTTGGGTTATCAGCCATTCCTTTTCCAACGCCAGGTAAGTCCGTAACCACAGGGATACCTAAAGATTCCAAGTGCTCTGGAGGGCCTATTCCGCTGAGGAGAAGTAACTGAGGACTCCCAAGGGCACCGCAAGAAATTATGACCTCACCTTCTTGACCCGGATTTAATAGAGCGAGATGAAGTGCTCCAGCGCTGTCAACATACTCCACCCCGTAAGCTTTGGGGTTTGGCAAAGCTTGTCCTTCTGCTGTTTCTGAACAAGTTTGGAGATATGAATTATTGAAAAACATAATTTCTATGAAGAAGATGCAATACTGCTGCAAAGACTCAAAAAAAAGAAAATGCATAGATACCTTGCTCTTCATCACTCATATTGAAGAAGAGGATCTTGGAGACCTTTGCTCGTGTAACAATTCTGAGATTTCTGCAGTTCGCATGCTCGAGCAGATCGGCTGAGGAATGGCGTATGCCACTGCTGTCAAAAGTGGTTCCTCCAATTTTAGTTCCTTCCACGTGGTCTAACGTGTACCCATTGTAAGGGTATGCTCCCGCCTGCAGAAGGCCATCTCTGAAAGCAGTTTGCCACTCTCTGAGACGAGGAGGAAATACCACGGTGTCCTCCACCCACTTGTAGGATTGATTAACAAGGCCCTCCTCCCACCCTGAATTCCGTATATAGCCTAATTCTGCTCTCGAGTACATACCAGCACTAATAGTGCTGCTGCCACCGAGAACTATCCCCCTTTCATTATCCACGCCGTCTTCAGATTTGAAACTCTGCGCCGGATCATCATCGGGCGTAGTATTCATGATGTTATATATAAATCCCTGCTCTCGTCGGGCGATTTCCAGGGTATGTCCCAACCCACCGCGTTCCAATAACAACACTGTGAAATTTCGCGAGAGAGTGGCTGCGAGTGGGCAGCCTGCAGTGCCCCCGCCCACAATGATGTAGTCGTATAACAGCTCAGCCGGCATTAAAGTTGCGTCCGAACACACCGACTTATAGGTTGGATCCTCTTCATCATGCATCACAGTCAAACAAAGAATCAAGAATCAAGATCAAGACCAAGATCAAGATCAAGACCAACTTGTAATGTATGAACAAAACTATTATAAAATTCTTTTGATATTTTGCAGAATTATTGGTTCTACCAACCTGCTAAGGCTACGTTGTTCTCCAAAAGGAGATGGAAGGTGAGAATCGCGTAGCCAACCATTCTAAGCATTGCAGAGGGATTCCACTTTTTGGGTTCGCAGTAGTAACCTTCGTCCATTTTAATTATGAAAAGCATTTTGCAGAAAGAATCTCTCTGTCCTAGTTGCAGTCCGCAGTTGTTCGGTCGCATGAATTTCTTCGCTCACAACAACTAAAAACCAAAAACCAGAATCTTACGATAAGAGTGCCTAACTCTCACGATTGACAGGATATAAGTAGAGAACGTGGGTTTTTGTAACGTACGGATTGACCAGAAAAATCAAAACGTACTATCCGTTTGGACTTTGGAAACAAGAAGTTTAAAAATAACCATGCAAACATTCAACGAATAGAAGCTCTTCTACTTTATTATGCTTCCTTTCATATAGTAGTAAGAAGGTTGGATCACTTTTGTGTTTACATTACATGGAAGATTATTTAAGTGAAAAATGTTTTCAGAGTAACACTTTCATGTCACTAAATGTGTGGCCCTTATGCTTCAATCCTCAAATAAAAGTGGTAAATAATCAATTATCTCGGTAAAATTGCTTCCTTTTCCAATTGAATTGCGACATGAGGAACTTTTTAAGTTTATTGAAAATGTCTTAGGATATTTTATAGCATATGATGAGGTGTTAAGGAATAGGGGGCATTGAGCAGTGGAAAACATGTATGTTGTCAAAATGGACTTGCATAGAGGTTTACCTAAATCGATGAAATTGGATAGTTTGCTTCAAAGTCGCGGCGTTACCCTTGTCGCACTAAATGAAATTGTTCGAAAGAATCAAAATAGTATTAAGCAATAGGTGGACCAACATCATTTTGAAATGGATTTTGAGCAAGGAAACCATGTGTTCCTTCTGCGAGGTTATAAGAAAACGTCTCTCAAACAAAAGGGTCACCTGAAACTAGCACCAAAATTTTATAGCGCATATTAGATTATTGAGTGCATTGGTGATGTGGCACATATGTTGGCACTTCCACCATACTCCATGATCCACCAAGCATTTCATGAGTCATGTCTGAAGAAAGTTGCCGACGCCCTCATATATTAGTAGTGGTCGAGAGTTTGCTACCTCACCTTGTAGGGGCTAAATACATTCAACATTTGGTGGTAATGTTATCTGGGCGCAACCAGGCATGAAAGTATCAATTCAGGAGAGGCCTCGTGAGGAATAAATCAACAAGTTCGGAGTACATATAAGTTTCGAATATACCTTCCCTTCGCTATGCTCTTTGAAATAAATATAAGGTTATCACTTATGCTAGAAGGGGTCCGGTCGTCTTACCAAGCAGAGCTTATTGGTCTTGGTCCTGAGAGGGAATGAATGAATGGGTCAAAACTGTTAAGTTCAAAGCACATTACTAGAACTGGATGAAGAGGCCTTCATTTGGCTACAAATGGAAGCAATATTGAACAATAGGGAGCATCAACTATGTATTTATGCAGAATCAAGGAAGTTCTGGTCTAATGGAAGGATACTTCACCAGAGGACGCTATTTGGGAAGCATCATCCATTTTGTAGTAGTTTCCACATCTTCATTCTTGAGGTCAAGGTTGCTTTTGATGGGGTAGGGCACATTAGGGTCCTACCGTAACCTCCTACTTTATCAATGTACATGGCCAAAAGGCCCATTAGAAACTTAGTTGTTAGTACATTTGTTTCAACATAAAACATACTATATTTCTATTAGGAAATACAAAATAACAATTACAATCTGAGCTTCAACATAAGGAACACCCACATCGTTGTTAGTACATTAATGTAAAAGGGTCATCTTTACTGAATAAGACCCATTAGGTGCTTGACCCTCATTAATAGTGGGCCCCAAGTAGTTACAATTTTGATATTGGAGTCCTATACATTTAATAACTAGCTATGTAATGCTTTTTGTCAAGTACTGTGATTGTAATTGGAGCTCTACTCATAGAAGGTTGCCCCCTCAAAGGGGTCCAAGTGAACATCGCTCTAGGTGTTTTATGGATAATATAAGGGAATATCCTGCAAGTTTTATCTATTGTCCTTTATATCACATCACTCACTGAATTATTTCTATATTTGGTTATATTTTTTGGGTTAAGCACAATACAATTTGAATGATCCTGAAAAAAAGAAAAAAGGTCGTGTCAGTGGTGCAGATGAGTAGATCATGACCTGATGATAAATGCACAAAACATGAACTTTGTGGGAACCACAACCTATGTAGTACAAACAAGGGGCAAGTAAAGAGATGTAAAACTATTAAACATTTTCATAGAAAATGCTTCAGTAGAAGAACCCTATGAAATACTCACAGTTGCAGAAAGAGGAAGTATAACAAACATGGGATTGCAAGGAGTCAGAATTCACACGAAGACAATGTTGTGTTAATGATAGGAAGAGTTGATGATGATAATTAAATATCTCAAACATAAATAGGTTAACGTTGTGGAGCCCAAAACTTATGATGTACAGACAAGGGGGAAAGAAAAGATAGGTCAACACCCGAACCCTGTTATAGAAAACACTTAAATAAAAGAAGCCCAATAAAAAATAGAGAGCTACAAAGAACAAAGAGGCATGACCACCATGACAAAACAACAATATAGCTATGAACATAACTCGTAGAAACTTGTGCTAGCGTCATCCATGTTGATTCCATAAGAACCACATATGGCAAAGGCTTTACTGCAATGGGAGATTAGACTTTTCTAAGAAGATGAATTGACTGAAGCTGCATACGATATTGGCAACAATTGACAAAAAAAATACAAAGGCTACACCTGACAATGTTTGTGTATAGCACATCCTCACGAAGGGAGAAGATATAAATTGATAAATGGATCAAGATGATAATGCTAGAAATGTTATTATGAGAGCCAATGACTACAAGATGAAGGAAATTGTAATTGATGTGTGTTTAGGAGTTTATCTCCTCCCAAAATAGAAATTCATAAGAATGGTTTGATTAGCACTACAACCCCTGTGGTCCAATTATAGCATGCTAAGGGTTCCTCATTCATTTTGTAGTGATACAAGTCTAAATACCAAAGTGGTTTGACATACTTATCCTTTTTTAGACACTTTTCACTAAAGAGGGTTCAAGCAATGTAGGGCTAGGGAAGAGAAACATTGGAGAAAAGACAATATGAAAACCTTTTATCTATTAACTTTGAGGAAGTAGAAATAAACAACCTCATCAAGTACAAAATTCTAAAGTCATGGTGAGAATGGAACTCGTTCTAGTCAAGCATTTTGGGTGAACATCCATAGCTATTGGATAGAACATTAAGGCATAACTTAGAATGCTTTGAAAAGATGAAATGAATTCAAATAATTTTCTATAATTGATTAAGCTAGAGTCAAATTATAGTGGTAATTTCAAGGCAATAACAACATCACAACTAAATAAATTCCAAATCTTGAAGCAAAATTCTCTTTTAATTTTGTACCATCTTAGCCACGATATTTCTTGTTATTGATAGTTTGATGAATATATTCTACTTCTCATTCTAATAGTTTTTTTTTTTTGAAACCGTTCCGTCGAGCAATGACAAGTGGAGAAAGCCTGCGTAGATAATTTTTCTCGCTCCTACCGGGGATTCAAAATCCAATTCATTAATGAATAGGATAGTTTATCTATGGAAGATCAAAACATATTTTCAAATCGAAAATCCGCCACAGGTAATGAGCACCCGAACATGTCTTCATCTTCCTCTTCCAATAAATTTTTACCTATTTATATAATCATAAGGGTGTATCGATATGACAATAAGCTAGGTAGAAAATTATGACACAATAAAAAGAAACATGCATGCTATAAAAAATGTTCAAAAGTTGCATGCCCTTAATTGGAATATACAATAGAAGTCCTCCTTCATGAATGAATTGCGTTTCGAGAAATAACAACATCCATCCCGTACTTTGATTTCCAATTTATTCACATTTACTTTAATTCATTTTTTTCCAGGGAACATGGAAACAAATGTATGAGCTCAAGAGGATGAACAACATGTTAGATCTAGTAGAAAAAGTACAAGACTTGACGGAATATTGTAACCGAGCTAATAAAATATGCATACAAAATTGTTGCAAGAAATGTGTCTGGGGCAACATCACACATCTTAGAAGCAACCATGTGCGGCAGTATCTTTGCATATAAATTATATTAGTAGATAAGGCCGAAAATGGAGAGAAGCATTGTAGATTAAATAATTTGATGTAAACAAATTTCAAGTGATTACACACTTATACCAAGAGCCAAATCATTTAGAAGAACTACTTCCACAACTGATGGGTTTTCAAATGCAATATGATTTCCAAATTCTCCCACAACCATAGTGGGAATGTGAGCAATGTAAGTTCTAAGATGATCAATAAATTAGTTGTTTTCAACCAATGACTATAACAAGAACTATAGAAAGAAAAGATTAATGAGTCATGAAAGCCCACCAAATGTGTCACGGGTTAATCTGCATAAAATTTGGAGGCAAACAAGGATATTAATAGGAAAAGAAAATTCCGAAACTAAATATATAGATGTCTAAAATGTTTTATAAACTAAATCATTCAAATTGTTACATCAAAACACAATCTTTTTGAAACATCTCAAACTCTTAAACAAAAAGGGATGAAGGTAACACTTTACGACATTAGACTATTCAAATGATTTTAAAGCCAATTTGAAAAACTAATTCAAATAGGTATTTCTTATGACATAAAAAAGAAATCCCAAAATTCTATAGAATAGAATCAAGAAATTTGCAAAGGTGAAAAACACATTAAGACTCTGATGTTGATCTTTTGAATGCATGCAATAAGATTACTCACATTTGTAATAAAATACTCTAAAATGGTGGAGGACAGTTCTATATTATTATTTATATATGCTACATCATAAATAACCATGCTAGAAATCGTGCATTATATGTAGTGTATCTTTCATTCTATATTTTAATCTCTTTCTTTTACAATGATTACCAAAAGTTCAATCTATGGTAGGTAGGAACACTCCAAAGTAATAATGCATGAGACAAATTTAAAAAATAAAGAAGGAAACATGTA
>Ga0213500_10000065_pt1 | contig 9836 bp, 7 predicted proteins | sample Redfir_Yose_2_Me_FD_150978 | JGI IMG/M metagenome (GOLD analysis project Ga0213500, IMG submission 150978) | Leaf-associated microbial communities from Abies magnifica in Yosemite National Park, California, United States - Redfir_Yose_2 | ecosystem: Host-associated > Plants > Phyllosphere >...
CGCCTTAAATATTCTAATAAAAGGCAACAATTGCAAAAAAAATTGAGACACTTGAGCATAAATAAGAATTCCTCTACAAAGGAGCACATCGAACTTTCAAAAGTCCATTTCTTCCTAGGAAATGATTACCTTAAGCCTGACATTTTGAGATCATCGAGCACCTGATATGGCTCAAGTGGGAGAACTGCCCTCACAAAAGGATTCCCTCATGGATTCTTATGAAAAGCCCATGACATTATAATAGGGTAAAGAACTTCCCGTACTCACCTCATTATTTTGTCTTAAGGATCCCCTTCAAATGGTATGGTTTTTGTTACAATTTTCACATGCCTTGATGTCTACTGAGCTGCAGTTCGTTGCCCTGGCAGCAGGGTAACACATATAATTGTTTGCAGATGGTAGGTTACTAATTTGACAGGGAACTGAAGTGACCAAGGGAATGCGTCAGTCGGCCATGGAACAAACTATGTCTTACTTCCAACAGGTTTGTGTTAAGTTTTTTAGAAAATTTTGTATAGCTGTATTTTTAAGATCTGATTAAAAGGATTAATTATTCAATTTGAGAGTTCATTTTGGTTTTGAATGTATTGAAAAATATTGTACAGCTGGATTTTTAAGAGCTGATGTAAAGGATTAATTCGCCAGTTTGAAAGTTCGTTTTAGTTTTGAATGTAGTAAAGTTGATTGACATTGGACCATGTCAATGCAGGCAGAGGACATGGTGATGGGTGCTACGCAGACTGTCATAGACGCTGTGAAGAGCCCTTTTGGTAGTAGCGAGGGCAAATAGAACAAGTGAGGACTGTCGTGCAATGCTTAGCCTTTATTTATAGTTTGGATCGGCTTGTGAAGGTGATAATGTAATAATTCTCGTCTTTCTTTACATAATAAATTTTGGATACTTCATAGTAATGTTGTGTAGTTGAAACAGAATTTGATTTTGACACTGTGGAAATGATGGTCTCTGTCTTTATATCTGAACACACTAGAAGTTTTTATCATAGATAAACAAATAAATAACATGGCAATAATAGTCCTTGCATCTGTACATTATTCTCATGGTTGTGGGAAAATCTAGAGCTTATTCTTATGGATTCCTTGCATTGGTTAAAAAAAATACATTGCAATAGAAGTCGAAGATTAAAAATTTTCAGATTTTGCTAAACTTCAACACGGTCACCACAGAGAATCTGTCGATTCAAGAACCAAAAAAATAGGATGTTTGAGGCTCAAATTCCTGTTTGTAATGGCTGTCAATTGCAGAAAGATTGAAGACCTTCCAAATTTGAAGAAGTGTGAAATTATGTGGTGTCAGATGAAGATAAGAAATCCTTTGTTGTGAAGTGAAAATTCGAATGATGTAGTGAGCTTCGGACCTGCAACATTGTGTTGTCCAAAGCTTCCCCTGCACACCAACTCACTCAGAAAACCTCGATGATATTGGTGAATGCTTTGAAGAGCCTGTGCAGAGGGTCGAGTCTGGTAAAGACATGAGGGCAAAGATATATGCAAGGCTTACCAGGGAAATCTTCTTCAGGACTCCTTTTCTTCAACAGTCTCCAGATGTGGGGTGGGTGAATGAGCTTGTCAAGTAAAAGATTCAGGGTCTTAGGTTCTTCTTCATTCTCAGGTATTGGTCCTCTGATGAATTCATAATTTTAATTTATTTTTTTCATATCGCATAAGTTGGGAACCCTAGTGTTTTCTGTCCCTAGTGGTGTTTGCTTAGAGCCGTGTGAATGGTGTCGCATGCCGACTTTGCCATGGGATAAAGAATTGCTAAACTTTGGATTTGGAGGGACTGTATAGTTGAAGATGGGTGGAAAGTCGAAACATAAACACAAATTTGCTAGTTGATGTCTGCTGAGCTGCAGTGCAAGTTACAATGAGTTTTTGTGGCGAGGATGATGTCTGCCCTCTCTATTTCACCCTAGCAGCAGGTAACACATATCTTTTGCAGATGGCAGGTTACTAGTTGGACAGGGAACTGAAGTGACCAAGGGAATGGGTCAGTCGGCCATGGAACAAACTGGGTCTTACTTCCAACACATTTGTGTTAAAACTTAAATTTATTAGAAAATGTTGTACAGATGGATTCTTAAGAGCTGATTAAAAGGATTAATTATTCAATTTGAGAGTTTGTTTTGTTTTGAATATATTGAAAAATATTGTACAGCTAGAGTTTTAAGAGCTGATGTAAGATTAATTGGTCAATTTGAGAGTTCGATTTGGTTTTGAATGTAGTAAAGTTGATTGACTCTGGACCATGTCAATGCAGGCAGGGGACACGGTGATGGGTGCAACGCAGACTGTCGTAGACGCTGTGAAGAGCTCTTTTGGTAGTAGCGAGGGCAAATAAAACAAGTGAGGAGGACTACAGTGCCATCTTAGCCTTTATTTGTAGTTTGGTTCAGCTTGTGAAGGCGACAATGTAATAATTCACGTATTTCTATATAATAAATTTTGGATACTTCATAGTAATGATGAGCAGTTGAAGAAGAATTTGATTTTGACACTGTGGAAATGGTCTCTGTCTTTGTATTTGACGCTCTGGAAGTCTTCAAGATAGATAAACAAATAAATAACATGGCAATAATAGTCCTTACATCTGTACATTATTCTCATGGATATGGGAAAATCTAGGGTTTATTCTCATGGATTCCTTGCATTGGTTAAAAAAATTGTATTGCAATAATAGTACTTACATTCTACATGGGAAAATACAGGGTAATCGTCCGGACATTATTCTCACAGATATGGGAAAATCTAGGGATTATTTTATCTATTTGCAAAAAAGATATCTACAAGAGAATTTTTTGAAGGACATTAGTTTGATAGTTCTATAAATTTCTCTTGAAGGATTGGATTGATCTACTCCTTTGACAAGGTATAAAGATAAAGATGCTTGGAGTTTAATAAATATCTTTGAAACTCAGTATTACCTAAAATAGTACCTGCACACAGGGAAATTGTTATACAAGATTTGTTGTAATGTCTACACAATTCAATGCACAGTGAAGGGAGGATATTACTGCTAATTCATCTATATGGAAACTGTGGACATGAAGCGACATCAACAGACTGAAAATCATGGTGAGGTTGTGGCTGAAAGGCCAACTCACTGGGGCAATTTTAACCGTAAGTCTGTTATTACAACCTAAGATAAGGAAAGCTCAAAGAGATTGAAAAGAATGCAGAAGTCGAAGATTAAAAGCTTGCAGATATTGCTAAACTTCAACACGGTCACCACGGAGAATCTGTAGATTCAAGAACCAGAAAAGTAGGATGTATGAGGCTCAAATTCCTGTTTTTAATGGCTGTCAATTGCAGAAAGATTGAAGACCTTCCAAATTTGAAGAAGTGTGAGATTATGTGATGTTAGATGAAGATAAGAAATTCTTGGTTGTGAAGTGAAAATTCGAATGATGTAGTGAGCTTCAGACCTGCAACATTGTGTTGTCCAAATCTTCCTCTGCACACCAACTCACTCAGAAAACCCCGATGATGTGGGTGAATACTCTGAAGAGTCTGTGCAGAGGGTCGATTCTTGTAAAGACTTGAAAGCAAAGATATATGCAAGGCTTACCAGAGAAAATCTCCTTCAGGACTCCTCTTCTTCAACAGTCTCCAGATGTGGGGTGGGTGAATGAGCTTGTCAAGTAATGGGTTTCGGGTTTTAGGTTCACAACTCTTTGTAAATTGTTCTTGTGTTGTGGAAATATGGATTATAGCTTCAAAATAATTTCTTGAACTTCTTTAATATCATTATTATTTAGACCTAGGAATTTAGTTTCATAAGAAGTCTTCATTTTTTGCATTGGCATAGGCAGGGACTATGCTGCTCTCTGCCCTTGTTGTCTTTATGTTTTTACCTGCTTATTTGTTTAGTCCATTTGAGGTGACATATATCGATGTGACATATATCTGGTTTTTAGTATTTACAGCTCCTTGGACATTAAATATTAAATTGAGTGCATTCTCAACGTTATTTCTGAAGTGCAATGACAGGTGCACTCATGTATGATTTTTTCATTCTATTTTTTGTCCAGATCAATGGCCTCTTTCTAAATGGAAGGAATGATTTATTGCATATCCATTTATAGCAGTTGAATCTAGGGCAACAGAATGTTTAGAGCCTTGAAAGCTAGTAATCTGTACAGAATCTGTTCCGAGTGCTGTGGGGTCTAAATCTTGAGTGTGAAGGCTACATGGATAATTTTACTCCATGAATGTCTAAATTCTTATTACAGAGATCTCAGTTAATATTGGAATTATTTCTTAACGATGTTATGTTTTTTTATTGCTCAATTAATATTTCTGTATAATTACAATATTTTACATTTTTTTCATTTTTCCTGAAAATTTTGTTGTGTTTTGGCAGTGGATGGTTATTTGAAGCAACCAAGTTTGTCAATCCTCTATTTAGCTTACTGGATCCAGAAGATGCTCATCGGTTGGCAATATGGGCAGCAGCCCATGGCTTGGTCCCCATGGCTTGGTTCCGAGAGAGAAGAGGCCAGATCCATCCATATTGGAAGTTGAAGTATGGGGAAGAAAGTTTTCAAACCCAATCGGACTTACAGCTGGTTTTGACAAAAGTGCAGAGGCAGTGGAGGGTTTACTTGGATTAGGTTTTGGCTTTGTTGAAGTTGGATCAGTGACACATGTACCACAAGAGGGAAATCCAAAGCCTCGTGTCTTCAGATTGCCGGAGCAGGGGTAAGCATGTATGTTGCTTCTGCGTTATGAAACTCTGCCTTTGTGCATTCTATTTTTCATGCCAATACTATACTCACTTTCGTTTTGGATTTCGAGGTATGTCTAACACTTAGGGTTCAGTTTGGTTGCTTGCTTTGTTTGGGCTATATGAGGCAGAAGCCATTTTATATTTTCAAATTGATTGCCTTGTGCTGATTGTCCCATGATTTTTCTTTGAAGATGATATGGAAAAATCTAGCCTGTTTTCTTGTTCAAGAATTATACTCCAGTCACAAAGTAGGATCCAAAAAACCTCATCCTTTATCGTTTTTGTGTATTCTATTTCTTGCAGTAATGCAATCTTCAGTGGAAAAGTTAATTGTCGATGAATAATAGGTGACCACATTCATCTTCGACACTATTCTTGCTACGGACCCTACATGTTTTTGAAACCATTTCACATAATTTCATGTGAATACCTTCAGATTATGTATACTATATGTATATTATTTGTTCCATGGGTGAAGAGACTTGGGTGTCTCTTCACAAAATAGATTTTGTCCCCATGATAATATTGGAGCTCATCAAAGACATCTGTAGATTCATTGAACAATCTATCTCAGATAAGATTCTTTGTTGTTCGATGACTTTCCTCTATCTGGCTATATCAAAACCCATGTGGAAAGATTATCCTCATCTTGCAATGCTATGGATTGTATATATTTGTGATGGCAAAGATCAATATAATGTAGCTCCTAAACCCAAAACTGATTTCGTGGTATGAAACACCCTTCTTGTATTCTTCTTTAACTATATTTTGTAATAGTAACATATGCCTGCAGATGAACGTGTATTTACCATGTATGTACTGGTTGAATTTTTACAGCATTCTGCAAAATTTAACATTTTTTTCTTCTCAGCCATAGCCCCATGTTTTCATAAATAATCTGTTTCATGGACAAGCAGATCCTGAAGATACAAACTTTCTCTGCATTCTCTTTATCAATCCATCTACTTCAAACATCTAAAGTAATAGCTATACAACTCTTCCCGAGCTACTTTAGTGCTTTCCTTAATTTTATTGATCCCAAGTTTCCTGTATGTCATAGTTTATATTTCTCTTTTATTAAGCGATATAAAACAAATTGAAACAGTTCACTAAAACTATAGCGATCATTCCCAGAGTTTGGTGTCAAGTTTTATGGGCCCTCTTTGGTTTGATGTCCATAATAATTTCTGGTCTTACTAACACAGGGCATATCCCTGTGTTGGGATTTGGGTTCACAATAATATTATCCTTGTCCCATTGTAACTAGAATCTTTTTAGTCACAGATTTGCAGCGTCTGTTAAGGATGTGGGCATAAGCTGTGGAAGACAGTCAGTATGAACAGTGCTGCAATACACATCTTCATATTCCCAGCTTTTAGAATCAATGGATTGGAAGTTTGGTGATTCAAAGTCAAGCAGGATAGTCGATGGATTTAGTTAGATTATTCTCTCTTTTCTATATTGCCTCTTTCAGTTTAATTGATTGACTTGTTGCTCAATGAAGGTTCTCATTTATATTTATTATATTTGTTCTAGCACTAGACTGATATTCTTTGGCCCAATATGTATACACATTCAGGCAAGAGGCTGCCAGAAGCTGAAGTTGAGATTCAGCCACTACCGAAGAAAATAAAGTCTGCTACTAGAGTACCTCAGAAAAAGAAGCACGAGACATCCTACTCATCTGAGGAAGCATCTAAGTCAGAAGAGGAAGAGGTGAGTAATGCTTTTTTCAGGTTATTGGCAATGATTGCAATAAACTCTAGGATTTATCTATTTGTGCGTGGGTTAATGCCCTGCCTTAAAAAATTGTAACTATTTTACTTTTCTGTTTTCAACCAATCTCACATTGCTTGGATATGCTTTTGTGTATTACTTGTTGTCATTTTTGTTGTATAGGTTGCATTAGCCCTGTTGTCTCATTCCACGACAGTGTTAAATCCTATCTTCATGCTATTAATACCAAACTGGCGTCACCTAATTACTTGAGAGATAAGATTGGCCCTCTTAGAGATAGTCTTGTTATCATATCTGTTCTGCCCTTGGTTTCCACCATATTGAAAGTGAGGGGGTTGTATGTCATCCATACCCTTCTCCCAAACTCCACCCCCCCCTCAAAAGTGAGGGGGCTGTATGCCACCCATACCCTCCTCCCAAACACCCCTTCCCCTCGGTGGGCATAATGATGGGAGCTTTCATATCGCTCACTGACCTGACCGATACATTGTGATGATCGTCTATCTCGACTAGAGGAATGCAGGAACCTGGGTTCCCATTCTGATGACACAACCTCAGTTAGCCATAAATTTTTATAATATAGGTGTATTGTTTGAAACATTTAGGGTACTTTGTACCTTTTTTCCAAGGACTAGTGCACCTCACTGAAGGAGATTTGAACTGGGCACCTGCTGGCACGGAACTAGCCAAATGCCCAAAAACATTGGTAAGAACTGGATGAGCTAACCCATTGGGCTGTGTGTAATTTATACTTATATAATATATAGCTTAAATTATTCTATAGAAACTAAAAACACAACTCCTTGGTTTTTTCCTATCATTGGGTCTCGAGATGTAAAATTTTCTCATTGACCTGATTAAGAGAAGGAATAGTTTCACTGCAAAATATGGTCCAAAATATTAATCTCTGATTTATGATACGTTTGATCAGGAAGCATGGAGCTTATATTAGCTTGCCCTCTTTTCATTGAGCAATTGATTTGTTGCTAATACATTGGTGAATACCCTTTCAGAAAGTTTGGGTTCAAATTCATATTGTTAACTGCTGTAAATCTACAATTTGCATAGGTGAATATAATCAAATAATGTCACTAAACATTTCTAGTACTGGGCAGCCACATATATAATTTGCCTTCAGGTTGACATACTACCTTATTATACTAAATTGGATCACCGTTGGCAGCTTGGTGTTTGCTGGTTGGGTGCATTATTGCAAAGTGTGCAAATATGTTTTAGTTGACTGCAGTCTAATTACTAGAAACGATAAAAAAATTATTGCGTAATAGCCATTATGATGTTGTAGCCATTGTGTTACAAAAAAATATAAAAATCCCTTATAGCTATTAGGAACCATATGTGTTCTGAAATTTCTTGATAAAATTTATTAGTAACAATAGATATCTGAGTAATCGTAGGTAAGCCTTTTCAGGACCAAGATCAGGAAGGTCCCTTACCTGCCCTGCCTGTGCTATGAGACCTTTCTAGGTCATGGAAGGACCTAAACTGTAGCGATTCAGGGGTATCGCTCATAGCTCAGCTCAGGTCAATGATAAGGACCTTACTGGGTTGGCCTTGCAGGACCAAGCCCAAGCAGAGCTAGCTTCATGTAAGACATGACCTTATCTGAGCAGAGATTTAATCTTCCATTTCTTCCACACCTTAGTTACTATTTTCTTTCCACACCCTTTGTGTACTGGCTAAGGCTAGCACCTATTATGTCAGTTACAAATGGTCGGAATCCTACCGACGTCTGTTTTGTTGGTTATAAAGCATTCAGTGTCACTAGGTGAAACATAATATCATGTTCTAGAGAGTTTGTTCCCAAGAACGTGATTTCAAGCAGACTATGAAAATATCTAGGATGCAAGTATTACAAAATGATCTCAAGGAGCTGGAACAATGTTAAAGAGGAAAAGGATATGGAAACAACAAAACGAAAATTGAAACCTGTAGTGCATGTCAAACTAAACCTGCCAAAAGTGGCTGAGAATATTTTTGGTGAGGAATCTTCTGAAAATTGTCAAAGTAGTATGACAACAAAGAAGGGATGCAAGTTAGAAGACACTTGGCTTATAGATTCCAAGTATGTCAGTTTAGTGTTTTTCCAAGACATGTATTCCAGTTTCTGATTTGAACAAGTGGTGGCCACCCTTCAAAGTAGAGTCTGCAAAATATTTCAGCCTCAGATATCTCTGGGATTGCTATAATGAATCAAGTATGTATGGAACAAGTGTACCGATCCGTTTGAATATTGGAGAAAGTGCAGTTCAATATTATATGTTTTACCCTTCTGCTATTCAAATATACACCTCCATTTATATCAGATCTTCATCATAATTTAGGACAACAATATATTCAAATAGGGTCTTTGGGAAAATATAAGAACTTCACTCCAGATATAAATTCAGATATCTCACAAGATGAAAATGATGCAGCATCTCAACTCATATTGAAAACAGAATATTCAATGGATTTAGGATCTTCTCTAACAGAGTCTTTTGAGGAGAATGGAAATATCAAAATTGATGGTGGTGCTAATGATTTTACTGTTACAGATATCATTAGTTTCAATACCAAGGAGGGTGATGCATCCACATTTAAGAGTACTTCAGTTCTTTATTTGCCTATACAGAGAAAAAGTTCAAATGTTTCTGTGTCACTGGGGAGCTCTCTACCTCTTGTAGACATAGATGATAGTAGGTGTACTAATGAAACTTCATCTGTGTCTTCCATGGATGCTCAAAATACCATGTCTTCAAAGAGTCTTCAAGTCATTGTTCAAAGCATCATTTCAAATGATCAAGGGACACAGTTTTCTTCAACTAAAGAAACATTTCTCAGATCGAAGTTAGCCTCATGGAATGATCCTAAATGTGGTAAAAGGCATGTTAACGTACCAGTTAAATCAGTGGCATCTACTGTCCAGCTGCAACATGAAAAACTAAACACGAAAGGAAGTTCAATTTGTGCACAGAGAAACTATGTTAATAGAAAAACTAAGAGTTTCAGTTTCAGTAGCTGCCCAGATCACCCGATACAAACTAGAGAATCTTCCTTTGAAACTGATGGTTGCAAAGTTTGTGGGAAAGTGGCAGTTAGCCCTGAAGGGTGGTTAAACCCAACTGTAAAAGATCCTGAAACATATCTCACAGGTGGAACTTTGGAAGTACCTTTATTGCATCCTTTGCATGATAATATTGGTGTTTGGAGACCAGAAAGAACCACCATGAAAATAGTTCAAAGAAATCATCTTCTCTGGTCTTCTCCTGTATCCATCCATTCCAGATCAAAAGGATATAGTAAGGAATTGATGCCATCCAAACATCAATTGAATATGGATTTAGAATATGGG
>Ga0213500_10000066_pt1 | contig 9614 bp, 7 predicted proteins | sample Redfir_Yose_2_Me_FD_150978 | JGI IMG/M metagenome (GOLD analysis project Ga0213500, IMG submission 150978) | Leaf-associated microbial communities from Abies magnifica in Yosemite National Park, California, United States - Redfir_Yose_2 | ecosystem: Host-associated > Plants > Phyllosphere >...
AATGTATTACTTTAATTTTAATTTTTGAATTTATTAATTTTAAAATGTCTTAACCTAAGACATAAACCCTTTTGATCTCTTAACTTAACTCGCGCGCTCCCATTCGCATATCAATTTTTTCCTTCTCTCCCAGAAAACACTACCAGGGTTTGCCCTTCACTTGGAGCGGGGAACATGCAGAGAAGCTATATTCAGAAACATGCTGGGAGATCAGTAAGTGCGATTACAGATCGTTTCTTCAATCCCGGTTTTCAATCTCCGTTTAGTTATCCTCGGCAACTGCAAGTGCCTGGTTCAGAATTCTCAGGCCAGGGATCAGAAGCATTCCAACAATTCAGCTTGCCTTCTTCAACTCCACCCGATTTGCAATTACATCTAGGAAGAATGCCCGCTAATTTCTCCAACGCGTCTGGGACATCACCAGAAATGCCGAGCCAGTCATGGCTATATCCCGGGCCGATATCAACACCCACAACAAACCCTATACCGGACGAGCCGGACTTCGGCCTGCCTTTTCATTAGGGCCCGAGGGCGACGGAAATATTGTTGCGGGTTGCGATCTCTGGCTCTGAAATCAGTGGAGATTTACCTATTTCGAGTACCGCAGAGATCTTATTAGCCTGTAGCTTTTGCCTCAGCTTTGGTCGCCGCCATGGAAGGGTTTCAGCGGAAGAAAGCGCCAAGATTCGAACCTGGAGTGGGGGTTTGTGGACTGAAAGCGGATTTTGCATCAGCTGCGCCATTAGCTTGAAGATTGATATCAATTCGAGGTCTGCTAGTGGCAGACACGCTTGTTCGGTGGCTTGAAGAGCAGAATTGGACCGATTTAACACTTATAATGGCGATACAACCGTCGACATTTGGGGTATTTGGAGTCAAATGTAGAGGCTTTCATGTCGATTTGCTGCTCTGCGAACAGCGTAAGTGTCAATATTGCGAATCGATTGATTGACGCAGAGTGAGCACTGAAGGTGCCGTGCTCTGAGCACGGTCTAAGTTTTCACTCGACAAAAATTAAAGCAACCGCACACTGAGACCTTTTTTCGTGTTTTATTTCAAACCCTAGCAGAGGAGAAGAAGGAGAGTTCTCAGGTTTCAGAAAGCTTCCACCCCACGTCTCCTCTACAGGAAGCGACAAATTTGCAGAGCCCTTGAACGGCAAATCCGAGATTCCACAGGCTGCAAGTATTTTAATGTTTTCTGTTTTCATCATTTTTTGTTTGTTGAACTCATTTCCTTTTCCTGGTGATGGTTACTGTAATAAAGTTACTAGTTAAAAGCACCTTTCAACCTACGACAAATTGTTTATAATCGTTAAAATTTATATTGTTGAAACTATCTTGTTTTACTTTGTTCAGACATATTGGAGCCATTGTTGAATGGTCACCGGGACATCATGCAGTGCAAGGTGAAGATGTATAGATCAATCAGTCATTGTCCTTTGAGCAACTTAATCTACCAATGAAAAATGGGTTTTGTTTCATTTTAGCTGAATAAATGATTGGCTCCAGTTTGAATTTAGCTATTAGCAAAAACAACAGCAAGTATCGGCCTTGGATCACTGTTTTGTGTTTCTTTTCATTGCTTTTGACAGTAGAACCTCTGGTTCTATATTTCTTTTTATAGTACTTATCTATACTGGAGTTTTTGTGGAACCTTTGCCTTGGTTCTTGGAGGATATACAATCATTTTGGTCTCATCTACTGGTTTGCGTTGTTTTATGAGTATTTATGCTTATGAATTAGTACCTTCTGCAGTATCTTAATGCATGTGATGTTTTCTCTGGTTTAAAGTGTAGAATAGTGGCTTTTACCATTGAAATCTGGTATTGTACTCCTGATATAGGCAAAGTTACTTTCTTGTTTGCATATTTCCTCCCGCTTAAGCCTTTAAGAGCAGGTTGGCATCGTGAGTACTTCATCTGGGTGGAAAAGCTCCTTCAACACTTAATCCTTTAGATATAGTCCTTAGGAAAACTCTGCTTTCAGTACCTTTGCGGTTTCGACAACCTAAACGTCAAGTTTAGATGTCTTTGAGCTACAACCCCTCTCATTTCTGTTATCAATCACCTCATTGCACACCCTGAACATACTCACGACCAAATTCTTTCATTTTATTGCTTTCCTAGCTTACATTGATCCGTTAGTCTCTTAGACCCGTATTTAGTCTTTGAGCTAGTACCTACAGCTCTCCAACACAAGTGACAGTAGATCTGAGAGACTTCTATTCCCAAAACCACACAACTCACCTTCTACTGATCCTCTTAAAACCCAAGAGATTCTCAGACTCTCAACTCTTCAAATTAGAGTAGTAATACTCAAACTAACTATGAATATATACTCAGTTTATGCATTGCATCTCCACACTTGCCAATGGCATTACATTATAAATTGAAGCCCTCGTTCCACCCACATATTGATGTCCCTTAAGTTGCAACATGCCCTCGCTTGCAAGTTGCCACCTGTTTGAAAAAATCACTCTCAAGTTCAGACTTCCCGAGTGTAAATGGCACATTCATTAGAGACCTGACATATTTCTCCACCGGGCAGCAATAAAGCCCATTGCTCGCATTGAACACATCATACAGAATCTTAGCCTTCTGAGCAAACAAGAAAACTGTAATGAACCCCCACCCTGAAGGAAAGGGACCTCATAATTTGCAGAAATGCTAGATTCAACCTTTTGTATAACAGACGTGAATTCCTTACCTCTGTGGCTCATCTCCATTGTTGTCATCCCCAAGCCCCTCTAGTTGTAGAGCTCGAACCAGGCTTTTTTTATAATCCTGTCAATGGGCCCCAATGATCATGATCATGGCCATGTAATATACTGTTACTGCAATCATCACGTTGGGATGCTAGATGGTTTTGTGGAGAATTCAAGTGTTCCATAATATCATTCTCTACAATGGCGACCTTGAGCAGATGTAGGAGAATGCAACGCACAGTTCCCCTGCTTCGTCTTCTGTTGGTAGCAACCTTGGGACGTCTGGTTCCACTCTCAGCAGCAGCAAATTCAGGTAATAATTTATTTCCTTGAAACATAATCTAGGCTTTTCTTTGAATCTATGAGAGCATGCTGAGAAATAATTTATTTAGCACCTTTGCTGCCTGGGGGGTCAGATATTTGATATTATTAGCATTAGTTTAGTGCCGGGGATATTCCTCCTTTCATCATTCTGCTTTGGGAGATCAGGGAGCCAAGGAATGGCTGCAAGTTTCCTTTCCATCCCCAATCCAGAGTAGAAAACAGCTGATCTTGCAATTCAATTGCCTTGTTCTCCACAGAGTCAGCTTCAGAATTATGTTCTCTGTAGAGATGCCAGATTTCTGAACTTGGAAAAAAAGAGACTAGATATTGATTCCATTTAGAAAGAATGGATTCAAATCTGATCCACTTAGAAATGTCGATCATTTCCAAGAGAGGTTACAACTGATACATTCTTGGCCAGCCAAAGAGTCTACCAAACAAATATATGAAGTCGATTCCAGAGAAGATAGAGAAAAGGGTGGTTTGAGAGTGCGTGGTTAATAATTCTTAGTCCAATTGAGAAAATTCTGGGCATATGACGAGGTTTTTAAAGATGGAGTTAAACCCATATCAGGAAAAATCAAATTCCAGAGGGCTTTGGAACACATTAACACTCCTTTTACGAGATTTTGCATGACCAGATTTTTTTGAATTGCAGCTTTAAGGTTTCCTTTTAATATTTAGGCTCACTGATATAATTTTTCACAGTTGGTAAGACCTAGGGCAGAGTTTAGGTTGGAAGCTTCCAATAAGCCATGTCCTTTAACAAAATAATATAAAAACTGTAAGCATTACTTTTTCAGTTATAAACAGATCAATTATATTTCCCTTTTTCCTTTGGAAAATGGAAATATCAATCTTGAAGCTTTTTATGGAAATATCAATTGTTTTTTTTCAATGGCAAGGAAATGATATTGAAATCGAACCTTTTGCTTGAGTCTGCAGAAATTAATTACTGACTATGATTTTCTTATTCACTTTAGAAGTCTCTGGTTCCAGAGTTTTTTAAGGGTTGTACCTTATTGTTTGGGTTCCTGAGTTTTGTTTTCTACTCTAAAAAAAATTCCATGCATCTTTTTGTTATATATATATATATATAAACATGTTTTACACTATTTCTTAAATATTTCTATTTTGCTAACAAGTTTGTATTCATCTCTGGTTTTGTTTTAGAACTTAAAATGTGATTATTATTTTTTTTATTTTTTTTCCTTTTTTGTTAGTTAAGAGATCAAAAAGAATTGATTTCAAACTTTTTGTTTTGGAACTTAGTTGAAATGTTTGAATGGAGAAAAAATTGATCCCAAACTTCTCTAATAGGTGAATACTCTATTTTATTTTGACCAGAGAGTATATCTATAGCTGCAACTTTAGGGCTCAAAACTAAATCAATGTTTTTTTTCTTTTTCTATTTAGAGGTTTGACCTCCATAATTGTTTTGGTCTAAACATCATAAATTCTTTATAGCCACCATTTGGGGGGTGCACCTTTGAGCAAATCCATGATCCTCTTGCTGTTGTGTTGGAAATTGACCACCTTCTTCAAAAACCCCACCAAGCCCAAGGAGTCAATCTACCAACACTTGGATTTGAGCCTAAGACCTCTTGGAGCTCCAAAGGACGGAAGGAGGGTGGTTTTATCAATCCACCTACAAGTCTAAGGGCAATCAATGATGTACACTATTGATCATCAATTCACTATTGATAATCCATACCATCCACGAAGTGAAGTATGGGTGGGTTTCCCATACTATTTCCTATGAAAAAAAAGATCATAGTATATCAGAGTTTATATGTTACTGGCTACCTGGATCAGATAATGAATATAGAATAACTTAATGATTAATGATTTATATGAATGTACATTAAACTTCAATTTTGTTAAATTTGTCAATGCATTGAAACTAAATTTCCTTTACTGTTATACTACTAGAAATGTTCATTGAAATTTGATATCACACACCATTTGGGTTTGGGCTCGCTTCTCTCTTTGCAAAAAGCATCACCGTTTTTACATCTTGTTGTTCAGATAAGACGTTCTTCCTACCATGACGTGATCCGAGTTTCAGAGATCCAGAAGGTGCTGGACATTACAGGCGTGCAGACTTACATTATCAACAACGCAAGGGTTGTTTTCCTCAACGAGAGGCCTCAGCCCAGGCCTGGAAAAGGAATCATAAATACATGCCGGACATGCGACAGAACTCTTCTGGACACTTATAGCTACTGCTCCCTAGGCTGCAAGGTAAGCTACCTATTCAGCACAAACCCATCTAAACCCCAATTTACTATGCACTGCAAGACTGGGATTTTGAGGTTGTATATCTCTTAAACATTCAGTTGTGAATTAAGATATGCAATCTCAACTTCAAGGTTACTTAGGTGCATATCATAATCATGAGTCTCTACTAATGTATCTTGAACATATCTTAAACATAGACAATGCATCTTCAAATACAGTGCATTATAAGCAACTCAAATAATTCCCTTCTTTCTTAAGGTTGGATAGATCAAAATCTGTGGATGTTAACCCTCATCATCATCATCATCATCACATAAGCATTGGTTTAAATTTAATGCATTTTTTCATTACATTGTCACAAAAAAATCTTTGTTTAAATAAGTTTTGTTAACGATTTTGGTGGTTTTTTATTAAATATTTTTTTGTCTTTGAAAGTTTTTAGATCATCCAGATTATGCAAGTTTAACAGTTGTCATATACTTTTGAAAAAATTTCTCTAAAATTTTTGCAGACTGTAAAAACAAACCTAAAAAAAGAAAGAAAATCTAATATCTAACATTTTAGACTACTACTTTAGTAAATATTTATAAATATAAAAAAGTCTAAACTTAAATGAATCTTTGCTAATTTCCATAAACAATATATCCCATGCTCTCTACATGCTCTGTTTTATTAATTTCCATATTCATTATATCCAATGTATCTTTCATGGCACTCTTTTGTTAATGTCCATTACATTGAAAAATTCTATACTCAAATGGGTTTTTCTCATATTATTCAAATAGGTTTTTCTCATATTATTCTTTTTTGCTAATATCTATATTCAGTATACCCAATGCAGCTTTCAATACACTGTTATACAAATTTAAGTTTAAATGGATATCTATTAATATTCAGTATACCCAATGCAGCTTTCAATACACTGTCATACAAATTTAAGTTTAAATGGATATCTATTAGTATTCAGTATACCCAATGCAGCTTTTCAATACACTGTCATACAAATTTAAGTTTAAATGGATCTCTATTAATGTTCATATTAAATGCATCACGTAAAATCAACCAGTAAGTGAATGAGCCCACTCCCACCAAGGCTGTAAAGCACTTCATTTTTCTCCCAATAAATTGACCTCCATCTTCAGCCCACTCCCACCAAGGCAGTAAAGCATCTCATTTTTTTCAACCAGTTTAGATCCATCTAAACTCGGATCTATCAAGTGTTGAGAGGGATCAATTTTTTTTTATGCAAACCTCCTTTTGGGTGCAAAACTTGAGGAAAGGCTGAAAGAAATTTGATCTCTCTACGCGCTTGATAGATCCAAATTTAGATATCACAGACTTTCGTTGGCTCAGGCACTAGGTTTGCAGCCCCGCATATCACAGACCTTCTTTGGATCAGGCACCAGGTTTGCAGCCCCACATATCACAGACTTTCTTTGGCTTACGCATCAGGTTTCAGTATCTATTCTGCCAAAATCGCCCAGGACTTGCACTTGGCCTCATCCCTTTTTGAAACATGCCATTCTGGTTGGACAGACCACAGCAAGAATGAAACCCTGCTGGGTGTCTTAATACTGTGTTGAACTCGACAAACAGATTGCAATTTTATAATGGTTGGAAGAAACCTGCCTAAGAGATTGAACATAAATGATTGCAGAAGTAACCCTGAAACCATTGATTAGAATTTAGCAGTCTAAAAATTAAAAAATATTTATTAAAAGACAACTTTAACATTCGTGAATCATTGCATAGAAATTTTCATGTCATCGGCTTACGGGGAGAAGACCTTTGATCAGGAGACAACATCTATGGAATGGATTCTGCTGACGCTGCTGATTCTATGGACGCTGCTTTTGCTCCTGCAATAAAATCCAAGCTTCCTTGGGCAGCAGTGTTGGGTAATCATGACCAGGAATCTACCATGACTCGTGAAGAGTTGATGTCGTATTTATCTGTTATGGATTACTCCATGTCCATGATCAATCCTCTTTCTGATGATCCAATTGACAGACAAAGATTGACAGAGGTTGATGGTTTTGGAAATTATAATATAGAAGTTAAGGGTGCCTTTGGGTCAGAGCTAGAGAACAAGAGTGTTTTCAATCTTTATTTTCTGGATAGCGGTGATAAGTCGACTGTTCCTGGAATTCGTGGCTATGGGTGGATCAAAGAAAGCCAGCAGGCTTGGCTCCGAGATGTTTCAGCAGTATTACAGGTAGGTTTTCTGAAATGGTGTGCTGTGGAGACCTTTGATGTGTTTTTTGAACACATATCTATGCCACTCCATCCCGATCTATCAGATCTAAAAGTTTGCTTTTGAGGCACATGCCACTTATAATATCAATTGCATTATTCTTGTTGGGATGCTAGCTAATTTCAGAACCAACATAATATTTTGGACACAAAAGGTTTAAAAGGAGTCACTATAGGCAAAGATTATATTTGATTTTGATGTTGGCAGGATGCATATAGAAGGGGACGGGCACCGTCGAATGGTCCAGCTCCAGCGCTTGCCTTTTTTCATATTCCTCTGCCTGAGGTATGGTACCTTGCTGGTTCAGAAATTGTGGGTGAAATGCAGGAAGGGGTGGGTTGTGCTTCCGTAAACTCAGGTGTCTTGAGCACTTTTGTTAGTACCGGGGACATCAAGGCAGCCTTCACAGGTCATGACCATGTCAATGATTTTTGTGGGAAATTTGAGGGAATTTCGCTGTGCTATGGGGGTGGGTTTGGCTACCATGCCTATGGAAAAGCAGGGATGGTCAAGACGAGCCAGAGTGATTATGGCTACTCTTGAAAAAGGTGAAAAAACATGGCAAGGTGTTACAAGTATAAAAACTTGGAAACGTTTAGATGATGCAGCGTTTACTAAAATTGATGAACAGACACTATGGAGCAAAATATAGTTGAATGTAGTTCTGTTGAAGCTCAGTTGAAGCTCTGCAGTTAGTTGTATCGTTATCATCACGTGTCACTGGTCAGTCAATCTTTTGGGCAGTCACAACAGTTCAGAATGACTTCTTGTTCATGTTTAGGTTGGCAGTTCTGTTCTTGTGCTTGTTTTAGTTCTTAATCAGCATGTGATACTTTTTTAAGAGGATTATACCTTCAACACAGATGCAACCAGGGACAGAGAGGCATAAATGAACTGGCCTAGAATTCATATGCCCTCTACCATTGCTGTACTTCGTATAACACCCAATCACTTTGTCAAAGGCTCTGCTCTGGACACCAGTGGATGTGAAATGTCATCGTGAATGTTAATGTATGTATTTCCTTCAGAAATTAAGATGGGCAGTAAGTATTTTGGTTTATTTAGTTAAGCTTTTATTTCCAAAAAGTGCAAACTACAGAAATCAATCATCAAGCTCATCGTTTGTTGTGAATACCAGTCTTTCATAAGGTATGATTATAAAGATCGTCTTTCATAAAGTATGATTATAAAGATCATTTCTGCAAGATAGTTTTTATTAGCTTTAAATTGTAACCTTTGCTGCATTCACGTTAACCATCCACTGGCTTAACCATTCTCATAGTTCTCTTGTCACGTTAGTTTTATATTAGCTTTAAGTTATGACCTTTGCTACATTCACTTTAACCATTCACTAGCTCAATCACTCTCATAGTTATCTTGTCACGTTCAATATGGCTTGCATTGCTACATTCACTTTAGCCATCCACTGGCTCAATCACTCTCATAGTTCTCTTGTCACGTTCAATATGGCTTGCATTAGCCAGTTGAACAATAATGGATTGCTTTTTTATACCTCCTATCTTTGGCCTTGTTATACCTCTGGTCTTAAATTTATTTCACAGTTCCCTTGAGCCATTTACCTGCCTCAAAGCATTGCCTCACCTACTTTTTCTCTGGCCTTGATATTGTTTTGCCTCTTATCTATTTTCCTAAATGCATTCTGTACTACCAACTACACCGTTTGGGTGGTGGACAGTTGACTTTATAGGTTTGTCGAGTATAGTTCAATTACCCTAAACAAATATAACTGAGTGGCCACTTGTTGCTTCACCAAATGGACGGAGGTTGTCGCCTCACAGATCAAATCAACTACTTTTATGGCCAAGTTTTAATCTGTAATCACAATGACTTGTTTTGGATACCCTCTGTATATTATTAGTGGTTGTAACACACATTTTATAAATGAGACAATCTGGTCTCACGAAGTAGTTCATGAAAACATTGAACCAGTACACCCTACTACCTATTGTGTCATTTTCCAAACAGATAATTAACTTAGATTTTATCAGATATCGTATCATTTCAGTTTTACAGCTAAGTATTCTTGTTTCCTTTTTTTGCGAAATCATTCTTCTTCACATTACATAAG
>Ga0213500_10000069_pt1 | contig 9456 bp, 11 predicted proteins | sample Redfir_Yose_2_Me_FD_150978 | JGI IMG/M metagenome (GOLD analysis project Ga0213500, IMG submission 150978) | Leaf-associated microbial communities from Abies magnifica in Yosemite National Park, California, United States - Redfir_Yose_2 | ecosystem: Host-associated > Plants > Phyllosphere >...
TTGTGTGTTGTTTTCATTAAATTGAAAAAATCATAAATTGCATCAAGTTGTGAATTCTTTGGTTCGAGTCGACACATAATGGCATCCAGACAAAATGAACATTGTTAATTAAAAATTTTAGAAACTGTGTGATAGGCTAGAGACGTGTTCCGGCGTCGTAAAGCATAGGAGCTGTCGTTACTTGTCAGCGCTACATTCTGGGGATCATGTGGTTCTCCCATGTACTTCATTTGTGGTTGGTTTATCACATACTTCGAGTATATCAGTGGGTTTTCGATGTACTTCGAGTTCATATCGGGTATATAGGGGAGTTCTTCCACATACATTGGGTATATCGAGTTCCACCATATTTCGGGTATATAGGGTGGCCCCTTTCGTACGGTTGTGCATTAGATAGCACTACTACATATTTGAGCTTTCACGTACCTTCGGGTATATAGAGAGACTCTAATATGGACCTAAAACCTTCTAAGTTATCTTTTCAACCGTCTTACTGTCGCAATACACCGAAAACATACCTTCGGGGAGATTGCCTGCACGTGTTATCGGTAGTCAGATAATATGGCAAAGGGTATGATTTCACTCCTTGGTTAGCGCTCTGAAAGATTGGGCCGAGTATTATTGGTGGACCCGGTTGGTATATAGCAGTTTATGATAATTTGACACACCCACGGGGGCTTCACCCAGGGGGCAATATCCCTAGCACGTGGGTTCATATTGAGGGGTTTAATATTTCCAAAAAAATAGGCCAATATATTGCCTGTATTGGGGGGGGGAGGTTAGGGAGCGGGGCGTCTTAGGGGGGTTTCTAAAAAAAAGGTTTGGGTGGGGAGGGTTTAGGTATTGTGAAGGGTTTCAAGAAAAGGTGTTTGTGGCAATATTTAGAAAAATTAAGGGTATTCTATAATATCCCATGAACGCACATGATATGGCATAGGTTAACTAAGTGAAGCCCCCATGGACACACCTGTGAGAACCTAGAATTTTCTAATCCCACCTTATCACACATATTTGTCACTCTATAGTAGTTAATAGGTTTTGTCATTCTTTTCTATGTGTGAATTGTTTGATTGTCTTGTTTTTATTTTTAATCGTGGTGCAGTCGCCTCGTAGGTCACGTCACCTTCGGGGGTTGGATCCTCTAACCTCACAATCTGAAGCTGACACTCCTTTGGCCTCACGGCCAATATCGATTAACCCATCGAAAATCGATCGAGAAAGCACTAGTGACTCCGGTATTGAGGTCAGGAATGAGGACAATCCTTTCTCCTCCCCCATACTTGATTCATCGGGATACTATCCAGTTGGACCATTCATTCCCGACATAGCTTCACTGGACTATAGTTCCTTTTCCTTCGAACCTTACACTCCGGTGATCATAGACGACCTCTCGTTAGAGGCCGATCGGTTATCCGTTAATCAAGGACCTACATGAGATCCATATCTCCTACACTACAATCAACCCCTCACAGATTCATCTGGACCTATCGTACAACAATTGACTTAACCAAGTGTTTCACCTTAGAAGAATAACACTTGGTACCAACAAATTCTTAGGGATTCTCAGATCAATAGACCTGTTAGTTTTGCAAGAGGAGCTTCAAGTTCATATTCCACCCCCGACATGTCTTTATTTGAGATGAACGAACCTCTCCTCACTGAGGAGAATCTTGGGGATAGCAATAACATCATGGATAATGTATTTTATAACATGAATCCTTGGCCTACTGAACCTACCTCGACCTTTGGTGAACAGTTATTTCCACCTTTACCACCCAGAGTAGTAACAACAGTAGACCGAGGAGATCAATATGCAAATCCATTTGTTCAACCCCACGTCCCAATTAGACCTACGTCTAGTGGAGGATAAAATTTTCCTCCTATGCAGTTTGCACATACTCAGACTAACCTTCCCTTTGAAGGACAGGTCATTCCTACCACACAGACCATAGGACATTCCAACTTGAATCAACCCTCCACTTCAGGTCAGCACACTAGACACGGACAGAACTGGACTGGTGGTCAACACCATTGGTGGGGACAAAACCCATGGGAACAGCCATACCTTGGACAAACTAATTGGGTCCATAATTACAACTATCAACCCAATAATCCAGGGCAAGTTTATCCTGGCGCTCCATATCCAGGAAACATGAACACCCCTTGGGGCTCATATAATCAAATCAATATTGCCTCAGGAGGAGCTCCACCCATGCTACCACCTCCACCACCCCCACCACCTGGGGGGGGCCTCCTTCGGGAGGACCACCAGGGGGACCTCCTTCAGGGGGACCACCGGGGGGACCACCACTAGGAGGACCATCAGGAGGACCACCATTAGGGGGACCTCCACGAGGACCATCGGGGGGGCCACCACCCCCACCATCTGAGGCACCTCTTCCTCCTCCTCCACCTGCAGGACCACCGAGGGGGCCACCGCCTCCACCATCTGGGGCACCTCCTCCTCCTCCTCCACCTAGAGGACCACCTCCACCACCACCTCCACCATCAGGACAACCTCCATACATGGGAGGGCCATATATAGGTGGAGCCTATAATCAGTCGATGTATGGTCCAACTGGTACGCAGATGCCATACTCATACTACCAGTATCCACAACCAAACCGACAGTTTCCTTTTCTGGCCACTTTAGATCTTCCAGACCTGTCTCGTTTGACCAATGATCCTATGTACCATATCCCGAACTGGCCAGTAATTCCAATGAAACTACCATCTGACATCCCCAAGTTTGACGAAAAACCTGGAGAGGACCCCAAGAACCACATCACAACATATCACTTGTGGTGTTCCTCAAACTCGTTAATTAACCGTTTTATTCATTTGAGGCTATTCCAAAGGACCTTAACAGGTACGGCCGCAAAATGGTACATCAAACTACCCACACGCTCATTCAAAAATTTCAACACCCTGGAAATGGCTTTCTTAACTCACTTTCAATTGCCCATCCATTATGAGACGGGCACCGATCTATTGACCTCATTGCGTCAATCCAACTCTACTCACATCTCCGATCACATTCACGAATGGAGATGGAGGCAGAGATTGATCAAGGCTCCAATCCCTGATCAAATTCTGATAGATTGGTTCACAAAGTCATTGTTACCCCCCATTGCTCGGGATGTTACCATGGGAGGAGCTATTACTAAAGAGCAGGCTATCGCCTGTGCTCAATATTTAGATTTGGTCTACTCTCAATCGGGTACCCTTTACGACCTTATCCCCCATGCTCCTCGTCCCACCACAGACCCTTCGCAACCTTCCACTAAACCATCCGTTGATGGCTTAATTGGTTTGATCAATAACCAGTCGGAATCCAAATCTATTGGACATTCTTCTGCCAAGAACCTGACTGGCCAAAAAACTGAAAATCCTGCTCAAACCAAGGAGGTGAATGTGGTACAATCCTCATCACCCCTCGGGAAAAATAAGAACAAGGGGAAAAAGAAGCAGCAGAAAAATCCAAGAAACCAAAACACCACTGCTGACGAAAATAAATGCAAGGTCAAGTACCCCTGCCAAATATGTGGGGAATATCATTTCACCAGAGACTGTTCCCATTGGGAAGAAGTCTAGCGGTTCCTTAAAGGTCCCCAACATTCGGCAGTACTCATTGACCCGTTTCCAAATCAGAATCAGCAGTTGGTTTAACACGACTCCCATCTTCCTTATCAATATGTCTGATCCTTGGTATGGAGACATCCTATCCTACCTCCAAACACAACGCTTTCGACCTGAATTGTCCCGCGAGGATCATCGCCGCATCCGCCATCACACTAAAGACTACTTAATAGTCAACGATATATTGTATCGACGCAGCCCCGATACAATCCTCTGGAGATGCCTCACTCATGAGGAGGCCGAAATATTTCTCATTGATTGCCACTCTGGAGCATATGGCGGTCATCTATCTGGCCTGGCCACCGCGTAGAAAATCTATCGGGCAAGTTAATTTCTGGCACACATTAATCAAATATTGTATGGAAGTCGTTAAGAAATGCCCTCCATGCCAATTCTTTCATCCGAAAAAACGCACAAATCTAGCTCCCTTACATCCAGTTATTGTATTCGGCCCCTTCTCGAAATGGGGCATCGATTTTGTGCATTGTAGCCCTACCTCAGCCGCGGGGCATAGTTACGCCATTTTGGTGGTTGATTATTTTACTAAGTGGGTTGAGGCAATCCCTACATTCGCAGAGGATGGAAAGACGATGGCGTTATTCATTTTTAACCACATTATCGCTAGGTTTGGAGTCCCTCAAGCCATAATGACAGATCATGGGTCTCACTTTCGAAACCACGTGATGAATGAGATGAGTGCCAAATTGTATTTTCGGCATGAAAACTCAACACCATACTATCCCCAAGCAAACAGACAAGTAGAGGCCATCAATAAGGTCTTAAAATGAATGATTAACCGAATGGTGGCGATACACAAAACTTCATGGCACCTCAAAATTTTCTCGACACTTTGGGCCTATAGAACTTCAGTAAAAACTGTGACCGGTTTTATGCCATTCCAGCTTGTTTACAACCTGGAAGCAATTTTACCTATCGAGTGTGAAATCCCATCGTTAAAAATAGCCATCAAACTTATTCCCAACACCACCATCAAAGAAGAAATATTCCTATACTTAAATCAACTCGACGAATTTTGACGAGATGCAACTTTCGCAAACGAAACACATAAAAACATGTGAAATCTCAATACGATAGGAATGTCCAACCCCTTTCATTTGAGCAAGGTGATATGGTCTTGACATACGACCATAGGTACGACAAACTAGGCAAGGGGAAATTAGATTCGATGTGGCATGGCCGCTACATTATTAGCAAAGTCTTAGAGAAAGGGGCATACAAACTAGTAAATCACGACGAGACACCTTTGGGAGAACCTCGAAATGGGCTCTACCTAAAGTGATACAACACCTAAAAACGATTGTGAGAGACTCCTGTAAATATGTAAAAACATGTGTAGATTTATTTTATATTCCTGTTTTAAAAACTACCCTCATTCGATTTTTTAGCTGTTTTATTTTGCCATGTGCTTCGATGCGTAGATGATGACATTTCACGGATTTGCCGATGGTGTCAGTCGACGCACTCAAAACCTAGCCTCTACATCTTGGGTGATTTATTCTCCCTCTGAGGAGGATGATGTCTTGGTCCCGCAACCAATAACGTCGCAGAATATCAAGTCGCCATAGGCTTGATGACCGAGGCCCTGTCCAATGGAATCTCCCAGCTGATCGTCCACATGGATTATCAATTGATTGTGTCGCAAATCAATAGAATTTATTCCATCCGCGATCCCACACTCCTCTGTTTATTCTGAAGGGTGCTCCTCTTGGAAAGGTCATTTACTTATGTTCGATTTTGTTATATTCCAAGACAATTTAATATGGTAGAAGATTAATTAGCAAATTTCATTTTAGATTGGTATCTGTTGCATTGATAAAATTACAATTCATTTTAATGTTTTTATGCATTATAAATAAACACATGACTATAAATTTCACACATTTTGAAACCATAACATAAACAGCTGAAAAAAGAAGAAGATAAAACTTTGTGTGTATATATATATATATATATATATAATCGAATGAAGGATCTCAAAAAATACATGTGTCCATAGATACAATATTGTCCTCCAAGGACATGCAGTACAAAATAAAAAAGAGTGACTATATAATACAATCGCTAATCAAAAAGTCGCTAAGACTCGAACTCCTAGTCCGCGATCTTCATCAATGGGTGATGGTCATGATAGCAGATCATAGCTCACACCACTCATCATAGAAGACTCCTCAGTCTTCGTGGCACCCCTGTGGTGTGCCTCTAGAGATGGAGAGGGACCTCATCAAAACGCAGTCCTAGGATCCTGTTGGTAAGGCCCTCTAGGTTTCGTTCCACCTCCTCTAAACCTACTCCTACTGGGGCACCCGCCCCTCGTCGATGGAGAGGTGATGACCCTGGAGGTCTCAGTATACCTATATCTGCATAGAAACAAGGACATGTTAGACATATTATGGCACATTCATAAAAATCATATATATAAGAAAATTCAAAAACATTACAAAACATTAAAAGCATACCTGTGATGTCCCAGTGCACCCCATCGGGTAACACTAGGTCGGGGTCTCCTCTGAATTCCATCCCAACATAGGGATAATCCTTTATCATGAGGATCTACCTGCAAAGCCACTGAAAGAAACCTGCCTCGAAATGCAGTCTCTGTGGTCGGCTGAGTCTCCCAGCGAGACTCGCCCATAACACGATCTGGGGCTCGGATACTGGACGCACTGGTAACTCTATCTGCGGATGCAAGTGTGGCACCCACTCCAAAAAAAAAGATACTAGGATCGAACCATATCCAAACTGCTTCTGCTCCCCGGCCCGACATCTAGTCAACTGGTCACGAAGGTTCGTCAGTAAACCCTCGCACCAGTTGAAAACTCTAGGCTCGGTGCACTCTATGGCATAGGTCATCTGCGCTTTCATAGCATGGTGTGATCCAGTGCTACCAAACGTCCTAGCAATGGTGAAGATGATAGTACACAAAGGCATGTTTACCACCGCCTTGATCGGAATCTTTCCACTCGTCTTACTCATCCCAGCGACGTAGTGAGTGGAAATATAATCTGTCGTGGTCTCTTCCACGTTCCGGTGACCACTCATAACAACTGGGGCTCCCCTCTTGGAGAGACCCATGATGAAATATAGGTCCTCGAGCTCAATCTCAAGGGTGTGGACACCTATCAAGAAAGCTCGAATCTCGGGATCCCACTTCCCGATCAAGTACTCCAGCAACCTTGCCTGGCAGTGCATATAATGGGTCTTGAATAATTTCAAGAGCCCACAGTTCTTTAGTGCCAAAATCGAAGGACAGTCATGGAAAGCGGCTAATTCCTCCGCCTCATGCTCACGCTCTTTCCACTCTATCATTCTCGCTTTTGATCCGGCAAAAACACCTGCAATGACAAGAAAAAGACATTAGCAACCTTTTTTTGGCCAAAAAATCAAGTCAAAACAAGGTAAAAAGATTTTTTAAAAATTTTGAACGCTGGCTATCACGCTTGCCCTCAAGGAACCAGCGTGATAGCCTTGAGTTATCGCTATGTCTTGGCAACAGATAGGGCGATAACCATAGGGCTATCGCGGTTCCTGATATAGGGGCCCCGCGATAGCCGCGTGGGGCAATTTAATAAACCTAAAAAGCTCAAAAACCCTAAATCTAATGCCTAAAATAAATAAATGAATTTATACCTGCTTCCAGGAGGAAGATGAAAAGTACCTGCAACTTGCGGAATCGGAAAAGGTGCTCCAGATTTCCTGAATGGTTCAGTGGAAAAACGAGGGTAGAAAGGGTAAAAATCAATTTGCTAGAGTGAAAAGTCAAAATGACTTTGGTTTTACCATATTTTTCCTTATATAGAGATTTTTGGTTAAAATATTAATATTTTTTGGGTAAAAACCTAGTCTAAGCTTGGTATAACGTGTCGATTTTTGCAGGGTGAGCCTCCGGGCGCATTTGTTCCCTCGATCTTGGTGAATTTTTTGGCCCCCAATCAAGATTTGACATCATCTATATAAAATTTCAAGCTAGTTAAGTCTTGAGGTAAAAAATGCGACTTGTCGAAAAAAAACGAGCACAGTTCTTTTCTCGTGCCAAGCTCATTAAAAAATGAAACGAACGATATTGAGAAGAGTTCTTTTCTCATGCCAAGCTCATTAAAATGAAACGAACGATAACGAGCAGGGTTCATTTCCAGTTTCAAGTTTGTTAAAAAATGAAGTGGGCCCCATGAGAATTCCTCTCGCTTCTTCGAGCTCGTTAAAAATAGTAAGGGTGTTGAGCCAACTTTTTTCGACTTTTCACGCTCTGGTCGAAATGTGAAAAATACGATTGAGCTTACTTTTTCGTTTTCGTGCTCTGGATCCAAACATGAAAAACAATTATGAGTGTATTTCGTGTTGCGACCATGCTCGCTAAAAATCTAGTGAAGCAACGCCAAGTTTATTGTTCCTCGCGCCATACTCGTAAAACAATGGAACGATGCGAGCGAACTTTGTCTCTTTCATGCTCGTTAAACTTAAAGCATATTGCTCGCTTTCGAAGAGTCATCTATCCGGATGACATTTCGCCTTGACTGGAACGGGTAGACTATATTATGAAAGGGTGGGAGTTTTCTTTTCAATCTTTTTCAGAGTCCTTAAAACTGAAAATTTCATCGAGTTTACTTTCCCTGGACTCGTTAAACACACAGTGAAAGACCCACTTGGGTCCGAACCACTCCTTCCAATGGTTCGTTAAATGTAATTAGGGGGACTTGTCTGAAGGATAAGCTTATATCAAGCACATGTTATCTTCCTCGATCTCATTAAAAATGAAAGAAGTACTCATCCATACGGTTGGGCGAAATTGAGAAAGATAGGTCTAAGTGTCGTTAACGTTATGGCAGTTTGTGAGTCGCTCTTGAACATGGAACCTATTTGCATTTTGTCTTACAGTTGGGTAATTTTCTTGTCTCAGAGTCGTACCATTGTCACAAGTCACTTCACTTCTTCGACTCCTTTGAAGAACGTATTGAGTCAAGTGTCATAATTTTTCTTGGTCTAATCTCATGAGTCAATGTTGCCAAGTCACTTGTCGTGCCATCCAGTGTTCAAGAGAAGTTATAACCTGGTCCAAACTCTGCAATATTGTCAACCCTGTGTCAATTTGTGTCCAGTTATTCCATTGAATCAATCTCTTATGACCGGTTTTGTGTAGTCGATGTGGGATTCGTCATAGCCCTCCTTCGACGGATCTAATCCTGTCGACTTCAGAACATCATCCAGGAGTCAGATTTAGAAACCACCTCAGTGCCTAAGAACTTACATACCTCAATGGCAGGTCTCTTCACCTTTGATTATGGGTTTACATGATTGACTCTTAGTCGAAGGATTCTGCCGGTGTTCGACTCCAGATCATTTATTCACACTTAACAGAATGTACTATGACATCTTGGGAGTCATCATCATCATTGGTGATTTTCCTCACACTTGTTAACGGTTTACATCAATGAAAGGTAATCAAGTGGATTCTTCCATGTTCGACATCAGGACATCTTATTCACATGGAAAAAATTATGTCATTTGGAATTGGAAATTGAATACCCTGGGATATTATCATTTGTCATTCTTGATACCCAGGTTGCGATGGAGTAATTTGTATTGTCACATAGATCCACTGTGTATTTGGTCATGGCTATGTGTGGATAGTGTCGTAAATTCACTGTGTATGTCTTCGTGGTTACGAATCGTCTTGTCATTTAGGTATGGATCCACATTGTATAGTCGATGGCCATACCCTTTGATCAGTAGTGACATGGATCTGCAGTGTATTAGTAGGCGGCCATGCTTGATTTAATCCTATCCCGAGCATGGGAATTC
>Ga0213500_10000072_pt1 | contig 9184 bp, 11 predicted proteins | sample Redfir_Yose_2_Me_FD_150978 | JGI IMG/M metagenome (GOLD analysis project Ga0213500, IMG submission 150978) | Leaf-associated microbial communities from Abies magnifica in Yosemite National Park, California, United States - Redfir_Yose_2 | ecosystem: Host-associated > Plants > Phyllosphere >...
TCAATAATTACCTACAACTTTGAGCACCCTCATCATCATTCCATGTGTGGAAGCATGGAGGCTTCTTTATAGATGTGAATGTGATACTTGTTAACAGCCATAATGCATCATTTCTGGATCCTTCTTTGAAGCTCCAAAAACTTGTCAAAACCATTTTAGATCTTGTCATGCAGCTGAAGAAACGGATCATTGTCTCACAAAGCTGTTGCAACATTGTTCCATCCAGGTTCACAAAAGATTAAATACACAATTTATGTTATATGCGTACAAAGGAAGGAATTATAATATATTACAAAGAAGAAAGTGGAACATACTACATGCAAATCCAACAGAACTACAGAGCGCCTGCAGAAGAGCTGTGTAAAGAGAAAACAAAACATCTAAATACTACCTTCAGTTGAACTTCTATCCCGATTCCATGAATCTAGATAGATACTTCTTAGCGCATGTGAGTATGAAACTTGCTGAAAGCCCCTCTTTCATCTTTAGTCTTAGCCTTCTTCGAGGTATCGGGAGCTCCAAAAACTTGCCAAAACCTGAGTGTTTCATCTGCTGAAGCTGATGCAACTGTGTACCCATCAGGGCTCTGAAGAGGTAAAACATAGGCAACGGCCATCAGGACAAATCTATTCATAAAGGCAAAACATGCATGCATAAGTATTTCTAAAAGACATGAATTTCCATACCTGTGCTGTATGAAGAACTCTAGCAGCATGGCCTGTAAGCTCAGTAATCTTCACCATGGATGGGTATTTCCATAAGGTTAACTGGTTCTGATCTAACCCATGTGAACTCAATAGCTCACGTTCATGTCTATTCCATTGTAATGAACAGACTTGGGAATGGGTGTCAATGGTATTCAGGCAGGCACCTGTTTGAGTGTTCCAAAACTTTATAGACCCGTCTGAACTCCCTCCACCAGATGCTAGAAGATTGTTTTGGAAGGGGCACCATGCCAAGGCCTTGACTGCTGCACAATGTTCATCTAATTGGTGGAGGTATTGAGAGGAAGAATTATGGGATGCCATGCTCTTGTCCCAAATGTAGAGTAGATTGTCATTTCCCCCACTTGCAAGTTGTTGGCCAGAAGGAGACCATTTCAATCCACAAACCTCCTGGACATGTCCTCTGTATGTTTGAACAATGTGCTCACGAATGCGAACATCGTGATTGATTATGATCCCATCCAGTCCTCCTGTGGTTAGAATAGGACCATTCCAAGCAAGGGCACCAACACGCTCATGATGACCTTTCAATGCTCTTAACTGCAATTTTATCCATGCCAAATTTTAGGGATTACCACTACATTGCATTGAGAAAACCTTGGAAGAGATAAAGAGGTTTTATTTACCTTTTTATCAGATGCAGAGTCCCATAGCTGTACAACAGAATTATTCAACCCAACGGCAATTTGCCTCCCATCGGGTGCCCAACCAACGCTGGTAACAGGACCCTCTTCATCATCTGCAATCAGAAGCTCAGATATAGAGCTATACGAAGCATCCCACAAGTACACAGTGTTGCCAAGGGCTACGGACAGAACGTTGGTAGAACTCCAATCCAGTAGATTCAAGTAATAATCATCCAGAAGGTCTGGGGCATCCAGAGTTCTATCCGCAGACTACAACCAACAGAGATAAGTTAAACTAATAGGTGAAAAAAAACAGGACAAAGGAAAACGGTTCTCAGATAGGCATATTCAAAGGATATATTCAAAGATAGGTAATTACCAATGGTATTTAAAAAACAAATTGGGATCAGGGCTTCGTTTACGAAAAGGTATTTTTCTGTGCTGAAATAATTCCTAACATCAATCAGGACTTTTCCATGACATTGGAATAGGTGTGGTAGCGAATTAAGCTTTGCAAGTGAAAAAACAAAGAGGCTCTGTAAAACAATCCTCCAAATGGGATAAATGCTGCAATAGCAGGCACCAGCCATTTCGTACACAAAACCAAATGGGATTAAGGACTTCGTTCAATAACGAGAAACATCATTCGAATTCAAGATCTGGTTATGGAATATCTACTCAAAATGACTATAAACAAAATATGAAATCAAGCCTTACCTGAGGAATATATCTGCGTGCTCTTCTGGAAATAGGGAGTGTAGCCGACATATGTTGTTGTGAAGACTGGGAAGCGGTCGATGTTTTTCCCTTGAAAGAAAGAATTCTGCAATTGTTGTCTACAACATTTGCATTCTTAAATAAAGTTGCAGCCAACTCCTTCTTGTATGCTTTCTTGAAAGGAGAAGGGGAGGACGAGAGGGAGGGGAGGAGTGTATCGCCATTTTCCTTTTCTTTCTTCGTGATCATGAATCTAGCTACATCCAAATCCATGGATCCTCTTGCCGGGATAAATCTGTCGCACTGCCATTACAGCAACAATAAAACCAAATTCACATTCGCAATTGCAACAGAACATATCAGAGAAAAAAGAAGAAGAAAGTGTCAACTGGGTATTTGTCTGATAGTTAAGCAGGGAGGTTGATATTCTCTGAATACTATTTAAATCCTCATAAACATGTTTTGCCCGAGCAACACTTCATTGTAATAAACCTAAATCTGGGAACGGCATATTTTCAGTATAGAAAGCATCTGTAAAAGAAGGTAAGAAGGAAATAATACATACGGTGTGTCTAATTGAAGCACTCTGTTTCTGCAGAGGGCGGAGACACTGCTTCCCTGTGGAAGGCCCCTTGGAATTCATTGAATAAGACGAATCCATATCTCCTCGCAAAATCACAAGAGAAAACACAACGTATGAGAAACAATCAATAAACCTAACTCTAAACGAATTTCAAATGTAAATGCTTGGGTCATAGCCAATTCTAATTATCCAATTATCAGTCAGCCAATTCTAAACGTATTGCCAGCCAGCCAATTATCAGAATCCTGAGGTTGCTGCTTGGCGCTCTCCTCGCACATAGCAAAGCAATCTGCAGCAACCTCTCCTCGCACATAGCAAAGCAATCTGCACAACCAAACAAACTGTCACTTGATGATATCAAGTGGAGGAAACAAACTGTGAAAGCACATTAAATACATAGCTAGCTAAAGGCCCACGGTCATAAAGCCAATCTTGTGTTTCTTGTTCCTGGACAATTGCATTATTTACGCTTCGACCATTGAACCATTCATCCAATTTGACTATGGTAATGTTTAAAATAAAAAAATTGTTATATTTTAATTATTCATTAAATTAAATGAACGCACTTTATTGATGTTGTTCTTTTCAAAAATTAAATGAAGATCTTAAAATTAACTTAAATATGTATAAATTGATTTTTTATTTATATTTTCTAAATTTACTCCAAAAATTACAATCATCCAATACACAAATAATTGTACATTATTTTTTTCTCAATGTAACAATGGGGTTTTGCTTATGCTAAAAGCACTAAAATTATACAAATAAATTGTGACATTAATGTCTCCACCCAATGCTCCCAAGTTTGAGATTGGTAGCCATAAACACGACTCTCAAATTCTAGTCCTCATCGGCCATGTCCCCTCACTAATAGTTGAATAAGCCTCCGTGGAAGAGCCAAAATTAACTAAAATGCATGCATAATTTAAATTAAAAGAATGTCTTGAATATACAAACAAGGACTAATAGATTTTATGGCATCCTAGTGTCCATATGAAAAATATATGGTCGTAGGTGAGCTTAGAGTTTGGGCATGTTAGAAATCCATCACCCACTATGTAATTTCTTCTTTTTTATTCCTTGAGGGTCAAGTATTATTCTTACAGGCAATTCCCAGAAAGCATACAATCGACTATACTGGTTTTGCCCACATTGAAGAGCATTTGAGGGAAGACTATCTTTAAGGGATTGTTGATCAAGGAAAGAGAAGATCTTCCTTGTTTTGTGTCTAGTAGTGGAAGAGAATGCCATGGCTATTTTATGGTTGGGTGAGATGCCTAGAGTGCTTTGTAAAGAGCAAATTGGTTGAGCATAATACTAGACGGGTTGGGTTGAGAGGGATAGAAGCCTATAATTTGGTTCCTCCACCCTGGTAGCCTCATGGCCTAGCTTGGGTATGGTATCTACACTAGATACCTATGGTTGGGTGGAAAATTGTTCATATGTAGCCACTTTCTCGAACCAACTTCTTGTAAAAGATAAGTGTTATATCATTGTTTGTTATGCACCATGTTCCCCAAATAATATAAAAGCATAAGAAGAAGTAGACCGACGCCTTGAATACAAGCCACTTCGAGGGGGCAACCTCCTTTTACAGCACATTAATGTACAATTCTTGGATGATACAATTAGTAAGACCTCCTTAGTATATATAGGAGTTCAAACGATGCAACTACAATTAGAGCCTACATAACAATAGTAATTAAAGGCTTAACATAGTAGTGTAGGGGCTTAACATGCCCCTCCCATTCAGACAAGCGTTGCCCTCAACGATTGATTAGTTTTGGATGTTTTTATATGAAGAATTAATCTTCCCATGTCGCATCTTCTACTGGAAAATTCTTCCACTTGATTAGGTACTATATAATTGTTCGATTTCGGAGTTGCTTGATCCTTGTTTCAATCACTGCTATAGGTTTGAGTATGAATTTTCCTTTTTCGTCAAGTTCGAGCAACATTGTCTGAACTGGTATCTTTTCACCTATTACCTTCTTTAAGCAAGATACATGAAACGCTGGATGTACACATGAAGATGGTGGTAACTCCAATTCGTAAGGCGTACTTCCAATTCTATGTAACACCTCGTAAGGACCATAGTATTTAGGTGCTAATTTATTGTCCTTCTTTGGTTGCTTGAGGGACAAATGTTTGTAGGGTTGCAACCTGAGAAATACCCAATCCCCCACTTCAAATTCTCTTTCACTACCATGTTGATCTTCTTGTTGTTTCATCTTATTTTTTATATAGCCAAGTTCTCCTTCAATAATTGTAGAACCTCTTGTTGGTGTTCTATGTGGTCCTCCACTGCTTGAACTTTGGCTTTCCCTTTCAAGAGTGACATGATAGATGGAGGATGATAGCCATAAAGTGCCATAAATGGAGACATTTTTATGAAGTATGGAAGGATTTGTACCACCGTTCTTCCAAGGGAAACCACTTGACCCATTGTGTTTGTTTATCAGATGCAAAGCAACGAAGATACCCTTCCAAACATTTATTCACAATTTTGGTTTGCCCATCGGATTGAGGAGGGTAAGAGGAACGGTGAGTCAATTGAGTACCCAAACAAGAAAATAATTATGTCCAAAAATTACCAGTGAAAATTGGATCTCTATCACTTACAATAATTTGGGGATTTTCATGTAGTTTTCGCATTGTGTCCATAAATGTTGCAACAATTGTACTTTCTTTAAACAGATGAGAAAGAGAGCAAAAATGGGCATACTATGTGAGTCGATCTGTCGCCACAATGATGACATTTTTGCCTTCAGAATTTGGTAGACCTGTGATAAAAATCCATTGATACCTCTTCCCAAAGTTGACTTGGTATGGCCAATGGTTATAGAAGACTCGGGGTCTTGATTGTCTCTCCCTTGTTTAAGACCCTCTCATTTTTAAGACCCTCCCAAAAAAATCCTTCTTAATCCTGTCGTATTTTTTGAGAAAGCCTGAATTTCCTCCTATAGGGGAAGTGTGTCATTCCACAGGTCCATCTTGTTTTTGAGTTGAGAAGGATTACATAAGTAACCCATTTTTGCTGCTCTTCTAATGATAATGATTGTTCCAATAAGTACTTCAATCTCTCATGATCTATTTTTACCTTGAAGTCACCTTCTTATTAGGTAAGGACACCATTTCTTAATTGTATGCAATATGTTCAACGTCTCATTTTCATAAATTGGTTTGAGCAAGTTCTTTCCTTTAAGTTTGCAGCTTCAAAGGTAATGGGCCTTCCTTCTTACGTTAAAACTACACCAATACCATTCCCCGAGGCATCACACTCCACAATAAAGGTTTTTGTGAAGTCGGGTGTGGCTAGGACTGGATTGGTACACATCGCAACCTTAAGTTTTTCAAAGGCTTTGGTTGCTTCTTCACTCCAAGAAAATCCCTCATTTTTCAATAATTTTGTTAGAGGTGTTGTTATTTGAACATAATGTTTGACAAACTTGCGGTAATAGCTTGTCAATCCTAAGAATCCTCTAAGATTCTTCAAGTTTTTGGGAACTGGCCATTCCATAACAACTTTAGTTTTGTTAGGGTCCACTTTGACACCTTCATGAGATACAATATGACCCAAATATTCCACTTCTTGGACCCCAAAAGCACACTTGGAAGACTTTGCATATAGTTGATGCTCCTTCCATAATTTTAGGACCTTATCAACATGATGTACATGCTCTTCCTAATATTTTCTATGGAATAATATGTCATCACAAAATACTAGCACAAATTCTTTGAGGAATGGTTTGAAAATAGAATTCATCAAGATTTGAAATATTGATGGTGCATTTGTAAGGTCAAATGGCATCACCAAAAACTCATAATGACCTGCATGTGTTCTAAAGGTTGTATTGGGGGGCATCTTCTTTCCTCATTCTGATTTGATGATGTCCCGAACGAACACCTAATTTGGAAAATAAAATTGATACTTGTAATTCATCTAATAATTAATCAATGACAGGTATAGGAAACTTATCTTTGATGGTCATCCCATTGAGCTCTCTATAATTTGGACACATTATACCATGCATGATATTTTCTAGAAACCATTACCACTTGTGAAGGGTGGGCACTTTGGCTAGGTTGAATGATGCCAACATCTAACATTTCTAGAACCAAATGTTCAATATCACTCTCTTGGGCATAGGGGTACATGTAAGGTCTAATGTTAGGTGGTATACTTCCTGGTTATATGTGGATAACATGATCATGGTCTCGAGTTGGTGGAAGTCCTTTAAAAATATATGCAAATACCTGGGAATGATTGTTAATAACTCTTTGGAGTTCCAAGGGAACATAGGGTTTTGATGTTTGAACATCTATTGAGCACAATTGTACAATTATACCTTGATGTCTCTTTTTTAACAACCTTGACATGTTGTTAGAGCTTATTATTTTGAATGGTTTCCCTATGATACCTCTAAGTTCAATTTCCATCCCTTCTGAGAAAAATCTCAAGAAAATTTCCTGCAAATTAAGATTCATAGTCCCCAATGATTGTAACCATTGGATCCCTAATACAACATCAGCCCCACCCATTTGGATTGCAATCATTAGACTATCCAATAAATATTCCACCATATTACATAGTCCAATCAACATCAAAAATCATAAATATATTTATATTGAGATGTTATCATCCAATAAATCACCAAAAGCATCAAAAGATGAAAGTTCCAACAATGAGACACAAGATGCAAGGATGCCTTACCGTCAACCTAATTATAAGTGATTTTATTATTTAATGAGTTAACCAAATATGAAATCAACTAAGAAACTAAATGAAGATCATAATATATCAAAGAGAAACTCAAGTGTGGAATCTTATAATTCCCCAAAGCACAAAGGTCATCACCACACAGAGCTATAGAAAATAAAATTAGGGTGGTCTAACCCTTTCACAATATGATAATTCTTCTCAACACTCTGCAACTCATATTGCCTCATGTTATCAACCATCTCAACGTCAAGAATGAAGAATCATAAAAAAACATTGCAAGCAAAAAAGAAGACAATTTTTTCCCATAAATGCTTTGAGGAAAAAACATATTTTAAGGGAAAGGCAGTGTAAAGAATAAAATATTAATAATAATAAAATTAAAAGGCATAACCTAACTAAGGGACGTGACCATTTTCCTTCGTGACTAGTCAATACATATAAATATACCACTACAAGGCATCATATCAACAATATATCCCATTCATTATTTTTATCAATTATTATCCTACATGGATTTTAATAGAGTGTCCTCAAGTTAAATATTCAACTAATGAACTATTGTTCATTACATATGGATCCACTATGCATTATTCGTGGCCATAACATTATTATTATATATTCGATGAATCTGGACCAAGCACTTGATTTGGTGACCATGCTTATTTGTCACTTGAGCATAAGTATGTCCACCTCACTAATAGAGAGTTTAACTAACCTTGCCTTGTGTTTTTGTTGATGTTCTTATGACCTCGATCATATTGTAGTGACTTGATGTTTGACCTACTGGAAGCCTCGTTCATTGGAGAGAAATTGGATACAATTCTCAAAATACTCCTACACCAATACTCTATATTTACATTAGAAGATCAAGGTTACAATCTAGCTTTTGTAAATGGCCAAGTCTTAACATGGCATAAGAGTTCAAGCATAGACAAAGCTATAATGATTGGTGTATGAGAAGGAGGCATGTACAAGTTGAATGGGCATCTAGATAAGACATTGGTATATAACAACATTAGCTCAAGTGAGCTATGGCATAGGAGACTTGCTCACTTACATTACAGGGCCTTACCAATTCTGAGCAAGATGGTGCAAGTCTTCCAGACATGCAAATACGAAATGATGGAGTGTGCAAGGGTTGTGCACTCAAGAAGCATGTCAGAGGATCGTTTCCGAGTAGTGACAACAGATCAAAAGGCATCCTGGACATCATCCATTCAGATGTATGTGGACAAATGACAGTACCTTCTCTTGGAAACTTTCTCTATTATGTTACTTTTATTGATGATTTTTCTAGAAAGACGTGGATTTATTTCTTGAAAACAAAATATGAAGTGTTTAACAAGTTTCAGGAATATAAGGCTTTAGTAGGGAACCCCAGAGGTAAGAAAATAATTTTTTTGAGGTCAGACAATGGAGGTGAGTACACCTCAAATGAATTCAAATATTTCTTCAAGGGAGAAGGGATTAAGAGGGAGTTGACAACTCCCTACACCCCTCAACAAAATGGTATTGTAGAAAGAAAGAACTGATCCATTGTAGAAGCAGCTAAAGCCATGATCCATGATCAGAACCTTCTCATGCACTTAAGGGCTGAAGCATCCAATACCACAGTATATGTGCAGAACATAAGTCCTCATAAGATTTTGGGGAACATAACTCCAGAAGAAGCCTTCACAAAAAAGAAGCTTGAAATAAGCCATCTCCAAATATTTGGTTGTCCAGTGTATTTTCATGTTCCCAAAGAGAATAGATCAAACTTAGATCCTTCATGAAGTAGGGGAACCTTTGTTGGTTATAGTGAGACATC
>Ga0213500_10000074_pt1 | contig 9053 bp, 5 predicted proteins | sample Redfir_Yose_2_Me_FD_150978 | JGI IMG/M metagenome (GOLD analysis project Ga0213500, IMG submission 150978) | Leaf-associated microbial communities from Abies magnifica in Yosemite National Park, California, United States - Redfir_Yose_2 | ecosystem: Host-associated > Plants > Phyllosphere >...
AGCTATAGGAGCTTGTGACCCGGCAGATTCTCGAACGATCACCTTCGATTTGGATCAGGCTGCTACCCGTTTACCTCATCAAGTGGCTTTCCAGGTTCAAGTGACTTCTGGCAAAAACAAGATTTTTCGAACAGTCCTTGATGAGGGGGCATGTACTTCTGTCATGTCCGTCGCTTGTTGGCAAGCGGTTGGCTCCCCGCAGTTGGCTCCATCCGCCAGTCTGTTGAAAGCATTCGATGCTCACTCGTTTCAGCCACATGGAGTTTTAAATGGTTTTCCCGTTGAATTTGGAGGAAAGACTGTGTCCTTGAATGTCGAAGTCGTTGACAAACCTCTCGAGTATAATTTGTTGTTGGGCCGAAATTGGTTTTACGCTATGCAAGCAATCGCGTCATCGGTTTTCCGTCTCGTTCGCTTTCCCCATGAAGGCCGAATCGTGACGTTAGACCAGTTAGACTTTTGTACCACCAGCGTGCCTCATGGGGCGGGTCATACCGTTCCCTCGGTCGAGCAGTCAGTCGAGAGTATTGGTGCGGGCTTGTTCAAAGAATCATCCCTACTCGGGACTTTCCCGATCCCGCCACCAATTTGTTATATCAGCTCGGCATCCCCTGATTCGGTCTCTTGTGATCAGGCCAGTACATCATCCGGTTCAGGAACTGCCTCTCCTTTGTTGAGCGTTCCTCCCCCGGTGCTGGGTGTCTCTGATCCTTGGGTGTTGCCAGACCCCTCATCGATAGATTTTCTGGCCGAGTCCATGCCTTTGACGGCGGTGGAACTCGAATATCAAGCCATTCAGACGGCCTCCGAGGATGCAAATCTTCCCCGCCCATCTGAAGGGCCTTATGATCCATACCTCTCACCCTATTGGACCGCTACAATTCCTAGTGCTGGCGATGTCTTAAACACAGTTTTGCCTTCTGATGAGGCGATTCTGGAAGCCATGATCGGTTTCGACCGACCATGGGACGAGATGCATCATCGCTCATCTTTTCTTCCTCACCAGTTCGAGGTTGCTTCAGTTTCCAATAGTGATGGGTTAGGGGGATCCCGTGTTCCGTCTCACTTCTATGCCATAGCTACTGAAGGGAACATGGCTATTATCGCGGAAACCCGTCCTCTCGATATCTCGATCGTGCCAAATCATGTCGAAAATCTTCATATCGCAGCTGACTGTTCTCCTAAAGAGATCAAAGAAGGCACCGCTTTGTTCAAAGAATTCCGAGATATTTTCGCTTGGTCCTATGAGGAAATGCCGGGCATTGATCCTAGTATTGTTGAACATGAGATCAAACTTTATGACAATGCTCGGCCAGTACGTCAAAAACTTCGACCCGTTAACCCAAAGAAGGCTGCTGCTATTAAAGCAGAAGTCCAAAAACTCTTGAAAGCTGGTTTCATATATCCTGTTGCGTTGACGGAATGGGTTTCCAATCCCGTTCCAGTCAATAAGAAGTTAGGCGCAATTCGCGTTTGCACCGACTTCAGAGATTTAAACCTTGCGTGCCCGAAAGACAATTATCCTACACCTTTCATCGACCAGATTATCGATGAGTGTGCGGGGCACGAGGTTTTCTCCTTCATGGATGGCTTCTCCGGGTATAATCAGATTCAGATTAAAGAAGAAGACCAGCATAAGACAGCTTTCATTTGTCCATGGGGCACCTTTGCATATCGGAAAATGCCTTTCGGCTTGAAGAATGCAGGGGCTACCTTCCAGCGAGCCATGTCATACGCTTTCCATGACATTAGTCATATTGTTCAAGCTTATTTAGATGACTTAGCTGCTCGCTCGAAGCGTCGCGAGGATCACCTTGCTCATTTGCGTGAGGTATTCCTTCGGTGTCGTAAGTATAATATTCGCCTAAATCCTCATAAGTGCGCATTCTTTGTCGAATCCGGTCGCCTGTTAGGGTTTATCGTGTCAAAAAGGGGGATCTACGTCGATCCACTCAAGGTTGAGGCAATACTTCAGTTGCCTCCCCCACAAAACGTGACCCAACTCCAATCTTTACAAGGTAAGGGCAATTTCTTACGCCGTTTTGTTGCTAACTACGCAGAGATCACCAAGGGATTCATGCGCCTTCTTAAGAAGGATATGCCATTCGTGTGGGACGACCAGGCTCAGCGATCTTTCGACGCTCTTAAAACTGCCTTGGTTAATGCTCCCGTTCTCAGTCCTCCGGACTATGGCCGCGATTTCATCATGTATCTAGCTGCGTCTGCTTCATCAATCGGTATTGTTCTCGTACAGGAAGATGACTCCCATTGTGAGAAGGTCATCTACTACTTGAGCAAGGGCCTCATTGGCCCTGAATTGCGCTACGCCCACGTAGAGAAGTTGGCCTTGGCGGCTGTTCACGCTGTACAGCGCCTTAGACATTATATTCTGCCTCGTAAGACTTTGGTCTTGGCGGACATCAATCCTATGCAATACATTTTAACTCGACGGCTCGTTGGGGGAAAATTTGCTAAGTGGACGGTGATCCTCCAAGAATTTGATCTGGAATTCGCAACATCAAAATCCAAAAAGTCTTTAGCTTTCGCAGAGTTGATGTGTGATCTACCGAGTACCTCCGAACCTCAAGTGCTAGATGAGTCCATCTTGGATGAATCTCTCTTCCTCATTAACTCGGCTGATCCTTGGTACGGGGACATCTTCGAATATCTCCGTTCTCAGAGGTTCGCTCCCCATCTGTCTCGAGATGACCGACGGCGGATCCGCCATCAAGCGGGTCATTTCCTCATTGTAGGAGACACCTTATATCGTCGAGGTGTCGATATGCTTTTACGCCGCTGTCTGGTCCATGAAGAGGCAGAGAGAGTTCTGAATGACTGTCATGCTGGAGCATGTGGCGGTCATCTTTCTGGGATATCTACTGCCCAGAAAATTTTGCGCGCTGGCTACTTTTGGCCGACCATTTTTAAGGATTGTGTAGAAGCTGTTAAACGCTGTCATCAGTGCCAGGTTTTCACACGCAAGATGCGCGCGCCTCCTGCTCCGCTTTTCCCGGTTGTTACTGTCGGCCCTTTTGCAAAATGGGGCATTGATTTTATGACATGTCAGCCAGCCTCGTCCGCCGGTCACCACTACATCATAGTGGCGGTCGATTATTTTACGAAATGGGCGGAGGCTATGCCGACTAGGCTAAACGACGGTAGAACCGCTGCTTTATTCGTATTCAATCACATCATCGCCAGGTTCGGCGTCCCTAAGGAACTTGTTTCTGATCATGGATCTCATTTTCAGAACAAGATGATTGACGAGTTGGAAGACAAGTTAGGATTCCGTCACGAGTATGCGTCACCCTATTACCCCCAGGCCAATGGCCAGGTGGAAGCGATTAATAAGGTTCTGAAGACCATGCTACAACGGACAGTTGACAAGCACAAATCCAACTGGCACATCATGCTTTTTCCTGCCTTGTGGGCTTACCGGACCTCAGTCAAAACTGCTACTGGATTCACTCCGTTCCATCTGGTTCATGGAGTCGAATCAGTGCTGCCGATTGAATGCGAGATACCATCGTTGAAGCTAGCTGTCGAGCTGCTTCCCAACACTTCGGCTGAAGAAGAGCGTTTACTGTATCTGAGCCAGTTAGACGAAGATCGCCGGGCTGCCGCCATGGCGAACGAAAGTCACAAAAAACGCATTAAGGCTCAATATGACCAGTCGGTCCGTCCTCGAAAATTTGCCGAAGGGGATTTGGTTTTGGTCTATGATCAAGACCACGATATTTTGGGAGCCGGGAAGTTCGAACCTATGTGGCATGGCCCATACACCATCAAACGTGTCTTAGCAAAAGGGGCTTATGAGCTAGTGGATCATGAAGGCTGTCCTTTAAGGGAGCCCCGCAATGGGCTTTACTTGAAGCGGTACTTCGCATAGGCTTTTCAGCTATGCAAAATTTTGTTGTATCATGTTGTAAAGTATTTCGTTTTTATATGCAGTTAGGATTTTATTTTCGGCTCGATGGCTTATCTTGCTTGGTACTTGCTTTGCAGATGTCATCTCTCGACCCTTACGTAGGATTTGCGGATGGTGCTAGTCGTAGTACGCGGAACATTGCTTCCGCTGCTTGGGTTCTTTTCGATCCCAGTCATCACTTAGTAGAATCCGGCGGGATCTTTTTAGGCCCTGCCACGAACAACGTTGCTGAATACTCATCTGTCATCGCACTCTTGAGTGCTGCTAGTGCCTTGGGCATCTCCAGGTTAGTTGTTTACATGGATTCTCAGTTAGTGGTGTCACAGCTTAATCATGTCTATCAAGTTCGTGATCCAGTTTTATTGCGCAAGGTGTTAAGAGTTAGACTGTGGGAGAGACATTTCGAATTTATTACTTATATTCATATTCCACGGGCATTCAATTCATTGGCTGATTCGTTAGCTAATTATGTGATTGAATGGCATTTATTGCATTAACAAGTACATTTTTGATTCAACAACAAGCATTTATGTAACATATTTATAAAGCATAAAACCCAAAAAATTGTAGGTAGACAAGTCCGCTGAAAATAAACTGTATATATATATATCCCTGTAAAAAGTTTACATCATGACCCAAAAATGGGGAAAAAGGAACCATATGGTAAAATCCGGCTCAACAGCCTATAAATAATGACGAGTACATGGGAGACTGTGCTCCATCGCATAGTACAAAAATCAGTCTAGGCCAGGATACTCTAGTCAGAGTCCTCATCATGGTGGTCCGCCCAGAAGCGGGCTAGGGTCCCAACCCTGCGTAGCAGACGGCAGGCCCCCACTGGCAGTCCGACGACATGTCGCTGCCAGGGGCGGGGCAGATCATATAACCGTGTCGCTGGTACCCCCGCAGTCAACGCCTGTAGGCTATCCCGGATCGTCCGGTATCTGTAAAGGGCACCCTCGTCCCCGCTGCCGCTATCTGAACCGGCTGGCTCTGCTGCTGGCCCTGCTGCTGGCTCTGGCTCTAGTATCGGCGCTCTCCGCGCCCGGACATCCATCCCCGCCGGCCTGGTCGCTCCCACATCTGCATTACCAATCAATTTCCCATTAGGTTCATTTTCTTTTTCCTTAAAAAACATTTCAAATATTTGAAAAAATACAAACAAACTTAAAAAACTTTAAAAAGCAAAAAAGATGCGAGTCTAGTGTTGTCTCTTCTTACCTCCGGGTCCCCATGCTGTCCCAGGTGCCAGGGGAAGGTCAGGATCCTGCCGGAAATCTACTCCGGCGTAGGCGTAGTCATCGATGAACGGCGTCTGATCCGCCCACCAATCCCAAAACTCATGACCGAACTGGTTGGTGGGAATCCCACCACCGATCCGGGCCATCATCTCGGTCCATTGAGCCATCCTCGGCTCCCGTGGACCTGGTGCTACTCTCGATACTCGTGGCCGCATGGCCGGGATCCTCTGCAGGAAGAATGAGCAGATCAACGAACCATAGCCAAACTGTTTGGCTCGCCCCCTCTTGGCCTTTGACAGCTGCTCTGTCAGGCCCCCATGTACGGCGGTCACCCAATCAAAGACCTCTCCATCTGTGCACCGCACAGCGGTCATCACATTGCCTCTAGAGGCTAGGTGCGGCTGAAGAGAACCCGCTGCTCGGGTTATGGTAAACATAATGATCCTCAGCCCAGGATCTCGGACGTCAGCTATCTTTAGCTGATTGCTCGACTTCTTCGAGCCAGGTACACAGTAATCTGCAATCAGGGAGTCCACATCGGCTCCCACATCAGGTGCAGCTCCCCTCAGACTGACTGGCAGCCCTCTCTGCGAGAGCCCAGTCAGGAAATAGATGTCGTCTCTATCAATGGTGAGGGTTTGGTCCCCCACGTGAAAGAGACCCTGGTCGGGGTCCCACCACTCTATGATATGGTGCAGTAAAGGCAATTGCGCCCGCATGCTGGATATCTGAGCGAACTTCAGCAGTCCGCAGTCTCTCAACATTGCAGCAATGGCCGCATCCCGTCTAAAATTCAATTCTTCGCGCTCGTGCTGCCTTTCCTTCCATTCGACGACCATGGTTCCTGTCATCATGGAATTTCAAAGAAGGGCATCAGTAATACATCCAGGAAAATGAAAAACCAAACAACCTGTCCAGAAAAATGTCTATCTTTTTACTAAAAGAACCCACCCTTCTGCCCGGCCGCACCCTGCCCGTTTGGACAGAGCGAGCGGCGGGCAGCCGGCCGCGGCTAAATGTCCGCTAGCTGCGGCTGGCCGCAGCTGCGCCCGGAACAGGTGCGGCCAGGGCTTTAAAGCCCTGCCCTCCTGGTCCCTTGGGCGCAGGTGCGGCCAGCCGCCGCTGCGGGGTCCTCCCTGCGGCCTGGCCGCGGTTTCCTCATCGAAAACCGCGGCCGCGCAGGGGCCGACCCGGTAGGGTTCCCCAATGGCTAAACACTAGCTAAAATTAAAAATTAAACGGACAAAAATGACAAGTTTTGAGTGCAGGGTTACCTGGAACTGACGAGAACTGATTCCGACGGTTGGTTTTTGCGCGGGGTCCACACTCGTTTTTTCGCCAAGGTTGTCAACGCAAAGGTAGAAAGTGAAAATGACAAGGTAAAAGGCATATTTATACTTTTTTCCGCCCTTTTGGGCCCGTTTTCACTCATTTTTTGCACCTTGGCCCATATTTCGAGCTTATTTTATGTGGTTTTGACCGTTACATCCCATTTTTCAAGCAGATTTGACGTGGGACAGTGCAGGGGCATGTTTTATGCAGGTTTTTGGCGGGCCCCATGGTTCGGTTCCTTTGTACTTTTTCAACACTACGATTCGCATCATCGATCAGGTATGGCCTTTTAACTGGCATATAGGAGTTTATTGAGTCCCATTGCATATTCATCCTCCATCTGTCACGATCCATAACCATAAGATCGATCCCGCCGCTTTACGACAGTCGACACCTTCCAAGTTCTTCCCTTGTCGTTCTGTGGCGGTAGAGCCTACCCTCAGGGGGTGCTTCCCTTAGCACCTGGTTTACGCCGAATTAGCATCCCCTGTTCTTTTGTGTGGGCCGGGAGTCCCTTTTTGTGTTCAGATTGCCCTTGCATTGTGAGAACCGCATTCATCCTGCTTCTCTCTTTCTAACCTACCTGCAAGGGGCTCCCACTTTTGTTGTACTATATATGAGATTGTCCGATGAGCTTAATGATTCATGCTTACTGCCGATTGATTATCCACTTGATTTATCCCAATTATGGACTTCGCAGTCATTTACCACTTTGCTTACCAGACATCCTCATTCGTACCCTTTTTCCCTGGAAGAAACAGCCGATGAGTGGACTTAACTAGCTCAGCGCCCTTGTATGCCTCATCGTACATCCGTCTGACCTGTGCTCTTGGAATGTAGATGCACACCCTTGCGCCACTCGTTTCTTCCATTTTCCGTTTTTATCATAAAACACAAAATACAAAAACATTCAGAAAAACCAAAAAGAGGGGGAATATTGTTTAGTTCTTATTGATTATTCTGAAGCAACAGTCACAAGCAGGTGTCATGGTCGCCTTTGAACACAGCACAGCCCTTTGTTTGAGTCGGGCGGGTTCTTACGTTTGGCTATAGAAACCAGATTATTATTCTTGGTGTCACTCCTCCGGCTGGTATCTCTTCCAGCCACTACGGAGCACTGTTTACAGGTCTAGCTGAAGGTAACCTGCTTATCTGTTTCGCGTCGTGCTGTTCGTTCAAAGGAAGTTTTACCTTGTGTCGGCCATTTGCTACATGTCCTTACTTTTGTGTCGGCCTTCCCGGTTATATTGAAGTACTTGGTGGTTTCCCAAAACTTTCAACTCTTGTTGCCCGTTTCGTGTCGAATGATGGAGAATGCATCAAGGTCTCCCTTTCGACGAGTCTTCTCTTATCGACGCCAAATCATTATCTAAGAGAATGACTTAGGAACTCCTTTAAAAAGTACCTTAGAGTTTGCAGTCATCAGTGGCAGACCTCTTCGCTACAAACGATGGGTAATCATCATTGACCCTCGTTTGCTAGATGTCCATAAGTGTTCGACGTCAAGACATCTATTCACACTTTTGAACTTGTACTTGTGGTACCTTGGGACCAATCATCATTATCGGTCGGTTTCCCTCGCGTTTGACAACGGTATTCATTAATGACCGGTGATCAAACGATACCTTCCCTGGTTCGACATCAGCCCATTTATTCGCCAGAGATAGGTTTGTACCTTTTCGGCATGACATGAAGACCCCAGGACCGAAACACCCCTCATCGGTGCTACGGCTTGGGTTGCGTATTTTGGAGACCATTGCTTACTATGTACTTTGATGGCAGACAGTATCTGTCCATGACCTTACTATCTACATTGCGACATAGATCCACGGTGTACAGTCTTGGTGGCTATGCTCTTAAGTTGTCTATATAGATCACATGGATCCGCAGTGTATTGGTCGGCGGCCATGCTTTACTTACCTCGAGCATGGGAATGCCCGCCTCGGGAAGACTCATATATAAGTGACATGCGTACCCTGGTTTATGGTTGCAGGTACCTTCGGATCCTCTCCTCGACTCCTCCCTCCTCCGATCCTACAGTGTTTTTCAGCAGCATCTTCAGCAGCAATAATTGATTGTCTAGTATCCTTCGGCCATCAGTTCCTTCTGACCTCGCACACTAGGGGGCATCTGTTATAGCTAAAAATAACGCACTCTAGCAACGAGGCGGTGTTTGAGACTCTTTGGAAGCTTGGGGTCCCAATCCCCTAGCTTTTCCCAACCTGATAAAGAAGACAAAGCATTTTTTCCATCTTGGCCGCAGTTGTTCCTTGCACCACAGGAAGAGGCCGCACTTATCCTAGTAATAAGTGCGGCCGGACTTCAAGGCCCTGAAGAAAAAGGTGCGGCCCTGTTCCGGCATCGGGAAAAATAAGAAAATGGCCCGGAAGCTCCCGGAATGGCAAAGATTCCGTGTCAGTTACGAACGAGGTCGCCGGCATGCAAGGTGGCAAGTCCGAGGTTAGGGATTTGGAGGGCCTCATGCATTATAAATAGAGGCATTGGGCCATGGACTAGAGGAGGAATTTCTTGGAATTAGTACTGTTATGCTG
>Ga0213500_10000075_pt1 | contig 8901 bp, 7 predicted proteins | sample Redfir_Yose_2_Me_FD_150978 | JGI IMG/M metagenome (GOLD analysis project Ga0213500, IMG submission 150978) | Leaf-associated microbial communities from Abies magnifica in Yosemite National Park, California, United States - Redfir_Yose_2 | ecosystem: Host-associated > Plants > Phyllosphere >...
GCCTAGTATCATTGAAGTCTGTACCCTAAGCATTTATGTGTATGGAATCGGATTGTAAGGCCATTGGCAGGCAGTTTGCCAGAAAGTAATAATAATGCCTCATAACCGTTACAGTAAAAAAAAAAACATTTTTGGGGGTTTTATTTTTTAATATATATGTGAAAATAATAATTCCATGGTCAACTTGAAGAACTATAGCCTGGTGTCTTTACCCAAGTGGCCTCGTACCTTCATTGACGGGTACGAAGAATTGCTCTTCATCGAGTGATCAAGTTGGAAGAAGGATGCTCATTTTTTGTGATCATTGTTAGCAAAGAGCATACAATAGTGCCCAGTTCAGCTGTGTCATGAAGGCAAAGAGATTCAACTTTACTCTTTTGCATCACAGACGGACAATATTTGTTTCCCATCCTGAACTAATTCTGCAGAGGGCTAAACAAATCTGTGGAAGCAGCCAGGAAGGGAAAAGCATAAAAAGGGTCAGATGCCAAATGTAACATAAGGTGAAACAAAAGGCTTAATCTAGCACATGATATTCAACGGTTCCTACAATTGGAGAGGTGAAAGTCTTGATCAGTATAGTCAATTCCTTTTAAATTGTAGAGTCAGATGTTTGTAAGAGGATTAGAATTTGAGACCTGGTGGAAAATTGCAGTTTTTGAAGGTTGGCTATTTCCAAAAATCAGAAAACTAAAACTTAGAACATTGAAAGGAGAGGAAAAGGTAACTATTAAGAAGAGAGCTACGGTCAAGAAAGAATGACTCTAAGGAGACATGATGATATGCATTTCAAAAGAGATGGGTGGAAGAAGGATTTTAAACCGCTAGCATGAGGGTACGCCTATATAAGAGTTGTATAGAATATCCTCACACCTTGAGATGGAAATGCAAGTCCCATGGATTTTTTTCATGGATGAGTGCACAAGCAAGGATGACTATAAGCCTCAATGGATGGAAATTCAAGTGCCTTTGAGCCTCAATGGAAAGATGAATGGAAATTCACATATTCAAACTATAATCAATTGTAAGTAGCTTCCCATTCCATCGTTGTGAGTGCATGGAAGGAATGCATGGAAGTAGACAACACAGCAGCATAATTGTGGGATTTATATGCTTAACTTATTTCAACATTGCAGCCAGTGAATATCCCTACTATCTTAACTGAGAATAATTACATTATCCAATTCATCAAGTTAACTTGTAATGCAAAATAAAATATGAAGAAGTCTAAGATAATATAGAATAATAATAACAAAATAAATAAAATGTAACTATGTTGGCCAAATAAACTATAATAGTATAATATGATTGTATAGAATAATAAAAGAGAGAGTAACTCTCAATCATATATTTTAATGAAATGTCAAGGTTGTTGTTATATACATCTTCCATTTTTTTATACAGTAACATACAGTAATTCACTCCAAATTTCAACAAATTACACAAACTGCATTACAATTTACACCAACCAATACTGTAGGTGACTTAACAGAAAAATACTAGGGAAAAATGACAATAATGGGTGTACAATGATCTGCCCTTATCTCTATCCTTTGTCTAAGAAATAACTGTTTCAACACGTCCAGTGTAGAGTGATTGAATCAAATGGGCAGAGTTGTGTGTGTGCCACTGAAATGACTCCATAGGAAATTGACACTGAAAACACTTTAGATCTGATTTAACTCAAACAGAAACCCATAATTGTGGGATTTATATGCTGCTAAAGAATCATAGAATGGTAATCACGATTTATTCATTAGATCCAAGATATTGATGTCCAAAGAAAAAAAAAACTATCATATCATTCCAAGTTTAGAAAAATATAATATCATTCCAAGTTTAGAAAAATATAATATCATTCCAAGTTAAACCATTTTTAGAATGTAAAACTTGAAAACTATCATACACGGTGCTAATGATTTGCATCATTATCTTAATTTTGTCTACACTACATAGTTTGCAAGGTGACCCACACTACTGCGATATATTCTAAAGGGTCCTAACTCAAAGCTTGCAAAGCTATCATACGTTCAATTGTATCCAATATATTCAAATCTTCTCGGATATTGATCTTAAAGGGCTTATGTAGTATATGATATTATTCAAATGTATGTATTCCATATGAGGATATATGAATTGATAATTTGAGGTGCCAACATGATTTTTCCATTTGTCTATACTCTCATTATATACTCGTGCATATAAACACAGATCAGCGCAAACATTTACAGTTGAATTCAGTAAACCATTCTGCACGAGATCTATATCACTATTTAGTATTCTGAATACACAAATTCTTATAAACATCCATGCAATAACTAAGAGTGTAGAATGTCATTCTATGATGCTCATGTGATTTTAATTGAACCTGCAATAACAAAAAGAAGAGAACCCGTTCAGGGTCTATGTAGGTGTGCCCAAGTAAAAGATACAATTAGAAACAAAGAATATTCACTACTGCAAAGCCATTCAACACACGAATTTGGACATCATTGCAGCTACAACCATCATTTTGTATTTGGGAGATTGTCATGTATCAAAACAAGAAGTGAGAACCCTAGATACATAGAACTCGATCTTTAATACCTTCTGGGATCATAATCTCCAACTACACAAACCAGCACAGGTACAGAACAGAAAATAGAGACAGTTCAAAAAAATGATTCTAAGACCTTCGTTCTTGTAATTAATTGAACTGCTATTCAAATAGGATAATTCTCAATAATCTTGTATGAAGGTAAACTAAATCAAACCAAAATTACAGAAGTTTGCTATGAGCATATATTCACAGATTACAATTCCATATGAGACAAAGTGCATGGAATATTGCAAACTTAGGCACCAATCCACCAGTATGATTTCAAAAACTTCTTTATAAGAAGGGCAATAATAGCCACGGATAAACCAACTGCTAGTAGTGTCAGCCCTCTGTCGTCAGGCAATGTCTGATCTCTAATTGTTGAGTTATTCTTCACTTGATTCCTCTGTTCAGTCTGTGTTACTTCAACCACAGGTTCTGCAGATAATGTCAACTCTCCAGTGATTCTCACTCCAGGGGGGCACTACATTAGCATCCACGTGCATACCATGCACATCTCTAACCATCTCAGGTTCTCCTGTCTCGGAATGCTCTGCAGTTGCAGATGTGACTATATTAGTATATTGGCTTGGTCCTCAACATCAGACGGCACAGATTCTTTGCATGTCTCTTGATTATTGGTCACAGAACAGCGGTCGGGCACAGGAGGAGACTTATTCAACAGATATTCGTGAACCTGAAAGATAGAAATGAGAGTGACTAGTTAAAAGCACAGACTTAGACCCCACACTAAGTTTGAAATTCACCTATAAACATGGTTCCAAATATGGGCTTGCTGCTCAATTAAAGTATAAAAAGACATGACAATCCAAACCTCATCAATTAATCTTTGACGATCTGCATTTCCAAATTTTGGTGGATGTGTACGGGACTTAATGGCAAGTGCAGTCCTTTCTTCCTGGGAGTAATCAAGAGATCCAACTGCTCCTTCTGGTTTTGTTGGCATGAATGCAATAAGTGCTACCAATGCAGCTCGAACTGAAAAAAAAATATATACTGTTAGGGGACGATATATTATATCACACATAAAACAAGATATAACACAGCATTTTCTCCAAAAGGCTGACATTATCTGGGGACATAATGATGATGGATCAAATTTTCCAGATGATGCATTATGCTGAATTATATTCTGCTGTAGCATTTTAAGTTATAAACATTTTCATTTTTAGTTCATTCGAAAGTAGATATGACATTTAGAAAACACAAGTATTCCTACAAACCCACAAAACATGAGCAATGATGCAAACGACTATAACAATAAGGGTTTCAACCCTACACAACATAAAACAACGTCAGAGTCCAGACACTGCAATGCAGACAATTCATTTGCTTGATAACAGCAAAGAAATCCTCTTCAAATGGCAAAGGGAGCCCATCATATTGCATTGACACTACTAGACCCATTCTAATTGGAGCAATTATCGCAGATACTTATAAGCAAAAATTGCTTCACCCGAAGTAATACAGGATTAGACAATCTATATATCTTGATAACGAATGCCCACTTACTGTGACCAATATTTGTTGCACAATAACATAACAAATTGAACAATTTAATACTTGGAAAAGAAGAACAAATCTAGAAATGGGAACATGGAAATGTGACCAAGTCAGAAAAAGGACTTAATAAACATAAGCATCTCAAAACTACGTAGATATATCCAGATGAGTGAAACTCAAGAAACCCATGGTAGAAACACATGGGTAAACTAATGTACTTAGTTCCTAAGTTAATAATGCCCAAGGAGATCATGCTATTAGACTAAGCTACAATCTCTCCATGATAATCTATATAACATGGAATAAGATTGCTCTACACCTTAAAAATTAAGATAAATATAACAATAATTGCAAATCATCACACAAACTGGGGAGGAAAGTCATTATTAATATATAAAATTACCGCTCCATGATGGTTGCCAATGCTCAGGGTGATAATTTGATATGCTCAAGCATATTTTTGTCTGAGTTTCAAATCTGCCATTGGGCTGCAAAATGAACAGTTTATGGATATTAGATTCCATTCTCAAAGATTGATAACCATCAAAATCACAATTAGATAAAACAACAAAGGGAAACCAATCAAGCATGATTAAAGGATTTCCAGAAGAATAAAATGGATAATTTTACTCAACAGATTGTTGAGGACCTTAAGATTCAAGCTCAAAAACAACTAAACCACTTTGAAGCCAAAGGATTTCAAGAAGAACAAAATGGATAATTCTACTCAACAGATTGTTGAGGACCTTAAGTTTCAAGCTCAAAAACAACTAAACCACTTTGAAGCCTATCTGTAGTTCCTGGAACTGTAAAATGTGGGTTAGTAATTACATAATCTCATTTTTAGAATGCACATAAATCTATATTGGCATAGGCATAGGCATTATATCTTGTACTTTAACTTATAATTACTAAAGTGACGCATACAGAGCTAAGAGCAATACCCATGACACCTTAACCGTTTATGATATTGATGAATACATAGGGTTTCTGACAAACAACAAGTCACTGTTTATTCATGGTCTGAGTATCTACATTGCAGTGTCATTATCTATCATCTATTAAACAAACAAATATAATGCCAGATATAACACTTCATGCAATTGTGGCTAAATGTTCTCATCCTGTGTATAGCAGCATGCCAGCAGCATTAGAGGAAAGAGATAAAGTATAAAAGAGAGAGAATACAATTCTCACTCTGACAGAGAATACCAAAATCAATAAATTCAAAAGATAGATATGATATATCTGCTAGAAATTCTTAATACATGGCAATTAGCAAATTATCCAGCGGCAGAGTCTCCAAAGGCATAGAATAACAGGAGGTACAATATATTCATGGAGACACAAGGCGGATGGTCTCTAGGCTCGATCATGCGAACTTCCGTTAAAATCTGGATTTCAAGACTGATTTTTGAAGAGGTTAAAATAGATGAACTTCCTTTGAGATCTGGATTTAAAGATTGCCTGTAGGAGCTAGAAGCCCTTATAATGTGTAGGAGCTAGAAGCCCTTATAATGTAAAGGAGGAAAGGGGTCATAAATTCCAGTATTAGAAGCCCTGTGTAATGGCAAAGGATCCAAATTCTGGCTGAGAATAAAAATTTGCAAAAGGGGGGCAGCACTTTCTAATGCCAAAATGGATATCAACCATAAATTTTGTCAAAATTTGACAAAGTGGCTAGTTAGTTTAATAGTAGAGGAATTTTGATAGTATAATCTTTGAGTAAGGGACAATAAATTCAGGAGACAACACTTCTTAATACCAAAATGGATATCAACCATAAAAAATTTCAAAATTTGACAAAGTGGCTACATATTTTGATAATAGAGTCTTTGAGTATGGAGCAATAAATTCAGGAGAGATGAGAAAGTGTTCAAACATTGTCATCCTTCACCTGTAAGAGAGAAATTAGATAATTGGCAAGAAAAAAAGAAAAGCCATGATTGAGGTAGAAGCTGCAGATGGTAGTAAGGGGCCCTTATGGTTCTCCTTTGAGACCCCTAAGACACAGGGGCAGGTTGAAATATCTTTAAAACTGACATTGACTCACAATGGGTAGTGATGGAACTTCTTGCAGGCATCAGAGGAGATATGTTTGATAGCATTGAGTCACTCAGAAAGGAATTGCACTCATCCTCGCACTCTGCTGATGAGAACACTCGATTTTTTCTGCTTCAAAGAGTCTATCAAGTGGAAACTGATATCCATGGAAGAAGATGCTGCCCAGAGGACCACAATAAAGAAGATCCTCCTGCAGAACGCAGGGATAAAGAGACTGAAGGGTTTCAACAGCAACAAGCCAGTCCAGAAGGGAGTTCTTCACTGGTCCCAGACTGTCTTTTCTCGACTAAATTTATGTGAACAGATATACGATTTTTGTTTATTCTGCCTCTCATAGTCTATGTATTTGATCACAAATACAATTGTATTTGTTCATGGTTTATTGCTTGATAATATATTAATAATTTATACATTAATCACAATTATTTAATATGTACATATGACATGATAATTCTGTTGATTTTAGTATCCTGATTAGGACAAAAGAATGACAGACGTTCCAGTTCAAGCTTGTAGATAGTCAGGGTTACTATGGTCATGCCCATGCTTTAGAACCAAAATTAGACACTGAAGAGATTTCAGCTTCATTCCTTACTAAGTCAATGCATTCTTTAAAATCTGGGAGATGAGTACCTAATTATCGAAAAATACTGTAGCAGAAGATTATATATTAAAGCAAAGAAGATATGGAATGGACAGTTGAAAACCAAGTCAAAAAAGTTCTACAAATAGAGATAAAATGAGAACTGAAGAATTAAGAATGTTTGCCTTACAGTTGCTCATAAAGCATGTCCATTAACATTGTCTTGCCTGTCCCTACCCCACCATATAGGTACAAGCCACGAACAGGTGACAAAGAAGCTTGTGGAACCATGAATGAGAACCAGCTTCTGTTACAAATTTGAAATTTCAAATATTAGTAAAAACTCTATAGAAGATTACAACGAGGCATCCTTTTAGCATACATAATCATTTTTGTGCTAGAACTTAGAATGGACATGAAAATGCATGCTATCACCTTAGTTGACAATGAAACAGAAATTGTTTATTGGTGAATGGTGTTTCCAGATGCTACTCTTAAATTTATGTCATCCATGAACATAGAAATGGATGAATTTTTTCAGTGATCATGGGACCACAGTTAGTAACAACCTCACTACCATCATGTAAAATCTACCAATATTATTGCAAATCTTACTCACCTGTTGGATTTATTAGAAGATGAAGATCTTTCCAACCCACAAATTTCAGCTGCATCTACCAGCTCGTCATATAATCTCTGGAGAGCTCTGAGGGTCTCTTCCTGCAGTTATTTAAGAAGAGAAGATTCATTAAAAAATGTACTACTTAGAATCCTAGAAAACCTACAAAGTAGAGCTACTTGGAAAGAGCAGAACCACATCAAATTCTCTGTAAATATTGACACTGGAAACCCTTGCATAAGGGATCATGGGACCAGGAAAATATGACAACATTGCAATTGAGACAGACAACGAACGTATGGAATCTAACCTATTTTAAATTGAAAATTTTACATTGGAGTGAAATTTTGAAAACAAGTACATGGGAGCAGTGAACCTTTGCCATAACCATTCTGATATCATGGTACAAAATACCTGACATTTGTCACCTGCCATGAGTTCTCCTGCTGCTATCCGCCGTTCATACTCTACAAGAGGACCACCTCTCTCCGCATCTGTATTAACGTCAACCACATCTTGCAAATAAGCCTTTAAATTTATTCACATAAAACTTAAAATATATCTTTTTCCCCAAATAAAGTTTTGTATTTTCTAATCAAGAGCAACTTTCTTTACAGACATAATATGACAGTGATTAGTGAAGGATATGGAAACCCAAATCAATAACCCTTATGTTGTTTAAAAACATTATCACAAAGCAAGGTAGCCAAATTTCCAAAGAAAACCTAAAGATAAAAGTACAAACTACAGCAGAACAGACAACTTCTTCACCAAATAGAAGCACTAAGATATAAATCCTATGCCAACGTAAAAGCATGAAATGTTCTATGTTATCTTCAATTAAAAAAAGCTTCATTGACCGAAAAGTGAAATAAAATTTCTAACACATTGTAGGTCATACACACATTAACGCCATCTCCAAAACAGTTTGGACCATAATCATGGCCACTTCTCAGCATTCCTTAATTCCAGATCGAAGTCATCTAATTTATTTGCTGATTGGTACACAATTCTGTCGAGCAAGTCTGTTAATTTGAACCAACTTTGAACGATTGTGATATTTTTTCCCGATTTTGTTTTGTTCTTTAAAAAGAGACAAACATTAAGGAGACAAGCAGCCTCTTCTTAAACCAGCTTCAATGGATGTGCACAAACGATGAAAGATGAAGAAAGTTGTAACCTCCCAAGTGGGTGTTCTTGTCTCTGTGATGCAGCAGAAAATGAGTTCATGAATAAACCCAGAAACTACAAATGTCGACAACACCGCAATTGCTCGTGCCCAGATAGGAGGCTTCTCTCCAAATTCTGTTATCTCTTTTCCTCCATTTTTCTTCTCTAATTGTTTGTGGGTCTTCCAGCAAAAGCACAATATAGGATCATACACAGATGGGCGAAGAGTATCTGTGACAACAAGGTTCCATCTTCTGCCCCAAAAATCGTTCAAGGAGCTGGAAAGATAGGGTTTGTTGAATGGGGGATCTAGATCTACACCAAGGCAGCCATTTGCAAGTCCTGCAAGGCCTAACATGGCAA
>Ga0213500_10000076_pt1 | contig 8886 bp, 7 predicted proteins | sample Redfir_Yose_2_Me_FD_150978 | JGI IMG/M metagenome (GOLD analysis project Ga0213500, IMG submission 150978) | Leaf-associated microbial communities from Abies magnifica in Yosemite National Park, California, United States - Redfir_Yose_2 | ecosystem: Host-associated > Plants > Phyllosphere >...
CAGTATGGGGGAGATGTTGTCACGTTTGTACGTGACGCTCTAATAAAATATTAAATATTAATAAATTTTATGTCGGCCTACACAAAATTTTTAATTTTAATTTTTTCGTATCACTTATCCTTTGTATAAATGACGCTCTAATAAAATATTAAATATTAATAAATTTTATGTCAGCCTACACAAAATTTTTAATTTTAATTTTTTCGTATCTCTTACCCTTTGTATAAATAAATATATTATATCAACCTTAAAATCAAATGAAATATACATTTCAGACGTATTCTAAATTCTGAAACACTTCTGCCATCGAACCTTTGTATAAATAAATATATTATCAACCTTAACATCAAATGAAATATACATTTCAGAAGTATTCTAAATTCTGAAACACTTCTGCCATCGAATAAACATTTTGCATGTTTGCACCTAGAGAGATTGATCCCTCTGGGCCCTTGATAAAGCCTAGGATTTGGATCTAGGCTGGTGTAATTAATAATATATCTTATTAGAGTAGAGTAGATTAAAGCAAACTAAGGTCAATTGGTTACTTTTCTCTACCTAATTGTTGGGTTAAGATGGTATATTGATATTTATCCATTTTCTTGATAAAAAATTGAATCGCTAGGAAGTTGGACAGTTATGGATATTCAAAGAGACTCTTGAACCGTAATTATGTTGCGTTTTCTCATTCATGCATCTTTTATTACATAAAAAAGGAAGAGAGGCGGCTATGATGTCACCCAAAACGAAACCCACAAATTCATAGCGGCTGAAAGCGCCTTCCTGGTTTGTTTATTTATTTAAACACATAACACTGACACTGCGTATATTCTCTTCTTCATCGCTCTCTTAAAAGATACTGCCCCTCATGAAATACCCTGTCCACATATCAACAATAAAACACAACATGAATTAGATCCATCATTCACTGTGGCGTGGAATAACAAGATTGTAATAACACGAAGAACTTGCACAAGCAGGTTATACTCAAACAGCTTCCCACACATTAATCACTATTCGTTAATAATTAGTGGCGTCGCTCAACAGATGGAAGGACTTACGAGAGTGGCGTTGAACTTCGCAACGGCGAGGGGACTGGCGGACGTTGCAGGTATTGGGAAGGTCTGCCGCTCTCTCTTCCATTTCCTCCTCTTCCTCTTCCCTTCCGCGCCCTTCACGGCGGCGTTGGCGTTGGCGTTGATCAAGTGGTGATGAAGTTTGATCGAGGATTTGCTGTATGGCTCGGCATCGGCATTGTGGAGACAGTCTTTGCACTTCTTCGCAGCATCTTTCCGATGGCTGCTCTCTCCGGCGCTCCAAGTAGTCCCGGCACATAGACAATCTCTGCGGATCGCATGACCGTTCTTGCTGTTGCACCTCCTCTCCATACATATTGTATTTGTGAGCATCAACACTGGGGATGCTCCACTGAAGGAGGAGCAGAAGGGCGACAGCTAAACTCAGCCATTTCAGCGTCAGCCTCGTAGAAGTCGGAGGGGAGAAAACACCCATTGCTTTTCTTTCCTTTTTTTCTTCGTTACCGTTATGGATGGAATGGAAGTGCTAGGGTAGTGAGAGTAGTGGATAAAAATAAAAATGTTGTATTTATGGAGGACGAGGGCGATGAACACAACACAGAGACGGAAAAAGAGAGGAACAAATGTAGTGCATGCAGCTTCTCAGTCTCCACGTCTTAACCCAAATAAGGAATACCCTAGCTGGCTCGGTTTCTAATGGCCGCGTCTTCCAACAGAGAGAAGAATCTTGTAGGCGGGCAGGAGGCAGAGTCGACCGTGCAGGAGGTTAGCGTCCCAACGATGTGACTTTGGTGAGTTGTTGTAGTTGTTCGCATTTTCAATTTAATGTGTAATGATGCAATCTTACCATAACAAATCCCGTAAATTTTGATATTGTAGAAGTACGGAATTAGGTATGTAACCTAACATTTTCGTATAAAATTTGATACTGAAAGATTTGTGTGTGTCTTGTGACAATGGGATCGGTTTCGTATAAAATTGGATATGGAAAGATTTTTGTGTCATGTGACGATGGGATTCATGGTAACTACAATGAGAGGTGAGCACTAGAATTCTTTATCATATGAATATGAGATTCATGGTAATTACAATTGACATAGTAGTTATGTCGATAGGCTTTCTTCACAATGAGAAACCCTAACTTCATTTGGGTCTTTTAATCACCTTCTTTATCATATGAATATGAGATTCATGGTAATTACAATGTGACATAGTAGTTATGTCGATAGGCGTTCTTCACAATGAGAAATCCGAGTCTCATTCGGGTCTTTTAATCACCTTTTAGAAATCAAGGCTTGGGATTTAATAACTCTGAGTATTCTTAGTCGTCCTCTTCATATCAAAGGCTGATATTTAGCTCAGTATCTGCCTTGCAAATTCGATTTTGTTAAGGATTTAACTAATTTCAATTTAGGAGTAGGTTATGGGAGAGGACTAAATCAAAATTATATGCACGGGTGTATTTTTTTGTGCTATGAAATTTTTTCTTTCAACTACCGCAAAAGTTTTGAGTTTAGTGTAGTGTGTTTCTTTTCAGTTGGTATCAAAGACATTTCCGAGGCTCGCAAGGTTTTCAATGTCAGAATCAATGGCAACAACAAATACTTTATTAGTTGAACTTCTCCATTTAGTCGAAATTACTATGAATTTTGAACACTCTAATGCAGATCCTGAATGTTTTGATGAAACGTTTGACACTGTATGATGAGCCCCGATACTGGAATAGGTTGATCGTTCAAACCAGGATTCACAAGAGAGAGGGTCAATTCATTTGCGTATATGCTCAAAGTGATGTACAAGTATCTGACACATGAAAATAAGAGGAAACAATCTCGAAGACCCAATCGGTGGTGAATGATGAGAGCCTCCCCAACCCGTTGCAGGCAGCAATGGTAGCAGTCGTGGCATTTTGTGTGGGAGGAATCGTGCTCTTTAAACTTCAGTGTGTCTAGTATATCAACTAAAATGACCTCTATGTGTACATCAACCACACTAAAATGTGGTTGTGCTAGTTAGATAGAAATCATCATTTTACACAACATGCAATTTTAGAATTAAAAAATATATTTGAAATTAAGATTTTCACTCCCTCTCATTTAATATGGAAATTAGTAATTTATAAAGCTAACCAAAACCTAGTTTTATGAGAACTTTCATCGCTTGATAATGATGATGATGATGTTGAAAGTAAATGGGACTAGTGGTGGTGGTGGAACTGTGAAGTGCACTTCAAAAATGTTGTTAATCAACAAGTAAATAGTTATTGTAACTATTGTAATTCTAGTTAATAAGAATGATGGGGATCTTCAAGGGAGTAATGGATGTTGTGGAACACTCAAGTTCTGGGCCAACACCTAACTCATTTGGGTTGATGACCTCTCATTTATTGTACTAGTTAGTGGGTTAGTTAGATATTAATGATTTAAGTTTAACTTTGTCCATTAGAAACCTTCATGTAGTCTTATATAAAGCCTTGCATGCCTTCATAAAAAACAAGTCACTTGTGACCTTAGTGTATTTTTGTGTAGCCAATTCTATGTCCATAAATTTAATTTCATAAAATATTAAAATTTATAAAGTTAAATATATTAATAATTAAAAAGTAAAAATATTTGATCTATGTTTAAAACATGCATTTTTAAAACTTATATTATTTTTTATTTTTTATTAGATATGGATATTAATCACATAAAAAATATTGCTACTTATCAGTTTAAAGAGAAAATACGGTGTGAGAAAGATTTAGAGGCTAAGAGAAAATGTTAAGATATTATAAGTAGGTCATCAACCCTATATGCTAGAAGATCAAAAGTATCTCTCCATTTTAACCAATCAAAGAAAAAGTAATATAGCCACTTGATAAGAACGAACTCTCATGAGCTCCATAGCGAAACAGGTCATTGGACAGTTCCTAAAGCACCATGGGTGGACATGATCTCCCAACTCTGTGAGAATATAAACATTGAAGATGAAAAGCACTTCCTCCATGGATGGACATGATCTCCCAATTCTGTGAGAATATGAACATTGAAGATGGAAATCACTTCCTCTTGAGTGCCTTGCGTACACCCACATTAAATCTCAATTCCATAATATTTGTACAATTTTAAATTACTAATTAATTCATTTATTTAGATCCATAGAACAAAATTTGGAATTGGATAAGAATACGTTTTTTATTTTTTTCTAATAATGATAAATAAAAACCTTTATTAAATAAAAGATTTTATAAAAATATAGTATTAATTAAAATCAAGATAGTTTGGTTTTATAATATTGAGGTAAAAGTTATATAGAACGTTTTTATAATGTTCAATTAAATGCTCCTTTCAATCAAATATTTTCTGAATTTTTGGAATGGTATGAATTGATTTTTTGTATGATGTAACTAAATATTTATGGTGGAGTAAAATATATGAGATAGATGATCTGTAATAAAATATGTTTCATATTGTAAACTACTAAGTTAATAAAATGGTTAATATATAAATCTTTGTAATTTTGAGTGATTATCGCCCATGCCCATTATTGTAATGGAAAATAAGATATAATAATTCAAATAATAACCATAACTTCCTAAGCTAGTCTTTGAATGGCCATGCTAACAATATAACCCATGCAACTTCAAGCTCCACTAGATAACAATAAAACATTTGAGATATGGAAGGGGGCATATAATTGAAAATGATAACCATTATACAAGTGCGAGAAAGAAGCCAATATTTCTTGGATTGAATAATAATATCTTTAGGGACACTAGATCATGGAATATGTTCTTGATCTAACAACAATTCTATGGAGGTAGACTTCTCCTTAGACTTTTGTAAAGTGTCATTATCCTTTTGTTGAATCAATGAATTGACAAGATGATCAACTCCATTACAATCATATTCAGTCAACCAATTGGCTTATTTGCTATAGAAATCTAGCTCTAACCTACATACGAAATGAACCTAAACTCCATACAAAGATAACATACAAGCAACATAAGTACTAAACTAAATCTCTATATTTCCTTTTTATAATGGTATAAATAACAATGGGAAGAGGCTTGAAAAAATTAGTAATGGAAAGCTATCATAGATAGGTAGATAAGGATTCCTAAGTATGCTTAGAACTAACAATAGTCGTTACATTGGAAAATAACACTAATACCCCCACCTTATGAAAAAAAGGGAGTCCTCGCAATAAGGCCTAATAAATCACCCCAAATAAAAAATAGACTCTTATAAGAGGAGAAAAGGAGAAAGCCACATGGGACAAAAACTCTCCAAAAAAGAGAGAGAAACACCAATGCCCCTTGGATTTGAAACTAAAGAATACCCACAAAGACTCCTTGAATGGAAAGAGCATAAGAGGTTGAAAAATCTAATTGGAAATATTTTGAAGAGGAGGGAAAAGTAGCGTCAAAGAATTTTGTTGAATTCTAAAGAAAAAATGGATCGGTTGTATAGGTACAAGAATGTAACAATACAAATTACCAGCTCAATGTTCCAATCAAACAGTTCCTGGTTAGAAACCAAAACAAAAGGTAGAATCGAAGGAAAACACCATCAACCATCAAAAGAGTTATGAGGCTTGTGGACACTAAAATATCCAAACTAGTATGATTGAAACTATACAGAGAGCCAAGTAACCCCAAGTCAGGAAACACCATCAAATATCCACATAAGAACTCCAAACAAAAAATTGAAAACTCGATGTAGTGAGAGTCAAATGCACACCATCCCCCCTTCAATGCAACTTAGGGAAGAATAAAAAATATATTCAAATCCTCTAAAATAAGTCTAGAGACGAAGGCCTAACTAGGCATTCATGTAAAATTGAGAAAAACAATGGAAAGGGAGTGTCCTTATAGACACCAATCCATCTCACTACAATGCATGGGTTGCTAGTCATGGTAACCATTGAGTCAAAGTAAGAATTGATGCTCAATACAAGGTTCACTATGGAGAAAATTCGATCTTGGACAAAAATGGTGAAGATAAAAGAATCTCACGAGGAAGCATTGTACACTATTACCGAACATGGTTGAACTGTGTGGACACAAATAATTGTAATGGATGTGAGAAACAATGGTTAAAGAAGGAGGTACAAGAAAAGGGTGGCAATGATGCTAAGCAACCTAAGCAACAAATGCAACAAAGTAGCTAGCTCCAATATTTACAAGAAAATGGAGTTCATGGAGGCTAACGCCTATTCACACTTTGATAATATATGCATGAGTGTCATGAAATACACTATTCAAAGGTTGAAAATAGTAAGTACCAAAATTATAGACCATCATGTAAAACAATCCTCAATTTCGGTTTTGACAAACAAGGTCATTATAGGTACCCATTTACAATTGAGGAATTAACACATGCATATTCAACCTATATGAAATATATGAATATCAAACAGGAAAATAAGTGTGACATACAACCATTGGTGGAAAGAAAGAAAAATTAAATTCGACATTGACGAATTATAGCAGAAACACTATAAATAACGTCATTATAATAAATTGGACAGAAACAAAAATATTTGTGTGACCTCCAATAGAGCAAACTCCTCGACATACAATTTAATACATATAAGCAATAATACAATCAAATATATATACATATACATATACATATACATACACATATACATACAAATATACATTTCTTTATTTTATCAAATAAAAATATATGACCAATAATATATAATAATGGGAAGATACATAGTATTATAAAATAATAGTCATCATAGCTCAAACATATCAATGTCTATGTAATCTTACAACTAACAAAATTTAGCTACATTGGAAAATAACACTAAATTTCATGGTCTTCAAATCTTATACCTCTAACACACCCAAATTTATGACTCAATTCTTTTTTTATACTTGTATATGATCACAAAATACTTCTGCTAAACTAATTGTCTATTTGAATAATCATTGCTACATTCACAGAGAATGGAGCGATGCGAATCTCAGCGCTTACTCTAAAACAAATTTGTCGGAACCTATACCAGGGTTCCATATTTATGTAATACATGCATGTGATGATTATATTAAATCAATACAACAATAAATTATACTAGAACTCCTTGCCATAGCCATTCGTCTCGACACTAGGTCCTCGACTATGGTCTAATACAAAGCTTAACATTCTTCTAAGTGTTAATTTATTCCTTATCATGATATGCTCATCCACTATATTAATATATCCACCATATTAACATAACATAATTATTAACATGGATATTAACCTACCATCTGTCCACTATGCACCACTAAGTGGATATACTTCTAACTTAGGTTATATATTTATATAACATAACACACAACAAGTAATATACTTGGCTTAGGTTATATCTATGCATAGCACTATCCACATTTATATAGATTATCTTGGGTTATAATACTTGTGGAAATTACGATACCTAATAGCTTGACTATGCATATGACTTGGTCATAACCTATGTTGTGTTTATATATATGTGCAGGCACATTATTGAATATGGTTTTACACAACAGTCATGCCATACCTTGGGTCTTGCAATACCTATGCATATATGGGGTTAACGCATTAATACACCTAGTATCAATTTATGCAACATGTATCGACCTTACTCAACAATTTGACATTAAAAGGAACCTATGTAATTTACCCATGGTCTTATCGACCTCGGAGAATGAATCCATGACATAAATGTTTACACAGTCGACGCTTAGTGTGGTTTTCAATGTGATGGTGTCCTGTTGAATTACCACCCTTGATCGTGGTGGTATCAGGATTACACCCGATCTCGAGATTTGGACACTTCATTACTCTAGTGTCGACCTTACCTGTCGATGGTACACGTATTGAATGAGTGCATTACTTTTCCCTAACCAATTCTTGTCCGATTCATTTGGTAGTTATGGTGTTCTCTGCGAGGGTTTTTTATCTGCATTCTTTCTTGGTTGCTACCACCTTTGTAACTCTCTCTCTCGGCACACTGGCGCTCGCCCTCGACCGCCATGGCGACTCCCTCTTGAACCTCCATGGTAACTTACTTTGTCGTTGTAGCATTTTCCTCTTGCCTCGTCATAGTAACTACATTTTTTTTCTCTCTGGTGAATCTGTTATTGATTCCGATAGTGTCTCTGCCTTGATTTCATGGTGTTCCTGTTTGTAACTCCCATGGTGCTCCCACCCGATATTCTTACCTTGTCCCTTTTGGTAACTCTACCCTTGGTCATATATAGCCAACCCTACTCTCGAATCTTGTGGTGACTCTGTTTTCGGCTTTTAGGTAACTGTGTTTTCCATTGTCCTAGTGTCTTTGTTGTTACTCCTCCTGGTGGTTCTACTTGCTTCCATGGCGACTCTGCCTTGACTTTTATCATTTTTTTTCGTCGCTCGTCATGGCAACCCTATCTTTGGTTCTCTGCTAAAAGCATTCTCCGATTCCCTGGGCTCTGGCTCCATGTATCTGAGTTCTGCGTTTGGGAACATGCCTCTCTAGAGAAGGAATACACAATGATGTCTTTGAATTCACCAACTTGGTGAGTAACTCACTCTGTTATCATCATTTATGCAATGATGGTTTTTTGTTCATCTATGCTTGTATTAAATTTAACCTGCATGCTCATAATTTCCTTTATTGGTTGCATGTGATATGTGTGCAAAGTTTGATGGTGATGGTGCTCGGTCTGCGTGGTGAAAAATTCTTGCTTAGTAGCAGAGCCTCGTCTCAAGTGGCTAAGGCTACCACTACCTCACCTGGTAACACTCTTAACTCCACTCTTTGTTGTCATTAATTCGCTGACCGACACTTGGAGTCTAACTCCATCTTATTGTCATGTTTTTCATACATGGGTGACTGTGTGTAA
>Ga0213500_10000078_pt1 | contig 8660 bp, 11 predicted proteins | sample Redfir_Yose_2_Me_FD_150978 | JGI IMG/M metagenome (GOLD analysis project Ga0213500, IMG submission 150978) | Leaf-associated microbial communities from Abies magnifica in Yosemite National Park, California, United States - Redfir_Yose_2 | ecosystem: Host-associated > Plants > Phyllosphere >...
CGCCCCCAGAAATTAGCTAAATTCCTATCATTCGCCCATCAAAACCAGTAAAATTTCTTAGGAATACCTCATTCGCCTTCGGATTTCTAGCCATGGAGATTAATACTAGCAATTTCGCCCAAAATTTTGCTGGTAAATGCAAAATACCACTGTTATTACCCCTCGATTTTCCCTCTGGAGAAGAAAAAGTCTTTCCCCCTGAATGCTGTTGCACCCTCATTCGCAATCTGACCGAGGCAAACAGGATCCCTCAGGCAACTGGTCTCGTACAAGCACTTGCATATGACCACAATGCAACTCCCATTCCCGATCTCTGCAGTTCACTCGCAAACAAATGCAGGGATTTGGGTTTGAAACCTGCGCTCTTCGGCCTGATGATCGAATCCTTAACGAGGGTTGGCAGGATTGAGGAAGAGGGGAGCCAGGCATTTGGTTTGATGATCAAATATGGGATGACACCTACCAATTTAGTCTCCTGGAATGAACTTCTGCATACCCTCGATCGCTTGCATTGCACTGCCCTGGTATGGAATCTCTTCACCCATATGATCGTTGCTAATATTTTCACATTTAATATTGTTCTACATGCTTTATGCAAAGAAGGAAAGTTGGAGAAAGCACTGGATTTGGTCACTGAGATGGAGGTCAAGGGCTGTGGGCCTAATGTTGTGTCTTACAATACACTTATTTGGGGGTTTTGCACACATGGGCATGTAGAATTTGGAATGAAATTGATAGAGCAAATGCTTGACAAGGACCACTATGATCTATCCTAATGTCATCACATATAATATCTTATTGAAAGGTTGTTGCCAACAAGGAATGCTGGAGGGGGCGATTTCTGTGTGGCAACAGATGGTCAAGAGAGGTTTAGTGCAGAATGAATTCTCTTTTAATATATTGATTGATGGGCAGTGCAAGGAAGGGGATATGCAGGAGGCTTTTAGGCTGCGAGACTACATGCCCAGACTCGGGGTTTGTCCTGATGTTGTTACATTTAATACACTTATGAATGGGTTTTGCATAAGAGGTGAGATACAGGAAGCACAATACCTTCTAGTTCAAATGTTGAATAGATGTTCACCTCGTGGGCAGATTCCAGAGGTTGAAGTGGTTCAAGACAACCCTGCTTCTTCTATTGACAACAGAACACTGGTGACTGAAACTGAAGTTGGTGAGCTTCTGTCGATGGAGCTTTTGCAAGGTGAGCACTTGAAGCCTAATCATATTACTCATACAACCTTGATAAGTGCGCATTGTAGGGCAGGGAAGCTTCAAGAGGCATTTACGCTCTTTGAAGAATTTGTGAGAAGTGGTATCATGCCCAATGAAATCACTTACAGTTCTCTTATTAATGGACTATGCAAGGCAGGGAAGCTGTTGGAAGCCAGAGAGCTTCTGAAGGAAATGCAGAACATGGGGTTCTTTCCCAATCATGTCACTTACACAACACTCATTGATGCCCTCTTTAAAAGTGGCAAAGTGCAGGAAGCACTTCAGCTTCATGATGAGACAGTGAGAAGAGGACTTGCTTTTGACACTGTTATTTTTAGTGTCCTCATAGATGGGCTTTGCAAGGGAGGAAAACTAGCAAAAGCAAGAGAGTTGTTTGAGAAAATGCCAAGGCTAAATGTGATCCCTAATCATGTTACTTACACAATACTAATTGATGGGCATTGCAAAACAGGAAACATAGAGGAGGCTTGGAAACTGTTAGATGAGATGGAAAAAAGAGGTTTGAAAGCTAATGTTGTCACTTACAATGCACTCATAAATGGACTTAGCAAAAAGGGACAGATTGATGAAATAGTGGAAATTTTTAATACAATGCCCAAAATGGGTGTGATTCCTAGCAATGTGACTTATAGCATTATGATTGACACATACTATAAGAAAGGAAATCTGCAACAAGATTTTGCACTGTACGATGAAATGATACAGAAACAGATGATTCCTAATGTTGTTACTTCTCTGCACTTATCAATGGATTAAGAAAAAATGGTAAAATGCTGGAAGCAAAGGATCTATTCCAAAATATGCTCGAGAAAGGTTTGTTTCCTAACTCTGTTATTTATACCTCACTTATTGATGGGTTCTTCAAGCAAGGAAATATGACTGCAGCGTTTAAGCTTGGGGAGGAAATGATTGAAAAGGGCCTCATGTTTGATGTTGTCACTTACAATGTATTCATCAATGGTCTTTGCAACAGAGGTAAGATAAATGAAGGCAAGGAATTTTTGAGTGAAATGCAAAGGAAGGGCTTAGCTCCAGATCACATCACTTACAACACCCTGATACATGGATACTACAAGTCTAGCAATGTTAACAAGGCATTTGAACTTCTCGATGAAATGATGTGGAATGGTTTAATGCCTAACATTGTTACATACAACACCCTCATAGCTAGATATTGCGGGCTAGGAAGCATGGATAAAGCAGAAGAGCTCTTAAACGGGACGATTAAAAGAGGGTTTTCTCCAGACTATACAACTCACAAAACTATGGTTCATGGTTATATCAAGAATGGTACCTCACAAGAGGTTTTCCAGGTGCATGAGCAACTACTAGAGAATGATCTTGTGCCAAACATCAGGACTTATAATGCACTAATAGAAGCTTTTTTCTCAAAGGGAATGACACGAAAAGCAAAGGCCCTCTGGGATGAAATGGCAGAGAAAGGATTCTTGCCAGATGTGGTCACTTACAATGTGGACACTGTAAACAAAGAAATTTGAAGGAGTCATTTCGGTTGTATTGGGAAATGATGAGCAAACGTCTAGTGCCAACTCTTGTAACTTATAATGTACTCCTTTGTGGCCTTTGTCAAGTAGGAATGATGCAAGAGGCAGACAGTTTGTTGAATGCATTGGTGGCAAGAGGTTTTGTACCCAATTATTTAACTTACAATACAGTTATTGATGGGCATAGCAGGAAAAAAAATCTAAAAGAGATCCTCAAACTGCATGATGAAATGGTGACAAAAGGACTCAATCCTTGTCCTGGTGCTTACAATGCGCTCATCAGTGGTTTCGCTATGGCAGGTATGATGCGCCAAGCAAATGATTTTTTGTATGAAATGCAACAGAAAGGGTTCACTCCTTTTGCAATGTACGATGAAATGATACAGAAACAACTGATTCCTAATGTTGTTACCTTCTCTGCACTTATCAATGGATTAAGAAAAAATGGTAAAATGCTGGAAGCAAAGGATCTATTTCATAAGATGCTCGAGAAAGGTTTGTTTCCTAACTCTGTTATTTATACCTCACTTATTGATGGGTTCTTCAAGCAAGGAAATATGACTGCATCGTTTAAGCTTGGGGAGGAAATGATTGAAAAGGGCCTCATGTTTGATGTTGTCACTTACAATGTATTCATCAATGGTCTTTGCAACAGAGGTAAGATAAATGAAGGCAAGTAACTTTTGAGTGAAATGCACAGGAAGGGCTTAGCTCCAGATCACATCACTTACAACACCATGATACATGGATACTGCAAGGCTAGCAATGTTAACGAGGCATTTGAACTTCTCGATGAAATGATGAGGAATGGTTTAATGCCCAACATTGTTACATACAACACCCTCATAGCTGGATATTGCGGGCTAGGAAGCATGGATAAAGCAGATACAGAAATGATACAGAAACAGCTGATTCCTAATGTTGTTACCTTCTTTGCACTAATCAATGGATTAAGAAAAAATGGTAAAATGCTGGAAGCAAAGGATCTATTCCAAAAGATGCTCGAGAAAGGTTTGTTTCCATGTCTCTTTTCTTCAAATCTTCCTTTTCATTTATTTGAAGAGTTGTCCCTTAGCAACAACATACTCCTTTGTTTTCCTTTCATTGATTTCTCTTAGATTTTCTATCTCTTCCAAAGCTTCTACTAATTTAGCCTCAAGATATACAAAAACGTCTTCTTTATTGTCTTCATTTGGTTCCTCTTCATGATGACGGTATTCCATGGCTAAGAACATGATCTCATTTCTGTCAATATATGAGTTATTTTCATCATCATCAGTGGCAGATTGTTCACCAGCGTTGGAATACATTTTTTTTATTCATCACGCGTCCTTTAGATTGAGGTTTTTCTCGATTTGGCTTCTCTTCCTTATGGGAATACTTTGCTACAAAATGGAAAATTCTCCCACACTTAAAACACTTCAAAGGAATCTTACCTTTGTAACTACCAGTTCCTCTTGGTAGTCTCTTGACGAAGTTGGCCATTTCCTCCTCAGAGATGCCTGTTGAGTTATTAAAAGTCTACTCCTTCTTTGGATGAGTCTTCTTTTATGGATTCTCCTTCTTGGTAACCTTGAAGGTTGCTTCTTTGGGTGCTGGTTCTTCAATCGTCATTTCATATGCTGGAAGTATTCCTTGCAACTCATCCAACTTAAGTTGGTCAAGAGTTGATCTATCTTATAATGTAGAGACCTTAGGATTGAACTTGGAAGGTAGGGACCTTAAGAGATTTTGAACGACCACTTTCTCTTCCATTTCTTCACCGAGTCCTTTCATAGTATCGTCAAATTCTTCAACCCTTTGAAAGTAGGCTGTGATATTCTCATCTTCCAACATTTTTAAGACTTAAAATTGTGCCCTATAAGCCTGCAACTTGGCTTGTTGCACTTTGGAAGCTCCTTTGTAAACACCCTGCAATTTGTCCCATACTTCTTTGGATGTATAATAATTCATCACTTTGACAAATTCTGAGAATTCCAATCCTCCTAGAATTGCTTTTAATGCTGTGAAATTATTTTCATAGGATTTCTTAGCCTCGAGAATGGATGGAGCTGTCTTTGGCATCGCATACCCATAAAAAACACTCGCCCACACATCAAACCCCAATGAGATCAAATGATCCCTCATTCTCTTGCTCCAAAATATATAATTGGTCCCATCTAAATTCGAGATTTCTCTAATCTTGACTGCTGCCATTGAGTGTTTCCTTTCGATCACCTTCAAGATGATTTAGCCTTGGAGAAGGACCTGTACTGATACCAATTGTGGAACACACAAACACTACTGTGGGGGGGGTGAATCAATATTGCATATTTTAGTCACTTATTGATAGTTTCTTCCTTTCAACTTCAATTAGTCATATGCCTTCAAATCACTTACAAATTATCATGACAAATTTGTGTTAACTGATTACAATCATCTATATTAACAGTTTGCACTTAACTGATTAACCCTTTTCACTCTAGATATTCAACATTATATTAGTAGTAAAATAAATACATCCAAACACAAGTAACACCATGATTTTTACATGGAAAACCCAAATGGGAAAAACCACAGAATGCTTAACTCATCAATTAGAATAAGTGTTACATTCAAGGAGGCTGCAACCTCTGAGTTTTATCAGTTGAACTGAAAGGATGCTACCACACCCTAGGAAGGCTACTGCTTTCCAATGATTTATCAGCTGTTCCTGAAAGTATGCCTCAACACCCTAGGAAAGTATATACTTGCCAAAGGACTAATGAGTCCTTCCCCTACTCCACCCAACCACCCTTATAAAAATGGTAACTTGATTCTGATTACAAGTACTTCTTCACACAGTCACACAGTCAATTGACTGTCACGCAACGTCAACAAACTCAACTCACTCAACCTTACTGATTCACTCTCAGTTATGAATTCAAACAACAGTAGGACATGTGTCTTTTGAGGATGATACTTAGGACAACTTTCAGACTTCAAAATTTAACTAACAAGTCCTGATCACTATGCAATAATGACATACATAGAAATATCTTGATTGTCTCTAACTTGATGATGCCCCCAGACTGTTGTGATGACCTCTCACTGCTATTGACTATTATCAATTCCAACTGAGGCTAGATCTGAGAACTTCAACCCTAATCCTAACTAATACTTCAACCTCGAATATGAGGCAGACATGAGATCTCTCTCAACCTCGGACTGTTGCGAACATGAGAGATATCCTCAGACTGTGGTAATCTAATTTTAAAAACATGATCTAATAAAACACAATCAATAGCAAACTTTGACAATCTTGACATACCTCAGATGCATTTTTATCAACCTGATCTGACCTTAGAATAATTTCGGACTACAACTGGCTTTTGATCTTCAATTTCAGACCTCCATCCTCAACCTACAGTCACCCTCAGTCCTGTACTTTTCTTCAGATCACCACATCATAGTGCATTACAAAACTGATCTCATTTTCCCCTTATTTATACATAAGAACTTCAACGGTAATGCTGACCTTTCAATCTTTAACAATTATTCTTTAAATCATAAGTTAGGGCCGACCTAACTTATTTCCAAAGACTTGTTTTGCAATCAATATTTTATATGTTATTTAATCAATCTCTTGGGGTACAAGACCCAACAAGGAGGGCTATCAAGCCCATACTTCCACACATAATGGATTCTTGCATGTTTAACTAATTTTGACTGCTTTAACAAACTTATACCAATGGGCTTCATATTCACTCAACAAGGGCTGTCAAGCCCACTTACCCATTCTTAGGGTCTCCAACTAACTTGACCAAGTTAGAGGGGCTACAAGCCCATTTATGGGGCTGCGACCACACTTAGTCAATTTGTCACACTTAGTTATGATGACTTAAGTGGACCATGAGCTCCAAGCTCATCAACTCACAAGGGTTGCTGGTTATCTTCATCAATACACAAGTGCTGCTTCTCAAATACAAGGTCTACTTGTAGACTTCATCAACCAAATTCAGGCTATGTCATAACTAATCAAGGGCTGCCTGAATAAATAAGGGCTGCCAATCAACTTCTACAAGCCCAAGTTAGAGGTATGAATATAATTCTTCAAACTGGATTCCAAAGAATTCATGCTAGCCATAGAGAAATGCCCGCCAATCATAGAGAGATGCCTGCTAGACACTTCTTCTGGTGCAGTTGGGCAAACTCCCAGCACTGGAAATGGCTATGGAAACCCAAATTATGGATATGGTTATGCAAACAATGATGGATCTTACAAATCTAGTGCAGCTGGAGGCTATGGTGGTCCTAGCCATGGAGGTGTTGCTCCAAACTACAACATGAGCAACACCAACGGTGAACAAGAAGGAATAGGTGGAGCTTATGCAATTGACTATGGAGATCCCCATGGGAATTCTGGATATTAAAGAGCATGGAAGTTAGGTGGACCAGACCCTGCTTTAGCAGGTTTTGTTGTAGCATCAAATGGAGGATATGGAGTTCATAATGCTGATGGGATAGTGAATGGGCCAATAGGTTATGTAGGATATGGAACTGCTGGTGGATAGAGTCAGAGGCAGTGATGCTTATTTTAATTATTGGGTCATGCTTTGGCCTTACCAGTCTTTTCCAGGCCTGGGAGTTATAAATGTAGACTACTACTCTCTGTCATTCTTCTTAGCAAAGATAAAAAACATATTTTGGGACTGGTCAGGTTGCTAAAAACAACATATAAAAACTATCTTCATGTTCCAAGTGTTCTTTTGATATCTTTAACTAACTAGAGTTGCTAACTTTTTGGCCTTGAAAATCTGGAAGAAATCTTGATGGCTCAAATGATGGACACAAATCTGGAACTAATGATGAAAACTCTTTCACTTTTCCTCTTTGGATGCCCCTGACTGTTGAGTTTACACCTCTGAATGGAAGATTTAAACCACAACTTGCTGATTTGGATGCCAATAATTTAGAATCTTTGCTGCCGTGTAGGTCTTTTGACTGTCTCTTAAGTTTTCAATCTGTCTTACTAGTTTCCTCAAAATGTCGAGTTGATACTAACCATATAAGAGTAACATATCTTGTTTTTTTTATCTACATATCCATGTACAACAAAACCTTGAAGGAAACATGGAAGATGCCTTCTTGGAATTGTTCTCTCATTCCTCTATTTGCAGTAAATGGCTTGATCAATTTGAGGTGGGATTGGCTTTATTTCAGTGCCAAGTTCTGTGTGGGATAAACTTGGACTTGCGCATGGCTGCATATCAGAAGCTTTTTATTATTCTTAAGGAGATGATTGAATTCTAAGATTATGAATTTTACTGAATGTCAGAAATCTGGGCTTGGTTTGATTTAGTCTTGGACTAGCGTAGTAAGTGATCTGCCTCTGGAGGCCATTTTGGGTATGATTTTTCAGTAATTTATTGATTTCTAGGATTCTGGATTTGTGGGTTTGAGAAAGTTGGACTTGGGTTGTGCAGGAATCTGTTCCATTTTTAGTTTTTTATCAAATTCAATGGGGGGGAACGCAGAGAAATTGATGAATCAGATCATGGATCTGAAAATCACCTCCAAGTCACTGCTGAGGCAGGCAAGAAAGTGTGAAAAGGAAGAGAAGGCTGAAAAGCTCAAGGTTAAGAAGGCCATAGAGAAAGGAAACATGGATGGAGCTCGGATATATGCAGAGAACTCCATCAGGAAACATAACGAACAATTGAACTACATGCGTTTGGCTTCTCGCTTGGATGTTGTGGTGTCCAGGCTTGATACCCAAGCAAAAATGATGACAATCAACAAATCCATGACATCAATTGTCAAGGCATTGGATAGTGCCCTTGCCACTGGTAATCTACAAAGGATGTCTGAAACAATGGATCAATTTGAAGCACAGTTTGTGAATATGGAGGTTCAGTCACAATTTGTTGAGAATGCTATGGCTGGTAGAACATCTCTCTC
>Ga0213500_10000079_pt1 | contig 8644 bp, 8 predicted proteins | sample Redfir_Yose_2_Me_FD_150978 | JGI IMG/M metagenome (GOLD analysis project Ga0213500, IMG submission 150978) | Leaf-associated microbial communities from Abies magnifica in Yosemite National Park, California, United States - Redfir_Yose_2 | ecosystem: Host-associated > Plants > Phyllosphere >...
ACAACCCCTTAAGATACAAAGTTTATCTCCAGCTGAAATGGTAGGTAGGCAAAGTCGTGTCCTTTGTTATAATTGTGATGAAAAAAGGGCTTCGGGCCATAAATGCAAAGAAAAATAGTTGTTCCACATGGATGTCCCCTCCCCACCCATCTCAAAGGAACAAATTATTGAGGATCCTGGGGAGACAATTGAAGCCACTCCCGAACATGAATAAAAGGAATCTGAAGTGCAGCAAGAGGAACCCATCATATCCCTTCATGCCTTTCCAAGCATGTCCTCCCTTCAAACCTTAAAAATTCAGGGATATATGAAACACCACAAGGTATTCATCTTGATAGATAGCGGTAGCACCCATAAATTTATTGAGAGGCACCTTGCTCAAGAAATCCATTGCTATGTTCAGCCTGTAAACAACTTCCAAATTTTGGCTGCCAATGGCTTTATGATGTACTGTGGGGGAAGATGTGAAAATGTCAAACTAGAAATGGGGGATTATCGTCTCAAATCTCACATGTTCACCATTGACATGGGTGGTTGTGATATTGTCTTAGGGGCAGAATGGATAAGTAATTTAGGGCTGATCACCATGGATTTTCAGGAGCTCTACATGAATTTCACTCAAGACTCTCAAAATCATACTCTTGATGACCTTCAAGTTGGCTCACCAGAAATCACCAACTCTCACAGAATGGAGAAACTTGTGAAGAAGGGTCACTATGACATTATTTCTCATTTTGTGCCATTCAAGGAGTTTAATATCCTCACCCAGAAATCTATTCAGACATGTAGATGATCCTAGAAAAACATCAACAAGTATTTGCCACGCCTAAAGGTTTACTGCCTTAATGTGGAGAGCATGATCATATCATCCCTTTAATTTTAGGAACTCAACCACCCAATGTACATCCCTATCAGTACCCCTTTTCCCAAAATAATGAGATAGAAAATATAATTTAGGAGTTATCAGAGGCATGAATCATTAGGCCCTGTACCAATCCTTATTCGTATCCTGTGGTTATGGTGCTAAAGAAAGAAGGTGATTGGCACTTGTGTCCGGACTTCAGAGCTCTTTATAAACTCATTGTCAAAGATAAATTTACCATCCTAGTCATTGCTGATCTCTTAGATGAGCTCCCTGGTGTAATTATTTTCACTAAATTGGATTTGTGTTCAGAGTACCACCAAATCTGAATGAAAGAAGCAGATATTCCCAAGATAGCTTTCCGGACCCATGAAGGGCATTATGAGTTCTTGGTCATGCCCTTTGGACTTTGTAATTCCCCTTCCACATTTCAAAGTCTGGTGAACAAGATATTAAAGTGATATCTTCTCCATTTTGTCTTATTTTTCTTTGATGACATCCTAATCTACAGTAAAACATGGGAGGACCATTTACACCATGTGGATAAAACTTTACAACTCCTTCAAGATCATCAATTATTTGTGAAAAACTCCAAGTGTTCTTTTGGAACCTTATAGATGGAATATCTAGGTCACATAATGGGTCGTGAGGGTGTGCGAGTGGACCCCAAAAAGATAAAGGCCATGCAAGAATGGCCAAGACCAAGGACATTGAAAAACCTACATGGATTTTTGGGTCTTGCCGGCTACTATATGAAGTTTTTCCATCATTATGGAAAAATTGCTGGCCCTTTGATAAACCTCCTTAAGAAATATTTTTTTTCTATGGACAGACACAACAAAACAACCATTCTCATATTTAAAGCAAGCCATGTGTACGACACTAGTCTTGGTTATCCCTAACTTCACTAGAACATTTGTCTTGGAATGTGATGCATCAGGTCGAGGTTTGTGAGCAATATTAACACAAGAAGGACACCCTCTATCATTCACCAGTAAACAATTATGTGACTGCAATCTTGGAAAGTCTACAAATGGAAGAGAAACAATGGCCATCCTCCATGAGGTAGATACTTGGAAACCATATCTTATGGGGTGTCATTTTCATATCAAAATTGATCATCAAAGTTTGAAATATTTCTTAGAACAAAGACTCTCCTATCCTAAACAACACAAATGGTTCAAAAAGATGTTGGACTATGATTATGAAATCATCCACAAAAAGGGCAACGAAAATGTGGTGGTAGATGCAATGTCAAGACAATTTGAGGAGGAAGCCTCTCTCTTTGCACTCTGATCTCCCATTCAGGATTGGATCGATACAGCTAAACAATAATGCCTGACTCATCCCCATATCTCTTAGCTCATTCAGCGACTTTAGGATGACCCTAACCCACCAAAAGGGTATACATGGAAAGAAGGGATACTGAGGTATAAGGATCACTTGGTTCTGACTCCTACTTCAGCTCTCAAACTCATATCCTTACAAAAATGCACTCCTCTCCTTTAGCAGGTCACTCAGGATGTTAGAAAACATATGCACGTGCAAGGCGTTCCTTTTTTTGTGCAAGTATGAAAAAAGATACCTTCACTTTTGTAGTAGAATGTGATATTTGCAAAAGACACAAAGGTGAAATGGTCAAGATTCCGGGAGCATTACAACCGTTACCCATACCAGCTACTTTATGAACTGACCTCTCCATGGATTTCATTGTTGGCTTGCGAAAATTTGGGAATAAGTCAGTCATTATGGTGGTAGTGGATAGAATCTCCAAGTATTCTCACGTATGTGCTTTGTCGAATCCCTTCATCCCTGCCACTATTGCTCAAATATTTATCAACCAAATTTTAAAACTACATGGCATGCCTACATCCATTGTGTTGGATCGTGACCCCACATTTACTAGCAAATTTTGGTAAGAATTATTCAAACTCCAAGGCACCTAGTTGAGTATGAGCACATCTTATCACCCTCATATATACAGTCAGATGGAAGTTGTAAACAAGTGTGTGGAAACATATCTGCATTGATTTACATAAAAAAAACAACACTAGTGGGCACAATGGTTACCATTAGAAAAATGGTGGTATAATACCACCTATCATGAGGCTACCAAAATGGTGGTAGAATACCACCTATCATGAGGCTACCAAAGACCTAGAGGTGGATAAATTACTTCAAAATAGGGTGGCTACTCTAGCCACACTCAAAGAAAATTTAGCCATGGCTCAAAATCGTGTAAAGCAATAAGTGGACCAATATCACTATGAAAGAGCTTTTGAAGTAGGGGAACAAGTCTTTATTCACCTCCAACCTTATAAGCAAACATCTCTCAAAGATAAAGGCCATTAGAAACTAACATCAAAATTTTATGGGCCATATCAAGTTCTTCAATCCATTGGTTTAGTAGCATACAAATAGAAACTTCTACCTTCTTTCAAGATCCATCAAGTTTTTCATGTCGCCTGGCTTAAGAAAGTTGTGGGTCAGAATTGCAAAGTTCAAACCAACTTACCCGAATTGGATGAAGAAGGCACCATTTGGCTACAACCAGAAGTAGTGTTTCACACCAGGGACCATCAACTCTGACATAGGGTCACCAAGGAAGTTTTGATCAAATGGAAGGATACGACACCAGAGGATGCGACTTGGGAACCAATCTCCATTTTGTAGCAGTTTTCACATCTCTAGCCTTGAGGACAAGGTTGATTTTGAAGGGAGAGGACATGTTAGGGTCCTACCCTAACCCCCACTCTATGGTAATTTAATGTAACCGAGTCCTCTTTATTAATAAAGACCCAATTAGTTAGGGTTTTGGTCAATACATGGTTATCCCTCATTCGTAGCGGGACCACAAGTAGTTAGGGTTTTGGTCAGTAAGTGGTTGACCCTCATTCATAGCGAGACCACAAGTAGTTAGGGTTTTGGTCTCTAGAAATATATATATAGAATAACTAGCCATGTATTTGGATTGTCTTGGATCTTATTTGTAATTGGAGCTCCGCTCGCTGGAGGTTGCCCCCTCGAAAAGGCAAGTGAACATTACTCTCATTATCTCTTAATCAATAAAGGTGATATCTTGTTGTGTTATTTCTTATGTTTTGTGGCGTATTTATGTTACTGCTGATAATTATTGGTATAAGTATATTGTGTAGGGACTAATGAGAGGGATCAATGAAGGCACATGTCTTAGTGCAATGAAGGATTTCGAAGGATATTTATCCTATATGAAAAATATGTCTTTACATAAAAGACGCAAGAATCCATGAGCATAAGTGGCATAGTCAAGGACAAATCAATGTAAGAAATTGGCTTTCCCATGTAGGCTCTATAATTGGAGCACAGTGCAGGTAGGGGAAGTTCATTGATTGATTTGACCTTAAAGGGGTCAACGTTGATGTGTTTTTTGGGAAATTATGAATCCTAGTAGGCGACTAACTGGAACAAAAAATATGCAATTGTGTGAGTTTAAGAAGATTTTGTACTAGTGACAACGTGCAAAAATGGTGTAGAGATTGTAAGATGATCATATAAATTTTTGGATCAAGTATTGATATCATTTAGGTATGTAAAAATATGGTGATCCAAATCATGGAAGACATAAGAAAATGAAGGTTGGAAATTGGCTCCCACATTATTAAGTAAAAAGGGTATAACACGGTAGGAAAAAGTCACCCTATGGATGGTGAAGGTGGTTTTGTATCGGGTTGTTTGGTGATTCGAGATATGGATGTATCTTGAGAATTCATGAGGGAGTGGTCTTCATGACCAATGCAAGCATTGATGAACTAGAGTGTCAAGAAGTTTCCTTGGGACACTCTTGGTTTAGATCACAATAATATGTGTAGACAAGGATTGTTCCTTGTTTTTTGTTAATGGGATGAGATTGGAAATGCAAAAGGTGTAGGTGATGGGGTAGATGAAACTAAACTTGTAGAGATTATCGACTTATTCTTTGGCGGGATGAATGGGTCATTGATTTTATTGGACAGGGGATGCATCACGTCATGTGTCAATATGACATTAAACAATATTGGAATCAAGTCCAAGCATTTCTTAGTATGTTTATGATAATACATCAAGAAACTCTTGGAAGAGGGATTCTAGTATGTAGTAACCTTATTAGGGGAATAAATCTCTCCTGAGATAATGTTTTCGGTGATGTTGAGTTTGATAGAAATATACACTTTGATAGTGGGGGAGATTATGGCCATATTGCGTTCTTCGAAAGCATCAAGTGTTGGGATTGAATTTTTAAACCAATTGAATAGACCACACTAGCTGAAATATTTGGTTTCAATATTGTTTTGATTTAAATGGATAGTGGCGGTGACATCATCTTATATCAAAAAGAGGATTGATGATGCATATCATCCCAAGGATAGTCAAGAGTTGTCAGGGTTTCGATAATCACCATGTCAGAAGGGAAGAGGGGTGATTGAAAACTTGAGGTAATTATAGATGATGTTGTGGAAGTGGGAATGGTCGAATAATACCTACGCCAAAGGTGTAATATGCCTTACTTGAGTGGGATGAGCCAAGAGAGGAGGAAGGAAGGCATTACTCAAATGAGAAACATTCATGATGAGCCTAAGGAAGATGACTAAGTGTCACCTGATTGGGTCCCTATACTAGTAGAGATGTGGAAAATATGAGAAAATGTACCAAGTTCCATATATGAAGGGGGTGGAAATGGTGTAACTAGAGGAGTGACAGGTACTATAGCTTGGAAAACTACAAGAAGGGTCTCTCGATAATAGGGAAGCTTAGGAAAATCATGGTTGTAGTAGTTGAACATATCGCACACTACACAAGGATGGTTGGTGCACATTTTGGTTTGGTGTGCTTTACCTTTCTTTTTGTTTTTGTAGGTCACCATGTTAGTGCCCTTGGCCGGTGGAGTGATATTGGGAGCAACATGGATTAAATACCACAACTCAAGAAGTGCAGGGCACGTGTTGGTAGTGTGTCTAACAAAATTTCATAATGTGCATGGAGGAGGGATCTAAGAAATTTTGGGAGGTTTGATTCCCCCAATGACTAGGTTCTTTCCTTTGCCCCATTTGGGTGGGTGGGTGGGAGATTTAATAACTACAACTAGTGTTGGTGTTGAATTAGTGGCGAGGTTGATTGGGTGAAATATCATAGGTGTTTATGTTGCCATTGGATGATCTAAATGGGGCGTACATAATGTACCCTAGGGTGAGTCCTGGTAAGGTGAAAATGGTCATCACAAGAGTGGTTTCAACCCTTAGTAGGGGGAACATGAAGGAGATGTGCCCAATTGATTCTTCTAGAGGTGAGGAGATGGGGGTTGTACTACTAGGGAATATGTTGTTGGGGGTGCATGGGGAATAGGAGATTCTAATGTGTTTGGTGCAAGTGATGAAGTAAAAGGTACATCATTAGAAGATGTAATGGTGCATATGAGCACATACCTTGTTGGTTGTGGGGGTTAAAGGGCTGCCCCCTAGTATGTTCTCGTCAATGAGAAATCTTTGTAAATACCAAGACTAATGTAAGTGTATGACAAGGTTTGATGGTTGGCATTCACAATTGGTAAGTTCTTATCCAAATTGGTGGTAGTTCAAGATTTGTAGTATGTGAGTCGCTCTATAGTAACAACTTTACCTTCATGGGGGAACATCATAATGTGAAAGACATAAAAGGCCATGAATTTCATGGCATAAACAAACCTTTGACCCAACATGATATTGTAATCAAGGGGGGAGTTCACAACCTCGACATTTGTCAAGACCATTTTACCTCTGACTTCAATGGGAACATTTTGATATAACCCTTTGGGTTGGAAAGGGAAGTTGTCATATGCAAGAAGGGTGATAGTGCAAGGGACTAGGGTAGTAGAGCCCAGTTTATACCAACCATAGGTGGACATGATGCATGTGGAATCCCCTTCATATATGATACAATAGTGCACGATGAAATTTTTCATTCTGACCAACACTTCGAATGTGATCAATGGTGGAAGCCATAATTTAGTGTTTCCTAAATTAAAGTCATCAATTGGGAATCAGATAGGTCAATGGTGCCAAATGTGAAAAGTAAAGCTTCTTTTGTGAAGGGAAGTTTTGTGGAACCTCTAGGGATAACGTAACAATAGGTGATTGGAGTAGTTCATTGACAATGCTATAGTTATGGGTGGCTCTTACATGAGGATTATGAGAAGTACACTTTAGAGGCATCTTTGGAATGTGAGAAATAACATCACCATTAGGGCATGGAATTTACAAGGGCCCACTAGTCAAATCTTGGGCATTGTTGATAACCGATGTAGATAGTTCGGGTGGCATGTCGTATTGTCATTTGCGAGCTTGAAGGAGGATCTCTTCTGATGTGATGCACATATGATGACATTAGGCATCACCATGTTGAGGAGGATTGGGTGGTGGTGTGGAGGGACCAAACTCTTGTTGAGTGGCAACCACTCCTTATTGAGGGAATGGTTCATGCAAGATAGCTAGTTGGGGAGGAGGTGATTGTTTGAGGATGGGTCATTGTTCCCTTGTGGGGGGTGCTTTCTAGTTTTGGCTAGAAAAAAATTCATGCCAGGTCCTCCATTTGTCAACATAAGTGTGTGTAATGCCCATGTTTTTGGCAAATGACACAAGGGAAATTTGTACATAATATGTCGGTATTTCCTTGCTTTGGTTGGTTGGTATCCCTATTTTGGTTAGCTGATGGGGCTCACCTCGTTGCATTGTTTTGAGGATTGGGGGGTTTCCTCCAACACCCTGAGGTAGGTTATTGGATTTATTTTTCCTTCGTTCTTGTTTCCTTGATTTTGGGGTTCAGGGGATTAACAATCTTAAGGTTCTCAAATGCTTGAACTTCTTGGATAGGGGAATGTTGAAAAAAATTAACACCAACATGATTGGAGTTGTCATACGACCCCTCCCATTTGGGAGGACTAGGGAAGGGGTAATAAGGGTTCTCATATGGGGGGACTTGTAAATATTATATGAACCATATGATGGGGATGGTATGCTAGGACAATTGTGACTAGTACACAAAGATTTATGAATGTGTTGTTGTGATTGAGGACCTCTAAGTGGAGGTGAAGAGGTGTATTAAGGTGATGGTGAGTATTGGCCATGTCTTTGGGGGTTGTATTAATGGCTAGCCCCACCATAAGAAGGTCGTGTGCCAGTATGAGTTGCGGTACCACAATAATGAGTGCCATTCAAGGATATATTGGGTGCTACAAGTGCATGCCCAATAGTGGTGGAGCTAGGTAGGGTGGCTCAATGATGTTATCAGAGGTGTGAGATGGACCTAAAGGATATTTGTCAAAGTTGTATTTCCAAGGGGCATCAATTATGATGGTGTACATATATGTATATATGTTGTTGTACATATATTTTCCCCTGTTGCTAAGTTATCTTCCATTAGGGTACTAATGTTTGTAGCTGCAAACTTTGATCTAGAAGTAGAAGAAATGGACGTTGTTATCACTCAGTAATTTTCCTGGTTGTGGAGGAAAAGGCCTGACGTAACCATTTCAAACCAACTTTGGGCTGAGAAGGCTGGTCTCCTTTCAGCCGAAGAGGGCTCTCTCCATGAGTCTGCTATCCAAAGGTCACGATGACAGCAACTCAACGTTAAAAACAGTGACCAGATTTGTGAAGGGGGAAAGGTCGACAGTTTAAGAATAGGTTTGGTTGGACATGCGGGGAAAAGAGACCATTGGGCAATGGAGTCGACTCTGAGATGGGATTTTTCTTATTTCCACCTTCCCACCCTCTGAATCCTGTTTTGGGTTGA